>Ga0214542_1000341_pt1 | contig 80389 bp, 40 predicted proteins | sample CNSS1metaG_FD_160096 | JGI IMG/M metagenome (GOLD analysis project Ga0214542, IMG submission 160096) | Root nodule microbial communities from cowpea collected in UCLA plant growth center, Los Angeles, California, USA - CNSS1 | ecosystem: Host-associated > Plants > Roots > Nodule | place: USA...
GATTCAATCTTTCGTTTTAAAAAAAAAAAAAAAAATTAGTTTTACTTTTGTAGTGATTACTTCTTTAAATTTAAATAATTACTTATTATAACATATATGACTTTTAATAAATAATAAATATGCATGTATAAACATTTAAAATATTTTTTATTATCATTGATTTAGGTTAATGCTTACTTGATTTTCCATTGTTTGTAACCAACCAATAATTTAGATATGTTTGAGACTTCTTGCAACTTTACTTTATAAGGATTACAAAAATCATTAACAGATAAACATAATAATAATAATAATAATAATAATAATAATAATAATAATAGTAATTCTTATACACACATTATAAATATTATTTGACTTTGAAAATATTGTTTATATGTGTTATTATTAGTACTTTTAATACGCTATTAATTATTGCATACTAGTTTACATATGTTATTTTTTTCCTTAACTGAATTGAGAAAGACAATTTACATGCTCAAGAAATATAATATATATATATATATATATATATATATATATATATAATAAAGATATACAATTAATAATAATAATAATAAATTATAAAAATGAAATTGACTACTACACATTTAATAGATCTGTAACAATTATCAATAACAATTATTTGCCAATAAGTACATCAATGTTGTGTCACAATTTAATTTTCATTAACATAATCAATGTAATTATTTATTTCTCATAAAGTTTATTTATTTTTTGTAAGGGGTAATAATATGTAGTTTATCTTTCTATTTACTTATAAAAATTGAATTTTAAGTTTTTTTCTCGGAGACTATCCTTTATAAGACTAGATATATTAGTTGGAATATTTTTATTTTAAATAAAATAATTGTTACATGAATTTCAAAAATATTTTTTAATGTTAGCCAATGATTAAATTTTGATTGGTATATTAATCCGCTTTATCCCATACTGTCTAATTTGCCAAAGATAAATCGGAATAAGCTAATTTTCTAATTGGTCTACTTTTATTTAAATTAAAATAAAAAACAATTTAAAATATTATCTTTTGTATTATATTATATTATTTTAAGAATACAAATATACAATAGTTAAAATTATTAATACATATATTTTTTTTAGTAAATTTTTAACTATTTTTATTATAGAAAGTTATAATTTTATTCTTTCTTTGTTTTCTTGTAAGGTAACATTGTTAGGTAACATTGTAAGGTAACAAGAGATTAATTACAAATATATATTTTGATAAATATGTAGCTATTTTATTATAAATTAGTTATAATTTTATTTTTTATTATTTTCTTACAAATTAGTAAAGATTTAATTACAAATATTTTTTCTTGTTAATTTTTTTAATAAATTAGAAAATTTATTATAGTAATAAATTAAGTTTTAATTACTGATTATGATAAAATAATTTAAAATATAATTGTAATAATTATTATAATATATTCAATGATAAATATGAATTAATTAAAAATTATAAAATATTTGTATAATTAAATATATTTAAAATTATTTTTATAATTAAATATACCAACTTGATCTCTTTATTTTAATAAACAAAACTAAACAATAAGAAACGGAATATTTTGACACCTTAATTAAATAGTAAGAGGGGAAAAAACGACAAGTTACAATTTTATAGAATTTTTATTCTCTTTATATATATACTGCGTGTTCGTATTTTTTTAATTTTTATAAAAAATTTAGTTAAGATGAATAAGAAATATATAATTAAAATTTTTAAATAGTTGTTAATGTAAAATTTAAAAAGATAATATATGTAAAAAAAGAAGTTTTATAAATAATAGTTAAAAATATGAGAGGTTTTTAAAATAACGGTTAAAAATAAACTATTTATAAAATAATTAATGATAAAATTGAAATATTGAAATTGGATAAAATAGTGGTATCTCTTTATATATTATTGTAATAATTTTTACTTATGTACTAGACATTATTGGTTGACATATTTTCATTTAAAAAAGTCTATAATCTACAATCGTAAAAATTAAACACACAATTTTTTGGCTCTCTAGAATGATACTGTTCAGATTTTCTTCTGTTTATACGACTGGGTATAATTCTTAATATTATTTTTTAAACGAATAAAGCTTCAGAATCTGTATTGTTGTACAAATTTCAAAAATTTATTTTATTTTGCTTAAGGTCGAGAAATTTATTTTGTTATCTTATTAAATTTGGGATTTAAAATTGTTAGTTTCAATCTTCTAACTATTTTTTCATTTTTAAAAACTTCTATTCATTAGTTATTTAAAAGAAAATGAAAAATACAGATTAAAAATAAGTCTTCTGCAATTACTGTTTGAATATCTCATTTGGTGTTTGTATATTTATCGAAAGAATTTTCACCTTCATACTTCTTGAACTCTTAACCATTAAATTTGCCTCCATCTATTTACGATAACTTCTATGTAGTCAACCTTTGTTTTTTACAATGTGTTTATGGTATTAAAAGGGTCTTTCATTTTACCTTATTTAAAAAAAATGAAAACGATACTCCTAAACAATCAATATAATTTATTTCCTTAACCCATAGTAATAAAAAGTAGAGAGAATTTGTCTAAAGTAATTTAAATATAAAAGAAAATACAAAGTGTACATAGAAGCCAAATTTAAATATACAATTTGAAATTTATAATTTGTTGGCACTCAAATTTACTTATGTTTTTCCATACACAGCACACAGAAAAAAATGGACAATGTTTTCGATTGAACACATGTAGATCTCTAATCTATTGATTATGATGATGATGATGATGATACCATACTAGGTATCTTTTAATATTGTATACAAAAATATTCCTTGGTCTTCCATTACATGAGATCAAATCATTCTTATTATGACTTTTTTTTTTTCGCATATTTTTATGTTATTTTAAATCGATGGCTGTGGTTTTCAGAAGCCAAAATGGACAATAAATCATTGTCTTTTTGACGATTTGAGGACAGTAAGTGGAATGATCACTAATAAATGTTCACCACTGATCCATTATATCCCATAGGAAAACAGTACTTTCAAAACCTTATAAAAATTAATTAATTACTTCATAATTATATAATGATATAGTAATTAATTGATGTTTTACCACATAAATAGAATTATCACTTGATTTGATTGTACATTTTAATAAACTTTTCTATATATAATCATTTTATACGAAAACAACTTATAAAAGTTTCATTATTAAAAATGATATATCGATATCACTTAAATCAGATTCTTAAGAGGATAACATAGATTTTAATTGTTATCAAGTTTAAATTTAAGTTTGTAAATTAACCTCTAAACCCAAAAGTTAGGGAATAATACTAAACATAAAAAATGTGACACAAACATAGGAAATGTGGAAAAAAAACATACGAAATGCGATTCAAGGAGGATAAATATAAGTAATCATAACCATTGATATAGATTTAGAATATGAGTTTCAAAATTATTTTTCCTCCCTTGTAACTTGAAATTATCGGCTATAATTTGATATTAGGTGACTATACATAAACATTTCCTCCATTATACAAACACTTTGAGTTTTATAATAATTAGAAAAAATGTTGAGAATTTTCTTTTTATGAGAGTGATTAATCTTTTATGAAATCGTATATTGGTTCTTAAAAATGAAGTAATAATTCACTATTATGATACTTAGTATCATGTCATTACTTTCATCTCTTAAGTCTTTTACTCATTTTTTATTTATCTTTTACGACCAAAATTCCTAACTAATGTGAGATTTTTGGATTGGAAATGAAAATTATTTATATGTTAATTTTTTTTGTATATAACTAGTTTTTGAAGGGTAAAGAATGAATAAACATTGCATGAATTTATATGAAGAATTCAAAACCTTTTATTCGCCATTTATTCATGAAATAATAATTCAACAACGGAGATAATATAGTTTAGTTGAATGAGTTTATTTGGTAGATTAAAAAAAGTAGAGTGCACATAGATTATTTTTGATTGGGTTATATAATGTATCTTTCAAATTGTTATCAGTAATTCCAACTGCAACAACCCACTTTTGGAAAGTGACAATCATTTTTTTTTTAGTCAAATACAAGCCATAGATTTCGTAGAATGTGTGTTCAAGCCGTCCTTAAAATTAATTAATTGCCTCTCTCATTTCTTTGTGCATGCTTCAATAAGACAGCTAAATTAGAAGGCCATAAAATATGGGCCTCTACTTCAATCCGGTCCAATTGATGGTCTTGTGTGGCCCACTACATCATAATGATCTTAAATCAATCCAAACCATTTTAAGAAAGGTTAGTAACGTATTGTTTTTAACGCCTGGTTTTTGAAAATAAAGACATATTAGTCACTTCTATTTTAATGATTCTGTTTTAATTTTATAGATTTCTCAATAAATTTCAACCAGTAAAAAGTGTCAAGAATTACGTTATACATAAACTTCTCAATTATTTTAAGCTGCAAAACTTTTTTTCTCTCTATTGTATTAGTTTAATCTTGAAGTGTTTCTCACTAGAGTCGGTCTAATAATAAAATATTTGGATAATTGACATGAAATTATAGGTTAATTTTTTTTTCATCATTAAACATGAAAAATAAAGCTTGAACAACTACTTTTTTTCGTGTCATTTTTCCAAAATTCACTTGACAGGGGAAAAGAAGAAGAAGAAGCATACCATAGCTGTTGATATTTTAGTCGAACCTTTCTTTTATAAAGTGAACAAGAAACAATGATATTCACCTAACAAGAACATAGATTTTTCTCTCGTATTAAAACAAATTGAATTTACATTGTTGAGAAAAATAAAATAATAGTTCACATACAAAGAATGGCATATCTTAACCTAACGAATATTCATTCACCTTACGGTATGTGTTCATTGGTTGATCTCTCTGGAACCTGAAATTCCAGAATCTTTTATCTTTTTTCATTTATAATGAAAAGATTTGACACATACCTAATCCGTTAAGAAAGACATGTACCTAACGTAGGTCCATATGAAAAAAAAAAAAAAAAAAAATGTTTTTTTTTTTTTTGAAAAAAAAAAAGGAGAAAAAAAAAAAAAAACATGTTCTTCTTTTTTCTGAAAAAAAAAAGGTTGATAAGTAAAATTTAGATTTGTTATTAGTGTCCTCGGAAAATGGATGCTTGTTGGTTGGCAGGAATGGTGGGGAGGAAAATAGAAGAAAAGTTACGTGGTTGGTTTAGGTTAAAAGCGGTGGAGTGCGTAGTGAAGTGTAGAACGATGTAGAATAGAACAGAATCCCGAATAGTACGATGCTGTTCTCTTTTGGCCCACGAACTCGATTCAAATGCACGCTTCTTTCGAATGTGAATAAATTCATACATATACCAGCGCAGTGCCACATGCTTTATTGCAAACTGCAACTGCAATTCCATGGCGACCACTGAGTCGGAGAAGCAGGTGATTGTGATCGGAATCGACGACAGTGATTTCAGCACCTACGCTCTCCAGTGGACTCTCGATCACTTGCTATCGCCAACCCTTAATCATAACTTCAAGCTTCTTCTTGTTTATGCCAAGCCTACTGTTTCCGCTTCGGTTGGTTTTGTTGGCCCTGGTACCACATCAATTCCAATGATGTTCCTGTTCCTGTTCCTGTTCCGTTCAGATATAGTAACCATTGTATAACTTTTAACTACATCGTAATGTTTTGCAGGAGCCTCTGAGGTTTTGCCTATTGTCGAAGCGGATTTGAAAAGAATAGCTGCCAAAGTCATCGACAATGCCAAAGATCTATGCCACAAGAAATCCGTATGAGAAACGTTTCTATGCTATCACTTTCTATTTCCAAACTTTGCTTATTTTTCAGCCTTTGCACGTATTTGTATATATGCATGCATATTGTTTGACATATTGTACCAAAGTTTAACCCGTTTATGTTTGCTGGTGTACGTGTTCTTGGACTGCATCTCATGGTTGTTTAGTTTAATTTAATGAGTCATTAGTTTTAGAACTATATATAATACAAATACATCTTTCCATCTCTGTAAGATACTCGGTATATATTTTTTATTTTTGTTCTTTCATCACATCAGATATTTTATAATTTTCTTTTCTATCTTTCTCTCTAAGTGCAGATGAACATGAAACATTTTCTTTAGCTTTATTTTATAGATTCCATGCGAGTTTAGTCTTCTTGTCGGATAATAAAGAGGTAATGGAATGTAATAAATAAAAAGCAACTGAAAATTGCCTAATAGTGCAGTGAAGATTTGCCTTTATAAATTTCCATTTTGAGGGAAAAGAAAGAGAAAATTACAGATAAGACAGAATGATGCTGTATAATTTGACTTCATTTTTTTGTTTTTTTGTTCAAGAACATGAAAATCGTATATATTATGTGGTTGGGTATACTGTTGCGATTGTTATCTGATGGCTAATTCAAACAGGTAAATGACGTATCAGTGGACGTGATGGAAGGTGATCCTAGGATTGTTCTTTGTGATGCTGTGGAGAAGCACCATGCTTCAATGCTGGTTGTGGGTAGTCATGGTTATGGGGCTCTAAAAAGGTACATTTTGATCCCAGATATTATTCCTTTGCATGACAATTTTTCATTTTTTTTTCTGAAATGTGTGAATAAGTGTAAGATATAATACAATGAGAGTATACCAAATGGTGTTCGTTCTCAAATGAACCAACATCATCACAAACTAAAACTTGCGAAGAAAATGAGTGATGTATTTCTTACCAAATAGCAGACTTTAAATCCATGGAAAGCATTGGCTCCATCTCTGCCTTTGTTTTTTTCCTGCAGAAGCCAGCTTGTAAAATTTGTCTTTTGTATTTGCTTTTTCACACATGAGTAGTGGAGAAAGTCACATGTGTTCACACTTCAAAATATCTTAACTCTTATCGGTTTTAACTTTGCAGGGCCGTTTTGGGCAGTGTAAGTGACTATTGTGCTCATCATGCACACTGCACTGTCATGATCGTGAAGAAGCCAAAGCACAAACACTGATCTCTTTGTCTGCACAACAATCAAACATCAATTACCAAAAGGGAAAATAAATGTTCTCAATATGTCATAAAATTTTTTGCTTCATGAACAGCAGACTTTTGAACTTTTAGGTTCATTTTAGTTTTTAATTTTCATAGTTAGAACCGACAAATAATGTACGTAACACTATGTTTTGTCTCTTACCAGCCACTTATATGGTGCTCGATCCTCTTCAAAAGCAGTTTGTTCATATAAATGTTACTGTTGTGTGTATAGATATATAGCTCTGTGATTCATCACATCAACTAGACTTATTTTTCTGGTATATGGTTTTTGAACAGGGTAATTAGATAATTGTCAATATATGCTGGTTGTGGATAAACATAGAAGATTTGTTGTGTTTTTATTATTAATTAGCAAGATAAAAGTTATACAATCGAAAGAATAAACGATTAAGGGTAGAAGAGAAAAGGGAAACGTGTGTAGTTTTGTTGTTATTAACACACCAAATTAAGGATATTCAACTTTCCTATAACATAGCTCTTGAACATAGTTAGAAAGTTTTGAAGGATAAGGTTCTGAAATATATTGCTATGAGCTTCATTGTTATTAATGGTGATTTTTGTGTTAGAATATACAGTTTTGGAGATTTATATAGATAATATTTGAAGGGTGTGTGAGTCCAAAACATTTGCTATCTTCATCTCGAAATAATTTGAACTCTTGATCATGTTGTCAGCATCAAACATAAGGTGACAAAATATAAATATATCTTCTCCATCTTATGGTTAGATTTTATACAAAGTGTAGTACAATAATACAGTCAACTGTTCAGAGATTTATCAAAATAAATATCGAGAAGCAATTGTTATTCTCTGACGAAAATCTGTTTATGTTTAAAATATAAACACATAATTCAATCTCTCTTCTCGTGTCCTTTTCTTTAATATTAAACGAACATTCCAAGTCAAATAGTAGGAGCTAACAATACTTTATTGATCACATGTAATTGTCGAGTATAAATTTACAAGGAAATTTGCAGGGGAACTAATTTATAAACTAATTAATAAGAATCATTTTAAAAGCAAGGTGTTGTAAAAATTGCATAACCATTTAAGGCAACAATTTCCAGAATCATTTTAAAAAATAAAAATCTAATTCTATGAAAAAAAAAGTTTAATGCACACACCCTCGTACACTTGACATCTTAAAGTTTCATTTTAAAAGCCTAAACAGCAAAGAAATTTAAGTAATAACTTAAAAAGAAGAAAAAAAATGATAACTTTCTCTCCACAAATTTACCGATTTTTCGTCCTAGAGAGTGTGACGTGGCTTAATGAAATCCTTGTAAAAATCATAGATTAAGAAATAAAATAACTTCGAAGAATAATAGCACCGTTAGGGGATTTGCGATTGTCCTTTGCACACATGTTCAAGTAAAAATATGTGTGAGACAATTCAATGCATGTATCATACTTATCACAACAATGAAAGCTTATTTATAGTTATTTTCTTTCTGTAGTTGTGAACGTTTAATCCTTGATAAATTGTAAATACATAATTTTAGTATTTTCTAGCAAAAGTGCATACATTTTCACATCGACAAATTCAGTAATAAATTTTAAATATTCTGTAAGTATTTAACATGTTTGTGAAATTTAAAAATAAATAAATTTACATATCTTTTACTGATTAAAGACCAAAGTTAGTAATATAAAGTATAAAGACTTCACCTTATTTGACTAAACACATAATTTAAAATGCATTGTCTTTTTATTAATTATAATGGCAAAAGATTAGAAAATCCATACGGAAAAAAAAAATCATGATTGAAGATAACAATGTGAACCGATAATGCAAATGAATGAAGACACTTTTAAGTTAATATATCCATCCATCACATACAAACTAGTAGTAGTAGCAAAATTATCTGATTACACGCTTTCATTGATTTTTGCAGAATCAAGTGAAATCCCAAATATCTGTTACACTGAAAGAAGATTGAAAACACCCATTTTAATTTTTAAGGAATACATTTTTTATTAATTAAAATTTATTACAACTAAATCATAACTAAAAGTTTGTTAATCAGTTTTAATATTTTGATTCATTTTAATCATAAGTAGTCTAAAATAAGTTTAATTGGGTTAGTGTACCCATAGATAGGAGTAGACCACTTATAGCAATATTAGGGAAGAGTGAAGATAGGATCAGTTATTTGCCATGAAAATTCTAAACCAAATCAAATCCAAACTTTCCGTGATACTCTCCTCAAACCCATGAAAACGTAATTAACCAATAACTGATATAATAAGCTTTAAATCACAGAATGAAATTGTAAGCTCGTGATGTAATAATTATTAACAAATTCCAAATGATGTAGTAATTTTCCTCTGCAATCCACGTATCACGAAGAAGAAGCTTTAGCGATGATAAAAAGAAAAAAAAAAATCGAGAAGGGGAAGAATAATTGGTGATGGAAACTTCAGAAGCAAAGATTTGCAATCTGACATGTAACGCTTAAAATAATGGAATGTGGTGATCTGAACGAAGGTGAATGAGTGGTGTGTTTATAGCAGAAACTCCGAAATGAAAATCACAGATAGAAAGATACATTGGTGAAAATAAAAATAAAAATGCAGTACAGAAGAAATGCAGAGTCTAAACGAGATTTGAAACAGAGAATTGTGGTGAGAATGAATGAATCAAGTGTACATGGGAACATCGGTCCAAGCACCGGAGACGTGTCCATTCTCGCAAACGTAGGCTCTCACCACAGGCTCTCCGTCGTCGTGAAAGCCGAAGACACGGCGGAGGCAGAAGGCGGAGTGGAGATCCCAGGTGAATTTGCAGGCGCAGAAGGCGCAGGGCAGATCCAGCTTCCTCTTGTTGCCGTCGTGAATGGTTCTCCAAACCCTAGTGCGTTTGAAGTTCTTGAAAACGCCTCTGAAGAGGCGGTACTTCCTCTTCTCCTCCTTGTGCACGCAACCAGGCCAGTCGCAAACGTACAGGATATCGTCGCGGAACTGCCTCCCGAGCAGCTTGCTCCCCTGCTCCCGGCTCAGGCTCCAGCTCCCCGACGCCAGGTGCGACCGCCACGCGCGCGACACCTTCCGCTTCTTGCACGGGCCATTCGAAACCACGCCCGCGCTCACCGGCTCCTCCAGCCGCGGCGCCTCCGACTCCGTCGCCACGTAGAGCGTGTCGTAGTATAGGTCATCAAAAAGCGACCAACACGAGGAAGAGCAGGAAGAGGTATTCGAATCGGAGACCGTCTGTAGAGATTGAGGTTGCGATGGCGGCGGCGGCGGCGGAGGATTGGAGGGAGAAGAGTGGTTGATAAGGTCAGGGCCGAGGTCCCGTTCGAGTCCGAAATCGGAGGTATCGAAGAGGAGGCCGGCGTGGCGGAGGCCGGGGCAGCAGAAGGCGAGTTTGTGGAGGGAGAGCGGCGGGTGGTCGGAGGCGGAGAGGAGGTCGGAGGGGATGGAGCGGGAGCATTTGGACTTCCAACAGAAATCGGCTATGAGGGAAGAGAATTTGGTGCAGACACAGGCCAAGCGAGCCCAGTGGCGAGGATCGTCTTCGAGATTGTAGAAGATGTTCAAAACGATGTCGTCGGTTAGTTCCGAGAACACGTTTTTCTCTTCCTTACTAACCATCTTCTTCTCTCTCAAACTTCTCTTTTTTTTTTTTTTTTAGTTTGGCTTTTGTCACCGTTCCTTCATTCCATTATTAAATTATGCGGACACAAAGCATTTCACACCACACGAATGAGGACCACACAAAAAAAAGGGCATTCAAAATATTATTTTTTTCGGTGCTTTTCTCCTTGCTTTCTTCTTAAGTATAAAAGTATCTATCGATTCACATAGATTAACTAAGTCAAATATTAGTAAGAAAGGTAGAAGATTACTTCACTCCTCCTTTTTTATATCATCCACTGGGATTTACTTCTATAATATTAAGTAATTCAGTTTTTTTCTTTTTTTGTCATTGGGTGAAAATAGATAAACTTTAACTCGAATTTTAATTACAAAACAATACAAAAAAAATTGAGGTAACCTGTCTAAATTTTTATTTATTTTTTTGTCTTAAATACATTTTTTGTCATTTTCGTAGTGTTTATTGCGGATGGTCTCATCTTGACAAAATGATTTAAATGGTCATCATAAAATGATTCTTATTTTCTTAATTATTTTATTTAGTCCTTTTTCTGTGACGTCATTTAAGTCAGTAACGGAGCACTGTAAGCACTGTATAGGTGATACTGTTTGTATTACGATACATTGGGGTGTTACATGTACTACAGGTTCCCTTGCTGATTTAAAAGGCGTTACAGAAAATAAACAAATAATATACGAATCACGAAGATAAGGATTATTTTAAACATTCGGTAGAAATGATGATATTTTAAACATTATGTCAGAATAAGACCATCCGTAATATACACCACGAAAATGATAGCGAAAAAGGTATTTAAGTTTTTTTTTTCTTTTTCATGCCCGTTTTAATATTTTAATTATATTTTCAATTATTTTTAACATTTATCTTTTTGTGATAAACTATACATATATTCGTACATGCATAAACCTGTTATCTGTATGTTCTACGATCAACATCAGAATAATATTTTAGTACTGATTAATCAAATACTTTCATTATATTACTTAGCTTTAAAAAAAATCTAAAAATGAGAATATGATTATTGGTTCTCTTTTTCACTTTAAAAAATGTTATTTTTAAATTATTTTTTACGTCATGCAGGTGATAATTGCCAAACAAGGCAAACGTAATTAATTGAGAACACAAAAAGTAATTTTTGATTAATTAAAATTTAAAACATTTAATAAATTATATTAAATATTAAATTAATATATTGATTAGTTTTTGATATATTCATATCAAGTAAAGGACATATTATAGAAAAACTTGTGGTGATTACATGCTATTAAATTATTAAAAAAATAACTTTCTTATCTTTTCTATTCTGTGTATTCACTTGTTTAAGTGAACTACTTAATCCAATTTCGTTGATATTACATGTCAGATAAAATTAAATGTTCTGCACAAAAATTTTACTTTTATTAAAATTGCCAATTACTTTTATAAATTTTACAATTAACTTAAATGTTAATGTTTAAAATTTTTCTTTGTTAATATTTTCCTTTATAACATAAAATGTTTTAAAAAAATTAGTTTATTGATGTAAGTGGCCGAGGCAAATTCACCTTCAGGTATTCTAATGGAAGACTTATCGTTTAATTTTTAAAAAAATTAACATTTACAAGCCACTCCATTAAAAATGACTTAGTAAATATTAAATAAAAAGTAAATTAAATAGTTTAAATTACTTTTCTTTAACCTTTGTCACTTTCATCGTATGTATGAGTATTCTTTAAAGAAATAAAATAAAATATACTAAGGCAAGTTACATTAATCAACTAGGACGAAATGTTTTTAAGAAAGAAAAAAAAATGAGTTTAACTCTTATAAAATCGAAGTTAGCTTGCATACAAGTTGAAAAGAAATAAAATATAGATGTAAACTTTTTTACAAATTAATTCATACATAAAATAGTTTTAACTTTAAAAGGAGATGACTTTAATTTAGTTTTTTTTTTCTCTAAAAATAGAAAATTCGTATAAGACAGATGATTAACTACTATTTCATACCTTTAAAAGTAAAACTTTACGCATAGATAAGTAAGTTTATTACTCAATGGTAAATATTAGTTGCACTAATACATGAAAATTTTGAAGAGAAAATAAAAATGGTTCAAATGGAATTACACATACTATAAGTATGGAGAAAGGTTCATTAACGATTTGTTAGGAAAGTAATAAAGACAGAAAAAAAAAGGAGAAATAAAAAATAAAATTGCTTTTAAGATAATTATTTTATTAATAATATTATTTATTATAATAGTGGAATAAATAAGGAAATATTCATAATTAATTATGAAATTAATTTTTACTTCGATTAAAAAAAACAAAACATGATCCTTTGCACCGTTACACTAACACTATGAATGAAATAGAGAACTTATCACATAGAAAGGTGTTAGTGTCTATGAATTGGAAAATACCTTGAGTAGATATCAATGAAAAAACCATAAGAACAATTAAGTTTCAGATATCTTTCTTCCATTTCATATTTTAACCAGTTTACTAAAGTTTTTCTACCAGCAGAAACTTGAGAATAAAAAAACTAATATAGCTTAAAGAAAACAATTAATTAGTCTAATAGGTGCGAATAAGCTACTAGACTGGAAAGATGGAGCAATTTATTGGTAATAATTTTACTATATTACCTTCTAATTATTATAAATTTTTTTTATTTTCTTAATTACTAACATAACAGCAAAATATCAATGTGTAATTATATTAAAAATAAACAGGTGAATTATCGATGTATTTCACCCATAGAAAATAATTTTTTATAATAAATCATATAAAGTTTTAAGAAAATAAATAAACAAATTGATGATAGTAATTGTAGTATATAGCTATTTTTGGTTCCTCAAGTTTTAGTGAATTTTGGAATTAGTCCCTCTTTAAAATTTTATATCCTTCTTACCAAATTTTGTTAAGTTTATTTGAAATTTTAAATACATTTTATAATAATATTTGAGTTAACATTAAGCGAAAATGTGTCGGCGTAAACAATTTAAATATTATAATAAAATGCATTTGAAACGTCAGATAAACTTAACAAAATTTGATTAAAATGACTAAATTCACGTATTTTTAAAGATAAAGGACTAAATTGATCAAAAATTTTAAAGAAAAATTAATTTCAAATTTCAGATTTAACTCTTAAAAATTTATAATTTATATATAGAAGTGTTGTGCAGCAATAAGAGGAATGAAGAAAATGGAAACAAATCATGAGAAGAAAAGACGTTTATAGATTGTCTAAGAGAGAAGAAAAGGGCATTTATAGTGTTGTCAAAACTTATCTCCGAAGAATTGACTTATTATAGGTATTATAGGTTGAGATAAAAATTTTGTAACCTAATTGGATCTTCATTAATAAATTAGTTGGTAGACTTGCTTTATTTTTTTTATTTTTTTCATGCACTTATTATATAGTACAAAGATTGACTGAATTTATTTTTGTAAAATATTACAATTAAATTATTTATCTATTTTATCAAACATTAACTTTGAGAAACAAATAAATTAACCATTCGAAATATTTAAACATTATTATAAATTTATTATAAAAAAATAATAAAAGATTCTTGTCGACATGTTTAACATACTTAAATCCATTTAGGTCGCAAATTAAGTGAGAAAACATATCTCAAGTCGAACTCGCAATGACTCAAAGTGACACATAGAAGTGAATTGAGGGTCCATGATTGAGTGAGTGAAGAGAAGAGAAGAGAGAAGAGAAGAGAGAAGACATGATATGATATAAAGATAAAGGAGAGCCACAGAAGGAGGACAGACCAACCACCACTTATCTCACTCACTCACTCACTCACTCCTTTTCATTTGACTTGACAATCAACTTGTCCCTATACGCCTATGCCTCTACCACAATAAATCACAACCTTTTTTTACTTTATGCACTAACCTTAAATCTCATCTAACTCAACCTTTTAAATCAATCATTCGCGAAAACACATTTATCAATCATCAAAAAAATCTACAACATTTAAACTATTTTGCATCATAATCACCTTCATCTTTCATTTGCAAAACATATACACTACTTTTATTTTCAGATACACCACGACCACAGAAGCCACACACAACAGAATAAGAGACTTAAGACTTTCTTTCACTGTATGATTTTATAACTAGGAATCGTATTCTTCTTAGAATATTATACTTTACTATATTATGCCAAAAACTATATTCATGCAAATTCGTTAAATAATGATTTTCCTTATAAATTTAAATCTACTCCATTAACAAATTTTAGAAAATAGAAGAATGCACAAGCCGTTCTCGACAATAACTTGTATTACTGTTCCTAAACAAAAACAATTCTACACGTGAAAAGCACACCTCTCCTGGGGATAAAATTATATTTTTCATAAGCACTTTATTCTCATCTTGGCATTACCGGATATGTAAATAAGAAATGACGTATAAGCAGACATCTCGCAAGAATTTCAGGAAATTCAAAGAAAACTTCTAAAATTATTTAAACTATCGCAAAATAATCGTTTTATTACAATAAACTTCTGATAAACTTAACTAAGTAATATTATATTTTATAAATCCTCGTTAGATTCGACAGTTTGACAAACAGGTAACTCCCCAAGTATCTAACCAAAGACAACCTTAAGATTCAAACCCTGATTAGAAAAGTTTTCAGGCCCTTTCTCCAATTGTATACAAGAAAACAATCAAACATATAAATTATGCAGAGTTCTTGCAATATATGTCATCGTCTAAGTTACTCAAACCAAATAATAACAATGTAACAGGTCTATTACAGAAATCTAAGGTCTGTCAAATCCTCAGTATTTAAAACTAGGTCGCCAATAGGTAGAAGTCTCAAGTCCAATATCAAACATAAAATCAAATAAGTGTTTTTCATGGCTAATGTCAATTTTACTAGAAAACTTGGTGGTAGCACTCACCACGTCCATAACTTCATCGATTGCAACAATCAGAGCTCACCTGCAAGACCAAGCTCAATTAGATCCGGAGAAATAAAATTTAAACTGACCAAGTTAAAGAGCCCATAGACAAAATCATGCAGAGATTATCAGAGTTCCAAGATACAGACCGAGACAAACTTTTACTCCTGCTTCTGCTCCTACTCGGACTCCTGCTAGCACTGCGCCTTTTGGGACTTTTATTACGCTGCCACACAATACAAATAATTGGAGGGGGGAAAGATTACCCAGTGTACTAAAATTGTATTTCAAAACAAAACCTACTAATAAACGTTAAAACATGCTTCCTAAGGCCCTATATAATACCCACCCCTGCAGTAATAAAAAAAAAATCTTCGAAGCCATAAAAGTTCACCATTATACATGCTTAAAAGTAAAAAACCAGACAAACCGCTCTATTATGCAAATCATAACAGAATAATAATCTTGAGACGAAGTTAAGTTACACTCACAGAGGGCAATGGAGATCTGGACCTGGACCGTGATCTGCAAAAGTTCCACAAACAACAGAATTTAAAATCCGCAAGTTCCCTTATCAAATTGATCCAACGGCCTTGATGCCTCTTCCATGTCAGTTAACATATTACAAAAAGGTAAAACCAAGCATCACAAAATATAAAAAGACCAACACAGAAGACTAGAAAAAGGTAAAGTATATCGCATAGAATGATGAAAAATGAATAAAAATAGACCATTTCAGGGCGACATATTAAGGCACCAATTATCATGAGAAAAGAAATCTTCCCTACTGCACCACAAAATCCAGAGAATCCAGATGGTGCATCCTATTGGCTTGGCAAATCTTGAAGCCCACATTGTAATGAAATTGTCCCTATTGCTCATTGGAGGTGATTTTCAAATCCCAATTGCCTTTATAAACAATCCAGCTCTATATGGCAATCCATGATCTCCTTGGTCCCCAATCTAGCACCCATGGACATTTACATGCTAAAAGTATTAGAATAGATGAACTGTGAAGGTATCCAAAGTCGCCCATTCTAAAAAATATCATACCTCCACAACAAAATGAGTTGCAGACAATTGAACCAAATCCCACCAAGATCCTAATTTCCAATTTCCAGTATGCTGCATGTTTCCATATCTAAGAGTTAACAAAACAAAGGAATCTTTACAAAAACAAAAAGGAAACTGAGAACACTCTGACATTGAGGCAAGTTTCACCAAGTTCCGCACGAACAAAGCAAGATAGGGGAAAATTGACTAAGGGCGGGAATGTGAAGGGGACAACAGTTTTGTGTCACGAAAAAAAAATATTAAATCTGAATTTCATAGAGAAACAATAAATAATTTATTTACAAGAAGATTCTCTATGACTTTCAATATTAATGAAAGCTGTTAAAAGAAACTAGTTCCAGTTTTTTATTCCTAAGAAGACAAACAACAGACTGTAAAACAAAACAACTGACTTCACAAGGACAAATAAAAATGAAATTAATTTTATTAATCAAAGAAATTTGCCACATGGTGGGCCTGAACTTAATTTAATAAATTCAACAATTGATCTCTATTTATTCCTATTCCAATCATTATCAAAAATTCAAAAAAAGAAATCCCTAAGTTAGCAGTGTGCAGTCATTAAAATGCCTCTTCTGGTCTTTTCATCTCTGCACACTGGTGAACAGGCTACGAAACTCTAAACACATCAATATGGTCATCAAGTCGGCCACCCATACTGTCATTACATCGTGATACCAAATAATTTATGAATAAAATAATACTTGGAAATATAAGTAGCCAGACAATTAGTATTTGACAAGAAACTGCACTTTCAAAACATTTCATACCCTGACAACGAACGAGACTTTGATCTTGAACGAGAACGGGCAGGAGATCTTGATGGAGATTTAGCAGGTGAACGCTGTGAAGATTTACCCTTAGGAGATTTGCTGCACAGAACAAGTTTATCAACAGGTTAACAATGAATTAAAATAAGGAATATTTTTTATTTAAAATACATATTGTATAGACCTTTGGCTCCGGTCTCGACTGTAACTACGGCTGCGGCTGCGGCTGCGGCTATAGCTTCTTCCTCTAGAATGAGATGGGCCACGGCTAGGACTTCTAGACGAGTCCCGCCTTGAATCATATTCCCTCACCTATATATATATGGAGGTAAAAAAAAAAAATCAGCAGAAGTAGCATGCACTAAAAAAAATATAACTTACAAAATGTCAAATTCATGCCATACTCGAACATAACCCTTGGAAAATGCATTTCGAAACTCAGAATCATCAAGCTTCTTGATCTGTAGTGAAAGAAAATATCATCAATTAGGGATGACAATATTGAAAGCTCATCTCATATTTCATATCATGTACTTATAAATAAATAAAACCATAGTAAATAAATAACTCACAGCATATTTCATATCATCATAATTTGTGTAATCCACAATACCAGTAGTACCTGAAAAAAAAAAAACAATAATTAAGACATCAAAGTCCAAAGCATACAATATAAACCCCAAAATAACAAAAGAGCATAATCCCTTAGACTCCTCGTACAGGTTCAAATGCAAACTCTCATAAATAGAACCAAGACAAAAGGAAGGAATACGGATGCATAAAAAAATAAAATATAAGTATAAAAATTGTTTAAATACCAATACATCCAAACCATCTAGCACAACTATGAACCAGAAACTTCATCGAAGTGTCACATACCCCTTCCATCATGAAAGACCTGGGAAAAGCAAACATCTCCTGCCTTGCGCATGTGATCCTGCATTTATAAAAAACATTGTTTTGAGACAATATCCATAAACACCCTGAACAAAATCCAATAGAACATAATTGAACAACAATAACTCTGTTAAACAGCTCACCTTAAGATCCTGCCAGGATGCTGAAGAGGGCAATCCTGTGACTAGAACTGCACAAGGTTGGGCGGAAAACTTAGAAACGTAACAAGAGTCCTAATATATCTGATAAACAATGTTATCAATGGCGAATGGCAGATGCCCAAGAATGCAACCATATACCCATTGCACCCCATGGAGTGCCACAGGCAGGGCTTCCCTTCACAAACTGCTCATGATGGAAGGATTGAAAAGGCCAAATTTGAGAATTATGAAAAGTAATACATATTCCAAATATATACACACCACGATATTCAGAGCGCCTGGACACCCCACGTCCAGCCCGTCCATTGCTGTGACTGCTGTGCCGATCTCTTGAGGATGAATGACCACGTCCACCATGGGCAGGCTCCACCTATAAGGATACAAGTTACACAGTGTTGGTGAGGTATGCATAGTCATCTTGTTTCTCACCAGTTCTAATTAGTTATAGTTATCATATTGTGAAATATAACCAACCCGTAACCGGTGCCCATCAAAATCATAGCCATCACGTCCACGTATTGCATCCTCAGCGTCTTGAGCATCTTCAAACTGCAATAACCAGGCATAAGTCAGGATAATGCGTAAAGGGGGAAAAAAGATATTTATAAGAAACTTTGTGCCTCCAAACTCACCTCTACAAATGCGTAGCCAGGGGGTCTTGGTGGAACCTTTAGATCTATGTGAGTTATGTGTCCATACTACAAAGTAAAAAATTGTGCATAAACAACAAGAAAGCCCGCAATTATTAAAAAGACCAAGAAACATTCCCAAAGAACATTAATTATAGAATGTATACAACAGAAAATCATTAACTGTAACATCAGGAGCATATCCGACATACAATGTCCTAAAGGGGACGATGAAAAATTGCATTACAGTATTTTTTTCAATTAGAATCCATTATTATAACATAGCTTTGACCCATTTAATTGTAAACAATGATCACTTCAGTCCCTTAACTTCACAATACCCTCACGGTAAGCCATTCTGACTTGGCAAAAATATTCACCTTAGTTATTTTCCACTACATTTGTTATTAAAATCAAAGACAAAAGTGAATCTCACTTTACAAACAGCCTGTTTGCTTGCCCACAAGAAAATATGGGCACGGATCCGTCTGGAGTAAATTGTATTAGCCTTTACGGGGAATTGAAAATGGAAACCTGGCAACACGAGAGTAGCTAATGGCACTAGACACACAACATCAAGGACCAAAATGACGGCTATCGAAATCAAAGCATACAATCTCAGGGCTTAAAATGATATTCACTCCCCGCCTTAAAATCCTCAAATAGCAGAAGAAACCAAAAGAAGGAATAGATCCTAGCAAGCTGATGACTTTCAAGCCCAAACACATAAGAACGTTAATCTTGGTAAATTCCCCCAACACTTCCATACACAGCCCTTATTTGTTGATGTCTAAGCCATCTCCCTCAGCCTATAGCGAACAAAACGTTTCAGATCAAACTACAGACCTAGCAAAAATTATCAACCCACCTTCAGAAACAAATCTTCAACTTCTCTTTCACGGATATCACCAGGTAGATTTCCAACGTATACAGTTCTGCTCGAGCGTCTACTCATTTTTTCTGCCGTACAAAATCGAAAAATGACCAAAAGCACGTCAAAATTAAATAAACATTTATGTTATTCAGCATGCCCTGGTGTCCAATACAAAACCCAGTGAAACCAGACACCAGAGTTAAGGTAATTGAGCGAGAAATTTAAAATTCTGAAAAGAACAAAAACATTACAAAAAACCGGCGAGGGGATCACCGAAATCGAAATTCGAGTTTGCACAGAAAGAAGTGAGAGTAAAGAAGCAGTGGGAGTGCAATTGAAAGAGAAGGACTCACCTTCGATGAGTGGGGATTGGAATCGGTGGCGTTGCCGTGAAAGGTTGAGAGAGGTTAGGGTTTTTGATTTTAGTGTCCGAGACACGAGAGGGAAATGGGATGAGAAAAGTTGTGTCGTCTTATACTACAAGCCCGCAAGCCCGGCACGCTTGTGGTCGCACGTGTATGATTCTCTTGGATATTTATTTACCACTTTTTTATATTAATATTTTTTAAATATTTTGTGTTTAAAACCTTTATAAGTTTTCTAATTTAAATGACTCACCGAATTTAGACCATTTTTACTTAAAATTTCTAGAAAAATTGATTTAAAATTTTATTTACTTAATTGCAAAAGACTGAATTATTTTCTAAACCAATCAGTTTATAAAAATTGAACTATATCTAAAACAGGTTGAATTTGAACCACGTGTTCTTTTAAAAACAGTTTTATATATTCTTTTATTTAAAATTAAAATCTAATTAATTAAATTTTAAGCTCTTCCTTCTTCTTCTTCTGATTATATTAAATCTCTAAACCTTTATAGATTTAATGCAAGATTTATAAGTTTTTTTCCTTCCTCTTCTAATTATGTTAGATCTCTAAACCTATATGGATTTAATGCTAAAATCTATTTCAAATTATTATTATTATTATTATTATTATTATATATATATATATATATATATATATATATATATATAATCTTTACCAGATATTACACTTTCACTACAAAAGCTACAACATTATGATTCCTCTATAAAGATAGATGTTTCTTTTAGTTTTTTAGTTCGTGAAAGAAGTTATCCATGTGGAGTTATGTTGAAGAAAGTAGCACTTAGATATCAATCCATACAACTTAAAAAATTTATCATTTGTGAAAATGAATCATTAACTTTGTTTCACTGATATTTCACACTGTTACTTGTTTAAATAGTTTATTAAATTGAGTTCAAATTTTCTAAAAAAAAATATTTCTGCACGCCCCCACTTAATTGCATATTTTATCACTCTATTATCATTACTTTCTTAAAAAATTTACTTAAAGTTTTTTTTTTCTCAAACCTAACATACATATTTCCTAATTATCTATTATTTCATCAAATTGATTTTTGTGACTTGATGGGTTAGTTTTCATTAGTTAATTATCTATATGATTAGTAGATCGGTGAATTATAATCTAAGATTATTGATAGATTTTTCAAGAAATGATTACTCGGGTGATATAAAACATGAGTCTTCGTCTTTATATAATATTCAATTTTTTCATTTTTATTTAATATGAGACTTATACTTGCAATTGGATTTCAAACAATTATAATATTTACACAATGGTAGATGTGATAGTTGTATCATATGCAATGTAAAAATGTAAAGACGTAAAAATGATATTTTATAAATAATACTACTTTAAAAATAATAAAATCTGATTATTTTAATATTAAAATGTTTTAATATAAATAGTTTTATTATAATGAGTTGGAAAATAAAAAATAATTAGATAAAGTAGATCGAAATAATATTTTTCATAATTAAAATAAACAACAAATAAAAATATTAAAAAATTAACAAATGTGTGTCTTATAAATAATTCGAGAGATTATTGAAAGAAATCGCACAGAGAAAAATAAATGTTATAATTAAGGTATGATAAGCTGAAAAATACTTTTGAGATCTAAGAAAACTTTTCAAATATCAACATATATACTCAATGGTTGAGAAATAATAAAATTGTTTTAGTGAAACAAATGAATTATTCAAATAATAATAAGTAAAGAATTTTTTTTATATTGTTTAGTAAATGAAAGGTTTATTCTATTAAACACTTAAATTGAGAGTATTAACCATTTTCATGTGAAAGAAAAATATACAATAAATAAGCATATTAAAAAAAATAGAAATATTCAAATGTGAGATATAATTTCTTTTAAGTAACAAACATGATAAAATGAAAAATATATTAGAAATACAAATGTGTTTCATGACAAACTAAATAATTAGAAAAAATAAAAAATAGAAAGTGTATATATATATATATATATATATATATATATATATATATATATATATATATATATATATATATATATGGTTACTTAATTAATTGCGATAATGTTTTAATAATTTAAATGGAGACGAGTATGAATATTATGACAGGGATATGTACATTTTCATACTCAGTCAATATGAGAATTAATCGTCAAAACGGGAACGGATTCGAGCAATATCGAAAAACAAGTTTATTTATCATCTCTAAACTCTAAACTATTTAATCAAGAGATGTCATAGTGATTAAACATCAGAAAGAACACCCAAAAAGGTTTTATCGTGTGCTTTGTTGGGATTCAATATAAAATAAAAATAAAAAACAGAAATAAAGAAGATAATAATAGTAGAAGGAAAAAAAATCAAAGTGAATTTCAATTACAAATGTGTTAATTCCATAGAAATTTTTCTACAAAGGAAATATTGTTTTTAGTTTGCTGAAGATAGAAAGAAAGACTTGTAAAGATATATTACTTAAAATGTTTAAAACTTAATTATTATTCAAATATTTTGTAAAGAAAAATATTTGAGTGATAATTATAACTTTTTATTATTTTAGGAAAACAACTACATATATAAACAATACATTTGCATAGTTTAACTAAAGCTAATTTTAGAGAAAATTATAATTTTAGCAAAATATTTTTCCTGTTTAAACGGTAAGTGTAAATAACTTTTTCTCAAATGCCATTACTGTTATTATAACATGTTAAATATCACAATTTTCAATAAATTGTACTTCTCCTTTATAGAATGATCCATTGAATAAAAAGTGAAACTAAAAAAAAAAAGAATATTTAAATAATACCAAACTTCTAGGGGAAAAAATGAGAAAGTGTTAAAAAAGTCTCTGCCATTCCCATGTATATATTATTTTCTCAGTTGGTATGCCTGCTTTACAGAAATAAATCCAAGATACAATTTTACACAGCAAAATTAAAGTGGGCAAGTTGACAAAAAAGCAAAAGATTATGACGCAAACCCAAATAAAGTTTTATGCGGTAGATATTTTCATTTCGTGGATGTTTGCATTTCAAAAGACATTTACCAAACTCAGCAAACTTATAGTCTAAATTGCAGTTCCAAGTGGACCTTTGGATTATTGCACAGGAAAAATGAAGTCTGCAAACTCAAGTAAAAATATGGGCTGACAGAACATGCAGGAATACCGATCCAAGCAAATTACAAAAGTTTTAACAAAATAATTGTTCAGAAGCTTAAGTTGAAAATCTTGACAACGGGTACTAATGATGTTCCTTAGCAACCCCATCATCCTTGTCTTTCTTGGCAGCAGCCCTTATTTTGCGCTGCTCCTCCTTGTAAATCCTGTTTCGTCGTTGAAACTGCATGAAATAACAAAATCAACGTCAGTAATTTATTTGTCTATCAAATCCAACCGTATTACAAGGTTTACACGGAGTGTAAAACAACACTGTATCTGGAGAAGTTAATTCCCATCAGTGCTTGGGGCAAAGTAAAAATTGTAAATTCTTTTTAATAATATGACATTCTCAGCTGCTTTCAAGTTTTGAACTAAAATACCAGGGCATATCAATGTAGAAAAGTACGTTTCATTGAGAAAACATACGTACGAGGGCTATGTAATCAGGAATTTTTTATGCTTAAAGTTTACTCCAGTAATTTTCAACATCCATATTACCCTTAGTTTCCCAAACAGGTTATACAACTTTCACACCATATTCTGATTCTTATCAGAAGCATTGTCTTCACTGCTCCCAAAGTAATCATTTCCCTAGTTATCCTATCGTATAAAAAGATAAAATATATATGGCGTGCTTTTGATGCACTGAGGGGCAATATAGACAGAAAAAGATTCAGAAACTTAAGTTACAAATATCACTTTTTGTTCTATTTCCTATTTGGTGGTCGATGCAGAGCATAAGCAATTTTTAGGCAGACCAGGGAATGAAAGAAGAGAGGACAAAGGCTGAAAGGGTGTCAAGGAAATAGTGTTGTGTGTTACACAAGGTTATCCCATGGTTCATAGAATAAGAAATTTTGAACTTTTTGCATGTGATGCATCTTTTGTTTTGTCTGTGTCCCATGGCTGCGTTAGAAAGCAAACTTGGAAAAAGTATTACTGTTGTCCAATTCTGAATTTTTTTACAGCAAATTAAATTTATCCCAAAAGTATTGTTCCAGTTTAGGTTTCCTCGATAATTATAGAGAAATATCTAGACCATTGAATATCCAATGTGTTCAACATTTACCCGACCTACGTAGCTTGTAGTGGCCAAGTTTGTGAATTACCAATCTAAGATCCGTAGGAAGGAACTTTTCTATATTTCTGGCCTAATGCGAGTTCTCAAGGTTCCCCTTGTTTTGGATTACACAGATATGTTGTTGGGATGTGATTATAACGGTCAACTTACACAGGACTCCTAGGGGATGAGCTATAATGGTACCGATGACTGTAGAGATCATGAATGATTAAACAGTTCAACCGAGGAGGGCCTTCTTGGGTGATCAGTCGAAAGCCTGAGGGTAAGAAATTCCTCAATCTTGACTGTTGATAACACAGAGACTACAAGTAATGAAGAGCTCTGCTGAGGACCTTCTTAGATGCTCAGCCTAGAGTCTATGAGGATATAAAACCCTACAGCCTTAAGCACTAATAACACAAAGAGGCTACAAGTAATGAAGAGCTCAACAGAGGGTACAAGAATGTATAAACTATCTGAATACTAGATTAAACCATACTAAATGACAAGCTTCACAACATTGGGTAAAGTCTTTATCCAGATATCAACAACGAGGAACACACAACTTTATCCACTCTGATTGATTTCTTTAGCCAACATTTTCATTAAAGACGTGCCACAATGTATTGTGAGTATAATGACATAAGGGTGACTAATCGGTGTAATTCTTCACAAAAACTTATTAAGTTATAATTAAACAGCATTATACTATAACAACATCAGAAATTTGAATTTACATTCTGAGTTGTATGTTGACTATATACAAGGGTCTACGAATAATTTAAGGCAACTCAGTTCGGTAACTTTGCAAACAACTGATATCCCATTATCCATTGTTAATTAGGTAAAACCACCGTATGAGCTACAAAAGAGATATAAAAAATGTGTTGACAAAGCAAGAGGAGAAACAAAGTTTAGAACTTAAAAGGCTTAGTGCCAAATCAAATATTTAAAGTCCAGTTGTATTTGAAGTTCATAATCTATGACCAAAGTCAGTTATGCAACAACTACTTTTGGTACGCACACCAAAAGAAGAACATAGTTGTCGACAGATTGAAACACAAACGAAACCAGAGAATCTAAATTAATCAGCAAAAACCCAGTGTTGTTTTCAATTCATTGGGAACTCCAAGACTAAGATAGAATTTAACATGTGATTACTGCAGTGGAAAGGCAAATAACTTTACCAGATTTATACAAAACCATATGTTAGAAACTTTCAAGGCCAACCAAAAAATTTCATATTAACATCAAATAAAAATACAACATGAATATGTTAATAACACAACATAGAAAATTTGAATTGGAGCCAGAGGCAAAGAATACAGAAATATCTCTCCCAGTACCCATACTTGATTATCAAAGGCCTAATTTCGAAAAGGCAAAAACTGGACACATGGAGAGAATGAATGGATTAAAACTGGGAGTGCATGAAGAAATTCAATGTTTTACCATGGATTGTAATTTGTAAGTCCTATCGCAATATCAATCTCATTCTCACATTGCTCAATTAGTTGATCAATTAAGCTGCTACTAGATAACATACACAAAAATAAAAGACAACAACAAAAGATCCGAATAGTTTTAGATCAATTACGAGCGAAGAGCTAAAAGAATTCTTTTTACTCTGTTTTTTGTATCAACGTCGCCGAGGAAAATTATATTCCACAACTACACGAGCTATTAAAAGGTTTTCCCAATAACAGGGCCCAATTTAATCAAATACATTTTACCTTACAATTAAAGAGAGCTTATTCAATTATTAAAATAAATTATATGAAAACCCAGTTCCTTTTTCATCATAATAGTGACAATTCTTAAACGCTACACACATCTTCACTTTCCGGGTGTGATAGAATCAGAAATGCAAGCGGGGTAGTAGCAAATTCAATTCTAGGTTAAACAGTTCTTCATCCGTCTCTTCCGTGGAAGATAATTTAATTGAATCAGCAACAACAATACAAGATCCCAAACACAGGAGGAAACTACAAAAGGCGATCTAATGAAACGGAAATCAACAGGGTTGGTAAACGAGAAGATAAAAGAAAATGCTTTGATGCGAAAAACCAAAGGGAAATGAAAAAGAGGGAAGGGTTAGGAAAAATACCTCTTTGGAATGGTGGAGGCACTCAAGGTAATCTTCTCGGAGAAGACCACAGTCCTTGGGCTCTCGGCAGCGAGACATGCATTCGCTGAAATCCATCCAGAAATCGTAGCACCGACCTTTGTTCCCTGTAATTCCCCATCCTGACGCCATTCTCTCTCTCTCTCTCTCTCGCTCTCTGATCTCACTGCTTCTTACAACTTCAAACCCTCTTCGCCCTCTACCAACCCTAAATTACCAAACTACCACCTTCTCTCTCTTTCTCCTCTCTCTTTTCTATTTTTTAAATTAAATTAATGCGTTTAAATTTTATTAAAATTCACTAAATTAATAATTTAATCATAGATCTATTTTTATATATTTTATTTAATTGATTTTTTTTTTTTTAAATTGAGTCAATGTGGTTCTTTTTTAAATGAGAAATCATATATCTATTTTTATACTTGATTAACCTATGAAATCTTTCTATCTACAGTAACAGATGAAACTTTCAAACATTTTTCTCAACATACTAACTTTGAATGACCGAATCGAAAGCCTTCATCCACCTTCTGCTGTTCTCTACACGATTCAGTTAATTGAACCGATGCACTTGTTATAGGGTTGACAACATATTTTCAAGTTTATACACAATGTTTTGCTTGAAATGCCTGGTTCCTGTTTCCCCACGTTTTAACATTACTCTCTGCGCTAACGGAATGAACAGTGTTTAAAATTTATCAGAAAAAGTTGTTCTTCCATACATGTTAAATGATTCAACTGTTGTAGCTGACGTATTCGTTAAAATTGGTTTGTTAATGGGAGTTAGATATGGAGTTTGGCACCCTAACCACGTAATGTAGTAATCATATATACATGCACACCACATGTTATGGAGTTAGATATGTAGTCATCATACTGTGGTAGCCTTGACCTTCTGCATTGCATTCTGAGTTTCCCATCATTTTTGTTCAACAAACATGCATGAATTAATGTTTGACAAAACTTTGTTTTTTCCACACAACTATTAAGATTGATCAACACAGAGACAAACAGTAACAAAACTGGGTTATGGTTATCATGACAACAGCGAAACTCACTTTCTGTTCACATGTTCCTAACTTTTCCCATATATTTCATTTCACCACCCGTATCCCTTTTCTTAATTGCACTCACTAGCCTCATGCCTATGCAACAGTTCCCTCTACAAAAAGTCCATAAAGTGAAACATAACATGCTGCTTTTAAACACTCCACCTTCAAAGCTAAATCTCACACTTCTCTGAATTCTTCACAAAACCTTCTGTTATCATCATTTATTTTTTCCTTCAACTTCTTCAATTAATTGGCCTTTCCAAAATGATTACTTTACCACATCCTATGTTTCTGTTTGTATTGTTTCTTTCACTCCTAAGCCAAATGGTAGCTGCAAAAGGGAAGGACAACGTTACAGAGGCTTGCAGTGTGACAAGGTACCAAAGCCTTTGTGTTCATTCTCTGTCACAATTCTCCAACACTGCAGGAAGAAGCCCTAGCAAGTGGGCACGTGCGGGAGTGTCGGTGTCGATTGGCGAGGTTAAGAATGTTAAAGCGTATCTTGCAGAATTGAAGAAGCATGGACACATGAAGGGAAGAAACAAAATTGCGCTTTCAGATTGTGCTGAATCTTTTTCCTATGCCCTTGACGAGCTTCACAGATCACTGGGTGTGCTTAGGAGGCTGAGCAAAACCACGTTCAGCACCCAAATGGGAGACCTCAACACGTGGATCAGTGCAGCACTCACTGATGAAGAAACTTGCCTCGAAGGGTTTGAAGGAGAAAATGAGAAGCATGTTAAAGTGCTGCAAAACCGTGTTCAGAATGTGTCTTACATCACCAGCAACGCTCTTGCTCTTGTCAATAAACTTGCCACCACAGGTCTGGGAAGCATCAACGATCCATAGAATTGAATAAGTTCTGAGATTGTTGACAGTATATATGTATTATATTAAGGTTATATAAATAAACCGTGAACTATATATATAGATACTATCAATTACATATGAATATATAAAAATGGTTCTATTTATAAGCTTTGGATATGTTGTTTTTCCTATGATGTTGCTTCGTCTTTGTAAATATGATGTGTTCTCTTTACAGATTCTGAGCACTGTCTTTTTTATGTTGCTGATTCATTTGGTCATGTAGTTTATGCATTATTAAGGAAATAGTATTTGGAAACTTAACATATATAACAAGTAACAGTGTAAAGAGATAAAGAAACGTAGGGATGGGAACGTGATATGAAGATAAATATGAAGAGAAATAAGGAGTGTTAGTGTCTGGTATTTGAAAATCATATGCCTCCATCCTTAAACACGCTACTTCGGGAAGCCTGAGATTAATGTCATTGACGAATTTGGCTTTTAAAAGCTGATACAATGTGAAATCTGATGGTGATTGAGATTTATGATTTTGAAACAGTTTATACAGTATGGTTGGAATTTATTATTTTAATAATATTTTTTTTTAAAATTATATTGTGATGGTCTCTAATTGATTGAGAATATATTTTTTATTTTCACAATTTATTTTGTAAAAAAACAATTTAATTTTACCAGTCTATTATAGCATCATCAAAACAAGCTTGTTATTTTATTTAATTACTAAATTTTAATATATGAAAATTAATATTAAATTAAACAAATCTATCAAGAGCTATTTATCGTGTTAATTGATCTCCCATTTTGGATTTGAGTTGAGATATTAAAATAATAAAATCACATTAAATTAAAAGAATAAATTTACTAAATATTCGGCCCATGTTGTTGGGCCCATTCTATTCTCGCTTCTCGTTTCTTCCTGATCCACATCATCTATTATTTAACAAAAGTAGTATTAACACCTCCCCGCATCAACGGACTGGTCAATGAAAAGGGAAACTTAATTACATAACCGAAACAAGCTATTTAGGTTTAAAAAATATAATTTGTATCATAATTAATTTGATATTAAAGATGTTATTAAAAAAAAAAACTCATATATTTTGAGTTAAAAGAAACAAGTTATTGTTATTGTGTACTGTGTAGTTCATTAACATAAGGGCGTTGATCCATCACATACTATAAAGAAAAATTGCATTGGGTTAATTTTTTATGAAAAAAAAAATACAGATATGTTTTCGATATTATTAAAAGTGAGTTTTAATCCTAATTCAACCTCATAAAACTGGTTTGTAAGGTGAGATTTGCACCTTACTCATTTATCGAGAATTGTCTTTATTTTTAGTCGATCTAAGACTTCTAGCATATACATTATTTTAATATATATATATATATATATATATATATATATATATATATATATATATAAATAAACCTTTGCATGAGCTGTCTCTTAAAGTGTGGATAGTTAAGTGTTTGACGATGAATGGACCTTGTGTGTGTTCCTCGACTAAAATGAAAGTGCTAACTACTTTTGTGTACACTAAAAATTTTATTGAAGAGAGAGACATCATAACATGTTATCCATGTTGGTCTATTTCCAAAAATCAAAAAGGGATTCCATATATAAATAGTAGAATTTATTTGAGTATTTAACACACTGTATTTTGCTTGTAAATTTATTAGAGTATCCCAAATACTCTGAAGTTTATAAATTAATTGAAAAAAAAAATACGAGCTTTCTCTTAGCTTTTATTAAATGCACCAGTGATTTGAGTTGAGTTTAACAAAATAAATTCAATCCAAACAATAAAAAATAGATTAAATTAATTATTTGAAACATTTTCAAAATATTAACCTACAGAAATTAGTGCTGCATTTGGAAATTTTATAGCGACTTAATCACTTTGTTTACATTCAATAAAGTCTCATATCGCTTAAGAGTCGAATCAAGCGAGATTTAAGTATTTTTATCTCTCTGATGTGCCTTTTAAGGATAAAATTGTGACGGAATTGTTAGACAAACTTGGTGATCGATGGTCATTTTTAACAATTGTGCCTTTTTAAGACAAAACTGTGACGGAACTGTTAGACGAACTTGGTGGTCGGTGGTCATTTATAACAATGGCTGTCAGGTTGGAATTGGAACACACTTTATAATTAAATAATAACATAATTAATGTTTACTGATTTTTAAATTATTTATTTTTGTATTTTACTAATTATTATTTTATGTCTAACCTTGAAAAAAATATATATATATATATATATATATATATATATATATATATATATATATATATAATCTGGTCCACTCGAATCTAATTTAATTTTGAAATTCTTTCAAACTCCCCTAACCTATTCCTTCCCTAGTTAAAATAGTCTTTAAAACGTTTTAAACAGAAATTGCATAATTGTCAATAGAACTAAAAAAAATGTACTTCAACAAAAACTATATGTTCATATTTTTAAAGTATTTATATATTATATAAATAATTTTGTGACATTTTAATTTAGTTTCTATAAGTTTTACCATATAACATTTTTTTTTAATTACAACTTTTATGATAGGCAATCTAGTTCAAAATTACATTTTATTTTTCATGTGATAACGTAGTGCACGAGAGAAACCTTATAAGACAATGTGATAACCAATATATCACGTAAAAAATTATGATTTTTTTTTCCAAGTCCAGCCATAATATTTAATGAGTTCGGCAGTGGATTCATATTCATCTTAATTACATGCATAGCTTATGTCCCACTCCATCCTTTGTTTTTTCACACTGGTAAAACAAAACGAATTAAATTTTGTAATAATTTTGAAAATAAATATTCTTTATACCTCATATAAAGAATCATATTCCTAAAAGGTATAAGATTAATTTTAATGATGAATTAGATAATAAAATATTTTGTTATTGAGGTATAAGATTTGAATGTGTACAAAATTACAAATAAGTGATGAAAAGAATAAGGTTGATTAATTTGAAAATAAAGATAGATTGGAATATAAAGAAAAATGGTGTACCTTACATAAAAAGTGATTTAGTATAAGAGATAAAAGGTAGAATAAAATGAAAAATAAAGTTAATTAGTACATGTAAGTTTAGTCGATACAACACGATATGTAATACTATACTTGTAAATCTGATAAAAAAATATGGAAGAAAAGTACGTAATGTTCTTTGGTCTGCCTAACGTGACAGTGACATTGTAGAAAAAAATAATAAACATTTTACTGGCTTTTAAACATAATCAATTAATGCATGAACATTATTTATGAGACCAATAAATTTTTGGATTTTATGTATTTCAATAAAAAAAATCAATTGATGAAAAAGGTAAATTTATCAATAACAGTCCGTAACTTTCCTTTTTCTTTTTTTTTATCTCTATCAAACTAAATTTGTAACACTTAAACTCTTATTTATTTCAATTTAACCAAATAAAATAATATTATCTCATTAATGCACTATTAGAGTTGGACATTTTATCACTTAAACTCTTATTTCAATTCAAACAAATGAAATAATATTATTTCATTATTTTTTATTTATGTTGTACTTACATGAGGCTTTAACGCACTATTATTAAAGTTGGAGAGTTTATCTATTATAAATATTTAAATCACATAACCGTTATATCCTCTTATTTATGGGATTATTTGTCATTACTCTTCAGATGGTTATAGACAAAAAAACATTTCTCAATATTATTGAAATGTAAAGATGAAAGTGTTTTTTCGAATGACCATAATTAATATTTCATTTCGAAAGGTGAAATTAAAAAAAAAAATTGGTTAATTAATTAATTAATTATTAGAAGACAGTTGCAATAATCACAAGTACTCACACATGAGTGTTTACAGTTGAAGAATCAACCGTATTTACCAAACATTCACGTACATAAGAAATTTTAGTGGCTGAGCTTCACACTTCTGCTCCTCATCTTTAGCATAGTTAGATAAAAAGTACCCACATAACTTCACTTTTTCCAGTGGTTTATGCTTCTCCAAGTCTTTTCACTCAAAAAGGAACAATAATAATTAGTTAAAAACAAAAAACAATTTAAATATATATTTTACTTTCAATTTTTCAGCATTTCAACTTTGTCATCTTTATATGAGTTTTTACAAAAGAATAAGAGGTTAACATGTATTTTCCAAAATGGTATCACACACTTAAAAACAAAAATGTACACAAACTCTGCAAATTCCTAGAAGTTGAGAAGACGGTTTACCCTTCATATTTAGCACATGCAAATAATTCAAAGAGTAAAAAGTATAATTTTTCTTTTATAAATAATAAATAATAGGCAGTGCATTATGTCATATAATATACGTTTATATAATTTAATAACTGAGCAGAACAATTAATTAATATTATAATCATTTTAAGAAAGGGATAATTTTCTATTATGAAATTGAGATTTAAAAAATTGAAAATGTGTGTGTAGTTGCATTTTACAGAGAATAGATGGGAGTTGAAGTAGAGCATAGAAACTTCGTAGAGCTATATAAGCAGTGAGCTTTGGATCTGAAAAGGTGAGGCACGCAGCACCAGCACCAGCACCTTCACTCCCCGCCTTCTCCGCATTCATTCTCGTCTCTTCACATCAAATTCACAGCCACACATTCAACCACAACCAATATTACAACAACAACAACTACTGCAGCAACAACTAATACTGTGAATTGAAGCACCCAAAATGGCTTCGGGCTTGGTTTTCCGAGGGCACGAGGCCCAACCTCTGAACGACGCCTATTCCGCCAAGCCGCAAAAGCCATGGTCCTCCATCCGCTACATCTTCCGCGAGCAGCGCCTCCATTTCCTCTTCCTCGGCGTTCTCCTCGCCTCCGTCTTCTTCCTCCTCTTCCCCTCCGCCTCTTCTCCTCCCCTCCGGGCCCACGACCCTCTCCCCGTTTCTTTCTCCGGCCGCGGCGACGACTTAACGCACTGGCTCACTGCCAACACCCGAGCCTATGACGTGGCGGTGCATTCCACGGGGAAGATTCCCCTAGGGATTAAACGCAAGGCGCGCCGGGTGGTGGTGACGGGCGGGGCCGGCTTCGTCGGGTCCCACTTGGTGGATCGGTTGATCAGCCGAGGAGACAGCGTGATTGTGGTTGACAATTTCTTCACTGGAAGGAAAGAAAACGTGATGCACCACTTTGGGAATCCGAATTTCGAACTCATCCGACACGACGTCGTTGAGCCTCTCCTCTTGGAAGTAGACCAGATCTACCATCTCGCTTGCCCTGCCTCCCCTGTCCATTACAAGTTCAATCCCGTCAAGACTATCATATCCTTCTCTTTTACTCTCTTAATTGCATTCTATTCGTCTTAATTACTACTTAATTACGTTTGACAACTGCTTAATTTCCTCTCCCATCAAAATCTCCAAAGTTCTTTCTCTACTACTCTGAATTTGCTCCTGATTCAGTTACCGAAATAAACAGATTTAAATAATAATATCACTATGGTCCATGTGGAATTTGGAAAATGGAATCCTTAATTGGGGTAGTTTTGTTCACAAGACCAACGTGGTGGGCACGTTGAACATGCTGGGGCTGGCGAAAAGGGTTGGCGCGAGGTTCTTGTTAACCAGTACCAGCGAGGTTTACGGAGATCCTCTGCAGCATCCTCAGAAGGAGACTTATTGGGGAAACGTCAATCCCATTGGTCAGTTCTCTCTCTCTCTCTTTTACTTTTTGAAATTTGGGATGTACGTTAGCGTGTTAGACTCTCACTCACACATGCTCTGCACCACCGATTGTTACTGGTTTGTTTAAATTAGAGTGATTGAATGTCACGTGGCAACCGTGGCGTTGCGACAGCACAGCGTTGTCTGTGTGTTTTCCTTTTCAAACTTGGTACTTTTTCGAGGTGGGTGGCGAAATTGTGAGTCAAACCCAAACTGGGACACGTGGGACATCTTAAGAGGACCACGTTTTCCACACCCTGTGAAAATTCTCGTGGGATATCCATGATTTCAGGGTTCAGATCTTCGTTGGTCTCTGGTGATCTGTTGCAACGATGGTAAGAACTAAAATCCTTACCGGAGATGGTGGAAGGCCGGTGAGGAATGGTTGGTTGGTACTTGACGTTATCGGTGAGGAGAGTGCTTTAACGGCTAACCTGCAAAGCTACAACTTAGAAGGGTCAGGACGAATGTTTGGTGTGGTAAAACAAAAAGGAAAGAGATAATACCGATCACGGAACCAACCTAAAGAAGAAACCAGGGATAATTTTAGTTAACTTTTCATAGTTCGGTAGTCTTTTTTGACTGGAACTGAAATTTTTAATTTTGTACTAGTCGATATCACGGATAAAATTATTACAACCGCAGTCTAACTTTAACTAGGATGGGTATGCAAATAAATACATGAGCCTTTTTTTAGTTTGACTAGATTAGTATATGAATTTTACAATTTTTGTACGTAGTTTCATTAACTAATTCATTAACTGTTATTTAAATTTAATTTTTTAATATTAACACAAAATACTAGTTGTATAAATTAATTTAAATTTTGTTGTTAGTGTTAAGTACTGAAATAAACAATTTAAATGTTATGATACTTTTAATATTTAAATAATTTTAATACTTCTACGTTTATATTTTGTTAAATTGTAGTTTAATAATATAAAAGATTGTATAGTTGTATAAAAAATATTTTTTTTTTCAAAAAAGTTTAATAGATTCGTAGACTTGTCGTTTATTCATGTGTTATTCATACCTGAAAGAAAAAATCTGTTTATTTTTAGTTGAATTTGTCCGACTCGTTTGAAACATCACATACCCACCCACTACTTCTAATAGGATTAATTATTTACCTTTTTATTTGATAATATTTAATTAAAATATTTTTATTTTTATTAGAATAGAAATACATATAAATAAATAAAAGTATATGTAAAGGAGATTTAGAAATTTAAGGTTTAACAAAATCCAGGTTCATTTTTCTTAGTAAAATGAACAAAAATCAATAAAATTAAAATAAAAACAATCAAAATAAGAAATAAATAGAATAAGAAATAGTAATCAGCTTCATGATATTTTTACTCTATTTTTTAATTATTCTAATTACAAAATTTATTTCAAATAATTTTATCTGTACTCTCACCCTCCAAATTTTACCGGAAGGCCATTAAAGAGAGTGGTGGTTTCTTGGTGGTTGTCTGACACGGTTGTAAATGTTTGTGATAGGTGTTCGAAGCTGCTACGACGAGGGAAAGCGTACGGCTGAAACGTTAACCATGGATTACCACAGAGGAGCTGGAGTCGAGGTCATTATCGTTCAACGTTCACATCTAGCTCTAACTTGTTTCTATATTTCAATTTAATTAATGGGTTAAATATGTTTTTGGTTCTTCAAGTTTGAGCGAAATTTGGGTTTAATCCTTCATCAAAATTTTTGATCAATTTAGTCCTTCATCTTCCAAAATGCGTGAATTTAGTCCTTTTAACCAAATTTTGTTAAGTTTATCTGACATTTCAAGCGCATTTTGTGATAGTATTTAAATTATTTATACTGTTTGACACATTTTTGCTTCAATGTTAACTTAAATACTATCATGAAATGCGCTCGAAACGTCAGATAAACTTAACAAAATTTGGTTAAAAGGACTAAATTCACGCATTTTGAAAGATGAAAGACTAAATTGGTCAAAAGTTTTGATGAGAGACTAATTCCAAATTTCTCTGAAACTTGAGGGACCAAAAACATATTTAACCATTAATTAATTATCATCCACGTGTTTGCCTTTCTTAGCCAATGAATTTCACTGTTTCAGCAATTTAAAAATAATTTTTAAACTATGTTTTTTGTTTTTTTTTTCAGGTGAGAATAGCTAGGATTTTCAACACCTACGGGCCCAGAATGTGCTTAGACGATGGTCGCGTTGTTAGTAACTTCGTCGCTCAGGTAAGCCAATTGGTTTGTTTTGAAGTTTTGATGCGTCACATAAAGTACTTGGTGTTACAGAAAAAAAAAATGCATGGAGTTCTTAGTAAAATAATATCGGTAATTGCTGGCTTTAATGCAGGCACTAAGAAAGGAGGCTTTGACCGTTTATGGGGATGGGAAGCAAACTAGAAGTTTCCAATACGTTTCTGATCTGGTAACTCATATATATACTTCTTTTTCTCTCTCATCCTAATCATGTTAACAAGTCATATATAATTATACACAACAAAAAATTCTTGGGATCATGCAATGAATCTTTTCTTCCGGGATCTACTCACGCGTGAACTAGAATTGTGGTTGCGAATCGTAATTTCAAAACTAATTTAAGACAGTCATGGTGAGAAGGCAAGGGTGGTGACAATTATAATAACGAGATATCAGTGATAACAACGGTTCATGGTAATTCTGGCTGTGACATCAGTAGTGACTATAGACGTAATAGTGATGAAATGTGTATCCATGAAGGTTGTAATAATGGCGATCAAGAATACTAAATGCAAAGAATAGTTGCGTAATGCGTGGTAAGTTAAAATGTGTAATTTGAATGGAAGGCATTAGGACTTCATTTAGAATTGTTAATATTGATTAGTGATTCTTTCATTTTAAATAGTAAATATGATCATAAATTAAGTTGTAGATCAGTACCAGTACTGGTGCCTGGTAAGTACTATTGGACTATTAACTCTAGAGTCCATATGCTTTAATTTTGTTGGATTAACACGGTGTTTATGATGTCGCAGGTGGAGGGGCTGATGCGCCTTATGGAAGGAGAACATGTGGGACCTTTCAATCTTGGAAATCCTGGTGAATTTACCATGCTTGAACTTGCTAAGGTAAAGTAGAGAGATTCTTGCTCTTACTAACGCACTTTAAGCTGCTGACAAAACATATGATGAAACAAAGCTTACTTATAGGAAAACATTTAGGCGTCATTCTTAGCAAGGGACACCAGTTCATGTCTCTTTTCTTGCTGTCTTAAGAAGTAAAACCGGGAATAAATGTCTCAACTAACCCACCCACGTAAGATTAGGGAAGTGAATTGTGGTAAAGGCCAACAGAGAGGAAAGGGTTGTTTTGTGATAAAATGTTGTATATTTGGTGATGGTGATGCAGGTGGTACAAGAAACAATAGATCCACAGGCTAAGATAGAGTACAAGCCGAACACAGAGGATGACCCACACATGAGAAAGCCTGATATCAGTAGGGCCAAGGAGCTACTGGGCTGGGAACCCAAGGTAGACCTGCGCAAGGGACTCCCTCTAATGGTTTCTGACTTCCGACAACGCATTTTTGGGGACCAAAAGGAAGTAGCAACCTCTACCTAATTCTTAATTCTTCATTGTAGTTTACATTTTTTTTTTTATAGCATTAGCCAGAAAACAGTTTAGGGAGGTTTCGCATCTCTTTGTAGTCCATTAGTCACAGTAGTTAGTAGCTTGTCAGCCAAACATAAATTTCCGCTTGGTCCTTTATCCTCAACCATTTCTTAGTATGTACCATTGATGTCCTTATTGTATTTCTAAAATTGAAACCCATGCTCCCCCCTTGTTGGATGGATACACTCACAATGTAATACGCAATCGGACATCTTCGATACTGAAAAAACAGGACAAGTTTATGAAGACTAAAATTAATTATGAAATGGAAATTATGTCTCACGATCTACCATAGTTTCATTTTCATCCAACATCTTGAAGATGTCCCACATGTTAAACAGATCATGCGTTATAATCTCTCTTATTGGTATGTCCTGTGAATTTTTTTCTTATTGGTATTTGACCCAGATCACTTTACTTTTGAAAACAAACCGTGGGAAAAATAGTCATAACAGTAGTCTCAAATCGCTTTAATTTTTGGAAACAAGTTAGACTCTCATGAATTAGGCAAACATGGGGAAAATATGCCAAATGGTCACAGTCCCTAACTCCTACCTTGTTAGGACTGCAATCTAAATTGCTGAGTGGTATAACAAACGGTTTCCTTTCAAGCCACAGAGATAGCTTTACAATCTTTGGTGATGATGCAATGTGGTCAATCTCACATTGTCATAACATAGGAGGGTTTTTTTGCATGTTGATCTTTCCTTCTCAAGATCAACTTGCTTTATAAAGCTACTTCAAGTATCTTGTCATGTGTCTTACATATACAAGATCCAAACCCGGTAAGAACATATATTTTTCTTTCTCTTTAACTCCCCAATTTTATTGGCACCATTCCATCACCATCCAAACAAATAATAAGAGTCCATTTATCATAATAGAAAGAGAGATGAAAGCACAATGGATAGGTTGTCTAATGTTATCTCTTTGATAGAGTAATAACAGTGCAAAACAAGATATTATGAAAATCTCATAACAGATTATATTATTGAAATGAAAAAGATGAAAGTGTTTTTTGAATGACCACAATTAATATTTTATTTCGAAAGGTGAAATTAAAAAAAAATGAAAATAAAAATTTGGTTAAGAAGACAGTTGTAATTATCAAAAGTACTCACACTTGATTCTTCTCCTGATCTTGAGCATAGTTAGATAAAAAGTACAAACGTAAGTTAACATAGTCTTTTTTCTTACATCTCCTGTGAATTTTTTTCATGAAACGAGGCTAATTACAGATTTGACACACAGATAGCTTTACTTTTGATACGGTTTCCTTTCAAGCCACAGAGATAGCTTCTTCGCCCGTTTTCTTGCTTTAGAATCTTTGGTGATGATGCAACTGTGGTCAATCTCTCAATGTCATAGTTATAAGTCTCAATTTGTTGTGTAGAATCATGAGTTGGATTGCCCGTGTGCTTATCAAGCCACATTATAATGTCTTCAAAAACCTTTTCGATGTTCTCATCCGTCTCCCCTGATGTTAAGCCATGCCACATTCCTGGGTACAACTTTATGGTCTTATCTTCGCTACTTGCCCTCTCATATAATTCCCTGCTTATTTCTGGGTCGGTCACTGTATCTGCTTCTCCATGCAATACAAAAAATGGCAGAGTCACCTGCTCAAAAACAAACCCAATCAATAAAAAAAAAAATCAGGCATAATACGTATATTGAAGAAGTTGTAACAAAAACAAGTGAGATTGAAACATAACCTTATATAAGCTGTCTTCTAGGCTCATGCTGGTTCTTAACATTTCCAGTGCTGTTTTTAGCCTGGGCTTGTCCTGGTATATCAACTTGTTTTTCCTTATCTGTAATGAACCTCAGAGGAAAAGAAGATACACATTAGTTAACTTTCCACCACTGAATAAGCAAGATCTTAAGTTAACATGTACAAAGGTTGAACCTTACCCTTTGTCTTTTAGCAGGGTCTTTGAATGCTGCATTGATGACATCCTTTGTGGGAACTATCTTCCACTTTGGGATTATATCTTCCACTTTAGTCAATATATTGATCACCACCTGGTGTGGCTTCACTTTCTCTGATATCTGGTTTATTGTTTCAACATTTGGATCAACACTGTTCGATTTACATATGTAGGAAAAATGGAGTTCACAACGTTATCCAAATTATTTTTATACCATTATTAAGATTTATTTTCATGTTTCATTTCATATACTGTCATAGTTTCATACCTTACACATGGGCGCAACAAGAACTGCACCGTCCCAGAATGAAGGGTCCTTTCTGTGCAAAAGTAGGCTCACTGCACCTCCCATCGACTCCCCATACAAGAACCTGGCCTTACCCTTATACTCTTCGAGCTCTGAAATACACAATAAATCATAAAGCTGAACCAAAATTCTCAATTTTCAGTGAGTTGGAAGCTTAAATTGTTTGAATCTTACCGCTGACAGACTTGAAAAAATCATAACAATCATTGACGATGTTATCGAACTTCTTTATGTAACAACGAGCACCTTCAGAACGTCCATGCCCTTCGTAATCGATACCGTACACAGCATATTTGGCACACGCTAGTCTTACACCACATTCTACAACCATCATGCAACCAAACCAACAATGTAAGTAACTCTACTCTTCATTTTTATTTCTGTCTTTTGATGCTGTTGCTGTTGATTCTCCAACATTGTTAATTATTTAAGCATCAGTATAAATATAAATGTTTTATCAGTGGAACCAATCAGCCATCACAATCTACTTTCGTATTTTCAGCTTTTAAATATTGTTTAGATCATGATGAAAAATATTATCAAATTCAATGATCTGGTAAAATAATCAAATTAAGTTTAAATTGAAACTTCATTTATGTTTCAATTTGTCAATTGTTTTTTCTCAAATGTTTAAATTTAGATAGTTGTTCAGAATTATTAAATTTCCGTAGATTGTACGGATATAATTGGTAGCAAATGGTGTGACCATATTCGTCTGTCTCCCCACACCATGTCTAATTAATACTACCAACCTGCCATGGGATTTAATCACCCTCTCACTCTTTTGCTTATTTATTTATTTTAATTAATTAATTAATTAATTAATAATAATAATAATAATACAGTAGTAAAAATCAGAAAAAAAAAAGTTCTAAGAAAAAAATATTATGAACTATGTATGATACCTATGTTTGTGCGGTATGGATATCATTAAGATTAAATGATACCGCTCAGATGAAAATGCATTCAATATTTTCTGCGCTTATACGACAATTATATCTGATGAAAAAAAGAAATACTTCTATTAAATATTTTCAAAATTCTGTTTAACCAAATTCTTTTATTGGTTAAATTACATATATGATGAACAATATTCAGTAATCATTTTAAGTATCTAATTAAATTTGAACTAGTTGGTCTAAAAATAAATAAATATTTTTTTTGTATTTTTTTTAATTTGAACTAAATAAAAACTTAAAAATTAATATAAAAAATTTAAAAATAGTGTAGTTATTAAAACAAACATTCAATCCTAAAATTGTAACCGCTTTCTAACATCAAATTAGAAACACCTGAGATTATTTATTAAAATATTTTAAAGATAATAAAGAAATGTATTAAAATATAATCGATATTGATAAAAGAAAATTAAATAATGTAAAAAGCTAGTTGTAAGTATCTTATTAAACATTGTTGTGCTTATTAAGCTACTTTATAAGATAATCAGACAAATTAGTAGTTAACTCATTGACATTGTCAAAATAAACTTTTAAACTTACATTTTAATACATTTTATTATTATTCTTATTTTTTATATATTATTACGTGTTCTTATTTTTTATATATTATTACTTATTTCAATTTTATAAAAAAAATGATTAACTATTGCATTATATTTAATAAGTGTTGGATTATTTTAATTTTTTATATAGTTTAAAAAAAAACTCAACATCATAAATTTAGGTAACTAACTAATGTTATGTTACACGCACTAAAAATTGTAAAAATCGAATGCATCGTAACACTGTCAAATTAAGAAATAAATTTAAATACTTTTTAAAAGTAAATAACAACTAAATTTTATTATTATTTATAACATTAACTTATTTAAATAAAATGAATTTTTGAAATAAGAAAAAGTATATACAACATTTAAAAATAAATAAAACCACTAAAAAGTTTGTTAAAAAAGCAATTGTTTAAAAAAAATCTAAAACTATATTTGCATAATAATATATATTATATAAAATATAATATCCCGTATATATATAATAAAATTTATATAGTTATATTTTTTATGTCATTTTATACTCAGTACCTAGAATATCAGTTAGTTTACCGAACATTTATAATTTATAAACTACTTTTTCAATAGAAAACCAACAAATTTTATTTTTAAATGTTTAATAATCTATCACTAAAGATGAAATCGGATAGAATTTGGTAATCATATGAGAAATTAATACTTTATTTAAATACAAGACGATTACGCAATTTAAATAAAAAAAAACTACAATTATCCTGAGCATGGGGTTGGTGGATTAAATTTGAATGAAAATAATAATAAAAAAAATTTGAAATTTAAAAAAATATCAGAAAAATTTATCTTTTTTGATAGGGGTGTGAATTATAGTTGGATCACGGTATTACTATATCTAAGGGGGCATCCACCAAGACCATAAACTATCGCTTTCATTCACTCCAACGCGCTACCCTTACGTGACAACACGCAATCCCATTCTTATTCTACACTTCATCAAATATTGCTACCCACACCAACCAATTCCTCTAACATCACACCCTTCTCTTTTCTAACATATCTTTCCTTTTTTCATGGAAAGAGGTTCAACCACCACAAATGGCTTCACAATAAGGAATTAGGTCGGTGATAATAATAAAATGTTTTACATTCAATTTCTGTACCAATGGAAATAACATAAAACCTATTTATGATAAATATTATTAGGTGTTACGTAATTTGAAGCGGATAAAAACAAAAATAACTTTGAAAAAAAAATATTCTGAAGGGAACAAAAAAAGAGATCGAAGAAGATCATTAATTACCTCTCATGAAGCTACTGCACTCCATGCCATAGCCTGCAAGAAATAATTAATGAAAGCTAAGTAAATTAAACCACACCTACTACTAAGAGAGAGAGAAGAGAAAAGTAGTGAATTAGAATTACTAACCATGGCAGAGGAAAACCAAACCCATGGGAGAAGACGAAGGTAACCATTTACAGGTGAAGAGTTGCACTCCCCTTGAGTTTCTTCTGTATTCCTGAAGTTACAAATTGTACAATCTGCGTGTTAGATAAGAAGAGGAAGAAGAAGAAAACATATAGAAATGAAGAGACAAAGAGAGAAAGGGAAGAGTTACTTCTTGATATTCGAAGTCTAAATCCATGGAAGAGACAGAGAGTAACACCTTCCTTGGAACAAGTGTTGATGGATCTGTAAACTGCACTTCTGACTCAGTGTGTAACTCAGTTGTGATTAATGCAGAGAAATAGCAGAAAAAAGAAAAGTGGGATAGCACAGAGAAAGAGAAGAAAAGAGAGAAAGAAGAAGAATAAAGCTTAGAGTCTCGTCTCTTTGGAAAGAGACTATAACGAAGTTTTTTATATATATAAAAACGTTCATTTTTATTTTATTTTTCAATTAATAAGTTTGAACAATAACTTTTAATATTGTACTTTTTTATAGTTTTTTTTTTTAATAATGAATTGTTGACCTAATTTATCGATCATTTTTACACGTGTAACATAATGCTATATTAAATAAGTTTTTAACAACTAATTACAATCGGGAATATTGATATCTTTAATTTTCTTTAGAATTAAATTAATTATTTCTTAACTTTGACTATACTTGATACTGACATTTGAAGCTTGTTATAAAACATACCCCTTTCCTTCTGTTTACATATAAAAAAGTACAGAAAATCAATTATATACATTATATTTTATTAATGTTTTAATACTTTGATTATTAATTTCGTAAAGAAATTATAATTGTGCATTCAAGTTCACTAATGAATATAATTAAAGTTTTTTAAGAAAAGTATAATAAGATAAAGTAAAAATAGTTAAAATTTGTTTATACATATAAGAAACAAAAAAAGTTTTTTCCTTCTAAATTAAAAATAAATGTTTAATATTTTTCAATTTCATTTATTAAAACAATTCAAGAAACTGATTCATAAATTTCTTCTAACACCACCAAAAGAAAAACTAAACAACTCTGTGTTTTTATATATTTTCACTTAATTTTGTTTTAAATTAAAATAAAAACTATGCTTTTTGAGCAACATATGGTGTAGATATTACTTATAGTAAGTTCTCCATCGTCATGCAATGTTTTTAATATTTTTATTATTTAAAAAATAAATAAACTTCTTTCTAACTTAAATTGATTTTATACATAAATTTTGTAAGAAAAAAAAATCATATTATAACACCTTTCAAAATCAAAATTTTAACCTATATTTAAAATTTATTTTTATTTATTTATTTTATATTTCGAAAATAGTTATAGAAGTTTACCAAAACAAATTCAGGGACCTGATTTAATAAGAGATAATAATCTTAAAATAACATACCACAAAGAGTTAATGTTAAATTCTATAAGAATGTTTTTTAACACATTGTTATTTATCAGTTAACATTTATTAAAATTACAAAATCAATTTATATATATATATATATATATATATATATATTAAATAAGACATAGTAAGATTCATGATACTTTATGATTTTTAATGAAGTTTAATAAATGGAAAATGTTTAGAAAATGTTATCTAACATTCTTGTGCCATTTTTCATGAACAAATACTAGTATTGCCAAACACTTACTTGTCCAAACATATTAAAGTTTACATGCATTAATAGTATGCTTTATCTGGTAAAACATTTAACTTGTGCAAATCTTTTATTGTTGTGACATTTATTTTATTAAATGACTAGGATTGGTTAAAGAATTTATTGCTTGTTTAAAAAAGTAAAGAATTATATGTTGAAGAGAAGTCAATAGTGTTGTTTTTCTTTCACTAAAAGCAATAATGAGGTAGGTTAGCATTCAACTCAATCAACTTTCCAAATTTTAATTTCTTCCAATTATGAGTGGAGACTCTTTCTCCATCAACCTTTCTTCATACATAAATTGTGCTGGTTTTTTTTTTTTTTTTACTTAAGTAAAAGAATAAAATAAAGTGAACTTGAATATAAATAAATTTAATTCATTTTATTTATATTTAATGATATTGTTTTAAAATATTTCTCATTTAATTAGTATTATGTTTTTAAGTTTTTTTAAGAGATTGATAAAATTAAATGATATCAATTACTTTTTAATTAATGTAAAAATAGACATTTTTATTAATTTAAAAAAAATATATATTTATAATTCAACTGTTTTGTTTGTTGTTGTTGTACTAGCAATTAAATAAAAATTCTAATTAATGAGAAAAATATGTCACTAGTTGCAAGAAACAAAAGTTATTAAAGAGTAATTATCTATTTTTAATTTTAATTAAGTTGATGTAATTTTGGATAGATATGGACTCTGTCACATGCTTTCAAAGTCTACATACTTTTCAAGTCCATCAAAAGCTTGAAGTGAGTCAATTTATTTTACATGGATTAATTTTTTCATAAAATTAAAAATAAATTAGTTCAATCTGATTATTTTTTCAGTTAAAAATTTTGTAATCTAACTTGATTTACCATAATTCAGGAATTAAATGGTTTGATTTAGTTAAAGATATCTCATTTATTTTTTATTTTATATATCTACTAAGTACAATATTGATTCAATTAACTTATTTATAAAGGTGCAAAGGATTTACATATTTCATTATTATTAGAAATATATTAGTTGAAATTTAAAGAGCCAACGTATATAACTCAATAAAATAAATAAATTAAACATCTAAAGATCATAGTATTTAGAAATATTAAATTATCAACTCAGTGATAAATTATTATAATTATAAAATTTATAAAAAAAAAAAGAAAATTGTTGATGATGAGTTACATATTAACCCATCTTTAATCTGATTTTGACCTGGTTAACTAGCATTTTCTAATTTTCTATCTGACATTTTATCTTACATTTAAATTTTCTAATTTGTTTTGAACCCAATCCCACGAACTCATAATAAACAATAAACCAAATTAACATATTAACGTATTAACACGTCTGAAAACCTATTTGGACACTTCTACCAAATATATATACCATTTCAAGCTAATCAAAATGTTATTCTATCAAACATTTCTAAGCAATTTGACAATTAAGAGAATAATGTCATATTTTTAACGAAATATTTACATTTGATTAAAATTCATAAAAAAGTTGTAAATGATAAGATTGAATGAGAATTAATACTTAGTAAAACTTGTAGATTTGTAGTAAATATTACTAAATAAGAATGTATTAAAAAATGTTAAATTCAATATAATTTATCATTTGTTAAGTATTAGTATAATTTTTTAAATTATCATCTATTTTTATTTCTTGCAAAACTACATGTGATTTCCTCTCCATTTTTATGTATCTAACTTTTTGGAAAATATATAAAAAAAAGTAAGCATATGCTCATTTTTTCACATTTTTTAAACTTATTTATTTTGAAATTATTTTTATATTTTCTTTTAATTATTTGAGTGATTTCTCTACTCTAAAATGTTATTTGTTTTATTTTATTTTATTTTTAATAAATATAAATTTATTTTATATATTAATTTGATAGTATTATAATCTCGTCACCTACAATATTAATGTGTTTACGGCGGTTGATAGAATTGAAATTGAATTATGTTTATTGAATTTCTTGATATTTGTCGCTTCTGTACATACAATTAGAGTCTTTCACGCATCAAAATTCTTTGCCAAGACCGACTAATTTGAGCACAGATCTTGAATGTTGTTTGTTATATACATTTTTATTAATTCAAAATAAAAAATAGTTAAATTTGTTTTAATTTTTTAATCAATATTGAAATAAGAGTATGTTATGATATATTTGTCGTTTTGTGTAGAACGATCGGAGTAATGATCGGTAATGATGATATTTCTGAAATTGTTTAATTTGAATTATGACATATGACAGTTGCTTAATATTATTGGATTCCATAATTTTGATTAATATTAGGTAAATTAGGACATATAGCATCAATCATAGCTGTTAATTGAGATTTAGATATTAACCTCATTTAGAGAGACACGTAGAGTTTATGAAGTGGCACGAAATCTTGTTCCATTGGTTAATTAATGGATGATATAGTCATGAATGTGATGATGGTAAAGTGGTAGCACATCACATTTCAATATCTTCTTTAGGTCTCATTTAATCTCAATCTACAACTTTTTATATATATATATATATATATATATATATATATATATACATATATATATATATATATATATATATTTCTCAAGATTATATCATCACAGCCATGTTTTGGACAAATTCCTAATTATATTTACATTTTTAACAAATGAAAAAAATTGTTATATATACATATTTGTTGTGATTTGTTATTAGAATTTATTTTGTAATAAACGATTAAAATATCAACTCTTTTTCTGACTATAATGTCTTTATATGATAAGAAACTTCCAATGATATTATAATAATATGCACACATCATGGTAATGTATCGATAACACTTGTATTTATAATTATAATACTATTATTCTATTACAATAATAATGCATTATTAATTCGAACTGTGGAGTTAATTTTGAAAAACGAAAAAGAAAATGATATACAAAACTATCACATTATTCTGTCTTTTTATAATAATTAAAATAATTTTATAAATTTGGGCATAGATTTTTTTTTCCTGTACAACTGTACGTTTTATCCACTACTTTTAATTTTTAAAATACATATTGAATAAAATTATATCTTAAAAATCACATGTAATCAATCATGTTTTAATAATTTTTAAAATTAATATTTATTTTGAAATTACTAAAAAAGAGGCGTGATGGCACAGGACCAACAAGTAGTTATAAGTTTGAATGAGTGAGTTGTATATTTTTTTGAATTATTTCAAAGGATTAAATAGTGGTATTTGTATGAAAATAAATTCATGAAGTGATGAACTGAAAATCAATATTTACCATTATTTTCGTCCAATAATTTCACTTGTATGATATTAAATTCCTTCTCTCTCATCTTTTGATTATATTTCTTATCAGTTTGAATTTAACAATAAATGAAGAATATGAAATTCTACATTCGAAAGTAAAAAAATAAATAAATAAAAAAGAAAAAGAAGAGACTTGTGAATAGCATTAATCTCGTCCGGAATTGCAGATCACCAAACATTCACCTACTAACCTTACATGCTAAGTTTCTTAGTAGTTGTTAGCTAGTTGATTTCTTTGACGATCAATATAACTAGAGACAAATTTTGTTTTATGTGATCAGGGTTTATATATATAATCAATATTTTGACCTAGATATTATTGTTTAAGCAAAAATTATTATTAGAAATTTCACTTTTACTATAAATAAGATTATTTTAAAGTGTACAAGTTGCTATAAATTTCTTAGTAAATTTTATAGAGTTGAATTAAATTTAAAGTCCTTTTTAATATTATATCATAATTATTTGATGTCTATCCTAACGAGATTTATTGTTTGTTAAATTTATTGTGTAATTCGTTATTAAATTGTTATTGGATTATCATCAATATATAGTTTTACGCTCAAAATGTATATGTATATGTGTCATGTGAGAAAGATTACACGTGAAGTAAAAATAAGATGATAATATATAAATAAATATGAACCTTACATTTTTTGATATTTGGAAAAAATAAATTTATATACAATAATTCCAAAACATTTTCAACCTTCGTCAACAACCTATTTGTTCTTACAAGATATACCCTAAAAAGGTCACGCAAGAAACACTTTTGAACATCTTTCTTACTCTCTGAGATGTGTTTTCCTCCAAACACCTAAGCACTTTAAGATGTATGAAGTAAACGTGTCTTCAATGTCTAAGTAAGGGTGTCATGCTCAAGTATGTGAGTAAATAAATAATAAATGTTACAGTGAATACAAAATAGTTACCTCGTGAACAGTGCTATTTATACTAGTCTCATGGATTTTTCTCAAGTTGGACTTAGATCATCTAGACAAATTACATTTCTTAAACAATTTAGGACTTTTCTAGTTTATCTAATGCTCTAGTCTCCTTATCAATTATGATTGATCTTTATTTATGTTTTCAACTAGAAATATAGTGTGCACAAAAGAGATATCTCTACGTATACAATTTCATCTTGAATAACAAAGTCATTATGATCGAAATATTCTGATTAAGATGATGTTATTTCATGTTGATTGAGGTGATCTCAATCACATGTTGTACACTATTCATAAATTACATAAATTATTTTATTGTGAAGTTTAAATCATTCAAATTTACCTATTTCTAATAGTGAATATTAAAAAAAAAATTGTAGGAGTGAAAAAAAGTATTTATAGGTGAATACAAATTTGAAAATGTAAATCAATTATATATTAGTTTATATATTTGAAAACAAAATTGAGTGGTCCCATGCCACCTCAGACCTAAAGTTCCGGTCACTATTTCTTACACAACTTTCACATAAACCATTATAATCCAATTTAATCATATAAAAAGTTCAAAATATTATTCAACTAAGTTTGAACACTATTTAATTTAATAAACTAAAATTTTACTGATCAACAAAGTTTGTCAAAAACGATTTAAGACGAGCTTCAAATCTAGTATACAAAAATTCTGAGTCAACATAAATATAGGTACTTAAATTTACTCAATATCTACACATTAATACATATACAATGACTTCACCAAACATCATTTCTCTTACCTGTGTACTTTTAGAAATCACTATAAATAGTTGAAGCAACAACACCGATTTTAAAATAAAAATAATCAAACCTTAGTCACGAACTAAATTAGCCCAAAGAAATATTTTTCTCAATCGTTGAATTCAATATTGTGCTTAAACATTAACAGAAAATGAAATACAAAACTTTTATAGCAAAAAGACATTTATTAAAATGTGTTTGGGTAAGATTGAATCTTGTATAATTTGATATAGAAAGAGATACAAATTGAAATTAAATAAAAAATAAAAAAACTTGAAAACAAGTGTGGAAATAATTTTGCAAAAAGATTTTTTTTTTATATTATTAATAACACTAAAGAAAGTAAGAAGAATGGAACGAGTAAGAAATTTGGCTTTGCGTAATACATCTAGCCTATTTAAGAACAATTAATCATGTCACCAAATTTTTCGAAAATAGTTTGAGACAAAATTTGAAAAAGATTTTTTATATAAGGTAAAATTAACTTATACAGAAAAAGAGAGAGATACATACTTCAATAATTTATATAAGGTGATTTTTACAAAATAGTTTAAATATAAATTAATTTTAATTTTCAAATAAACCATTATATTTTCAATTTTTTAATGTTTCTAAAAGGAGAAATTTTATTAAACAGGTATTGTTATATTTTAAACATTTTAAAACTATTTTTAACAAAAAAAAAACTTTCACCTTTGTATATTGAATATCAATTATTTTTTTTTAAATTTATTAAAATATTTAGCCAACTATACTACAAATTACAAAGATTACATTTTTTTTTTGGCAAAAAGTTAAATACCTAGAAAAATAATTATGATTATTAAATATCGCAGGCCCTATTTATGTGTAGCACGTCACAGTCACTGAAATCTTCCATACAAGAAACGAAAACACATAGGGTGGTTGCCTTTAATTTACATATAAAGATAGTTACTAACATAAAATAAAAGAATTTCTGGAAAAAAAAAATATGTTCAAATTAGTTGGAATCACTTAATGAATTCAATAATATAACTTTTCTGATTTAAAGAGTTTAGGCCTGTGAGGCAAGTATATGAATTATCGTTTTCATTTCATTAAATACTTCTCACAAAAGTCAAACTAACAGTACTAGCAGAATCATAGTCCACTTTGTACATTTGAATTTTATATTGTGTTCTTTTTAGTAAATTAAAACCTAATATCATTGTTAACTTTATTTGTTTATTTATTTAACTAAAATATACGTATTGCTATTTTTTGCTTAATGTATGAAGTCATAATTTGAATGAATAGCTTATCTTTATTATTATTATTTTCTTTAATGTCAAAAACTAACATAAAGATAGTTCTGAATTTGAAATATTCTAATTTTTTAATATATTTTGAAATATCCTTATTATAAATAATAGTAAAAAATAATATACACTTTGTATCTTATATACTATATTTTTTAAAAGTTAAATTCAATGTATATTGCTGTTGATATGGAGAAATTATGTTTATTTTATTGAGTAGTTTTTAAAATTAGTTAAATGGATAAAAATATATTTACACAAAAAACTAGATATTCTCTTTACTATTAGCATGGATGAAATTTGATTTGGTTCTACCAACAGAATAACTTTTACTTTAATATAGACTATCATAAAAAGTTTTAAGAAAGTAAAATTAAATAAAATTAATTTATACATAGATTTAAAAAAAAATAAAAAGTTACATATATCATATTATTGGTTGTGCTAGTTTAGCATAATAACAAATGCAAGATTATTATAATGGTTAGATAAATTGAAAGATTTTCATATAATTTTATGTTATCTCATTTAGTATTAAGAGCATATGTATTTTGTACTAATAAACAAGGTGATTCATTTTAAAAGTAATTAATAATATAGATTAATTCAATACATTAATAGTTCTTCAAAATAATTAAATTAACTTGTATACTCTATACAAATATGTTAAAATTACTTTATATTAAGGAAACAATTATTAATTAAATATTACATTTGCATCTTGAAAAATTAGGATGATAACGTGGGACACGCAATGTGGGTTGGTCACAAATTTGTAAGAAAAATGTGAGATAATTTGAGTATTTTAGTTTTTGTGTGTGTCTAGACCCACCTTGCATAATTCACACTACATCTCTCGTGGATCAATGATAAATTAGTCTGTATTTGGTTCATGTAGTCGATACATTGAGTTAAATTTCTAATATTCAAAAACATGATCATAACATGTGTGTTTTTCTTATAAAAGACTCGCATTCCTCTTCCAATTCATTTAAAAAGTAGCCTGTTCATTCACATCTAGTTCATTTAAAAATAGCTCTTTCATTTACTTTTTGTTCCTTGTTTCAGAAAGTCACCTTCATTTTCAATAGGCTTACACTAAAAAATTAGAAATTATAAAATTATTAATATTACTTATTTCAAAAGATAGACTTATAAAAGTCATTGTTTCTATTAATTTAATTAAATAAAAATAAAGAATTAAATTTTTACCTCTTAGTATCTTATAAAAGAAAAAAATTAAAAAACAAATAATTTCTTATGCGGGTCTAGAGCTTATGTGCAAACAATAAATAAAACATTACGTAATAAATTAACTCACATTTCTTATAAAGGACGAGCCAACTCGACTTGGTTTTGCAAACAAAATGTGAAATGGACTAGAGCGTGAATAAACTACCCGCCTTGTCATCGTTATTGTAAAATAAACTATAAAATATTGTTATTTAAGTTCTATTTAGTTATCAAAATTCAAATACATATCTATTGTCTTAGTCTCCTGTACAAATTTAACTTGAAATGAGAGATGAGACCAAGGAATATTAGTAACTCTAGACTTAATTAGTACTTTATTTAAGTTTTTATATTTTTGTTTGCTTAATTGATTTTTAATTATTGTTAAATAGTTAATTTAATTTTTTCTGTTAATTATTTTATAAACATTGAAATTCAATTCAATAAAAAAATTATAAGAATTAAAATAAATTATAAAATTATTATAAAAAGGAAATTAGTAATTCAACCTTGAATATATGTAAACATTCTTTAGATAAATTTATTTGAATGGAGTAAAACCACCACTCTTAATCATCCATTTACTTTCAAATATTCAAATATGTAATATGAATTCATGTTTAAGATTTGAATTTAACATCAATGAGCTAAAATTTTACATTAGCTCAAAATTTGATCAAATCGATTAAAAAAAAAACTTTTACCAGTGAGTACATTGCGTCCTGAAGTTTGTGGTACATGCTAATTTAATAGCATTACAAAATCATGTTTAATGTTGTCACGATGTTTGAAGTTCGATTTGATTTTCAATATGATGTTCTACATTAACCCAATAACTTAATTTAAATCATAATTATTTTACATGCTTTTGTTTGGTTTTTATTTACAAAAATGAGTTTAATATGAAACTAACTAAAAGTTAATTGCATAAACTCAATAACATAAATAAAACATATTTTTATTATTATCCACATCTAACTTGCGAATCAAATGACCCAACATATTGAAAGCATGCGTTTTTAAAGTCTTAAATCCTTATCCTTTTTGAAATGCTTGATGGGTTTTGCTGAAGCTTTTCCTGTAACTTGTATTAATAAACTTCCCTCACCCGTATGCACCTCGAAGAGGAAACTTTGTGTTTCTATTGCAAAACTCAGCCGAGACAATGACCCATTACTTCTTTCTGCCACTGCTTCTGCTTCTCTTCGTTACAGCGAATCTCTTCGACCAGGCAAATTAGCCCATCTCTCCTTTTCAATCTATTACGTTCTCTCTAGGAAGTTCTATCTCATTTAGACATTTCATCGAGCATTTCAAGGGTCTTAATGAATGATAATAATGCATGAGTATGGTTGAGTTTTCTTGCTTGAAAGTACGAAAGCATTTGTCTTTTATATAAAATGGTCCAATAAATGGTAACTGTAGGTTCAACGTGCTAAGCTAGCATTTTATTGCCACCATTCATCGTAGGTTGTTTGAGTTCACTGTTGGGAAAGGATTGGTGGACATCAAATGCTTTTTAACATCGAGGGAGGAAAAAAGAAACGAGAAATGTAGTTATGATAGGTGATGATATGATCTGTCGAGAAAAAAGGAGACAGAACAATAGTAGGCATTGATGGAGTGTTTGATTTAGGAAGGTGTGTATGTATCATAATTTTCTCTCTCTATTTATGTGTGTGTTTGCATATATCACATCTTGCGAAGCAAATAATAAAGCGTTGTTATTTAGATGCTTCATTTTGTCGTCTCACGTGGTGTACAAGATCAACACGTTTCATAGTATCACTTGTTCCCAAGTGCAGAGCCTCTCTTTCTATACCCATATGCTGGTTGTTTTGTCCCTGATAATACTCCCGAGGATGTGATTCAGGACGTGCATCCCTACTGTCTTGTAGCCAAGTTCATTGATGATAAGCTGCTTCATACAGTTAGTCTTATTGATGGAATAAAACAGGTAATTGCTTAGTGTGTATGTTTCTCAGAATAATCCTATATCCTCTTAAATTACTATTTTTCACTAAGTACTTCGGTAATTATTTGGATGATATTGCATAATTTGATATGGATTTTCCTTAAATGTAGCTAGTCTTTTTGATGTCATGGATACACGACCATACAGACTTCAGTGGCCCACTTCGACCATAATATTTGACATATCTCCTGAAATTGTATTTCAATTTGCAGCTGAGAAGCTTAAAGGTGACATTTGTTGATTTAGTGGATGATAATCCTTTAAGCGTTATCATTGTCAAATATAAGTATCATGGAGCAAAGTTTATTATAGGGACAATAGTGTGAGTCTAAAACCTGGTAAGTACACATGCAAGCTAGATGGTCAGGATTTGGATTCTCTTAGTCAGGTAAGTATTTTCAAATGGTTACAGCATACGTAGAGAAAGCTAGACACATAGTACCTCAATATGTGAAATGAAGTATTTGTCTATTTCTCTTTCATTAAGGGAAAAGCTTAGGAGAGAATCAAATCCTATTGGAAACTGTTTTATATGGACTTCATCATTCTGATTAAGAGTTCAAAAAAACCAGTTGCTTGGTTGAAAGAGTTGTGCGTCACAAAAGCCTGTAGATAAGGATGCAAGAGTTGTTCTTTTATTTTGTATTGTGCGTTCACTGAGATGAAAATATCTAATTGTCTTTTTTTAAAGCTTCAGATGCTGGGGCTAAGATGCCCAAAGGTTGCACATTGTGTCATATTCCACTGGAATCATCTGACATGGAGCAGGCTATGCAATTTAAGGGCTACAGTGGTAGTAGACCAAGCATATGGGTCCTGCAGGTAATTAATCCTTCATTTTTCTTGCGATTAGTAAACTCTCGAAATCAAAAGCAAAGTTAGTGTTGGGGTAAGAGGGAGTTTTTGCTTGAGAGTTTAGTCACGTAGGTTTATTTTTGCTCAGGGATTTCCAGTGATGACACTGGCAAATTTTGAAGAGGTTTTGTCAATGATTAGCAGTTTGGCCATGAAGGGATCACTTTTTTGGGGAGAGCTTCCTTCCTGCTTAGCTGAGACAGACACGGAAATAAAGGTTAGTGCATTAATAATTTAATTAATCTATTAAAATAATTTTCTTCACCATGCAAAAGAAAGCAAAAAGAAATATTTTATAAGTCTCATGCACGGTCCAATATAAGGCAAAGGGTGGATAAACTATTCATGAGCAAGGGATTTCGGGTGGAAGTGATCAACTATGAAGGGATTGCAGAGAGTTATGGTAAAGATTTTGCATCGGGACACAATAATAGTATACTGTTTGCTGCAGAACAGTTGTTACATTCTGATGATCAGGTGAGACACTTTGTATTCAGATTTACATGGTATTGTGCAGTAGTGTGAATAAAGCATAACAAGGCACTGATATTATGGTAGATGGAATCATGGAGAAGAGAATTTCAAAGGATAGAGAATGAAGGTGACGAAGACGGTTTTGAAGAGTTATAGGCAAGCATGTAAGATTCATCTCACCCTAATTAGCCTCAAAGGATACTTCTATTGCTACAAGGATTTGAACTTCGTGGCATTATCCTCTTGACAATTCATGGTATGCTTGTATATCTTTGAAGGAGTGTGCAGTTATGAACTAAGTTTAATATAGCTTCGCTGAGCTGATAGAAATTATTAATAATAAAACACATTAGCTGGTTGTATTTGGACATCAGTAAGCTTCATCATAAATGGATGATCTCAAATGGTTATAAAGTTAGAAGTTCATAAATGAGTCCTAGTGCCAGGCCAAAATTGTCTACACATGTGTGAATTAGACACCTTATCCTATAAATGTGTGCTCCCCAAACTTGATTGGGCTACAGAGTATGACAGATATCTCAGTGTGACTTAACTCCATATGTACTAGACATAGCGAGTCAATGCACAGTGCTCACATCTACAAAGAAAATAAAAGTGGAAAGACAATAAAAGCGATCCACCACCAACCACTTAAGCAGCGTAAGTATGATCCAGCAGCCCATTTACGGTTTAAAACTATGGTTGTTGGAGAATAATGAAACAAAGCAATAGTCAACATATAAGAACTTGGTGTGAACAACGAAAACTCGTCCTATTAATAAATGGGGGAGGTTGAATTCACTCAACCAAAGGTCACCTGCCACCACATGACTCCCTGAATACGACTGAGCAATTCGCATTCATGGTTTCGGAACATCATTCTGTGTGATTATTGAACTGTTTGAGTTGTTTAAAATTTCATGGAATAGATTTACCAAAACAGTGACACCACTGTTCAACTGATTTACCACCACTGTAACTGACAAACAATAGCAATTGTTTCAAATGAGTATAATTCATTGACTTTAAACATCTTTTGTTTAAACATTTGGAGTGACTATAAGAATATGTATATATATGATGTCATAAGAATTTATTTTTTATTTTTTTAATTTCATAGACGAATAATAAATGATGTTTAACACTTTAATTAGTAAAACCAGTTATCTTTGTAGACGATACAGCAGGTATATTTTAGGAAAATAATCTTTTTTATCAGCAGGGAAAAATCTAATTTAAGTTGAATATAAATATTGTCGACATGAAAGCTTTGAACTTTCGTGTAACATTTGTACAATGTTTAGCTAAGAGTTTTATATGCATTACAATTGTACAACTTTTGTATACAAAATCTCTTCACTGTGACATTCAATGAACACAACGAAATTTTTAGAGTATTTTCTATTTAACATTTCTTGAAAAAAGTTATACATTATTAATAATACAAATTAAATTTTAAAAAAGCTTTAAAACATTACTATCGTCATTAGTATTATTCATACTTGCAAAAATGATAATACTTTCCTTTATTTCATAGCATAGAAAAAACTAATTATTAAATGCTCGTTTTTGAAGTACTTAAAATATACTCACTTTAATTAGAATACGTTAAAAGACCGAGTAAACAAGAAAAATGGTGTGCCTTTCATGAAAAATAATAATACATTTTCCAATACACTGTTATTAGATATCTTCTATTACATAAATTTTAAATGATAATATAAAATGTGCTATAAATGTATAAATCATATAAAAGTGAAATGCTGTGCTAGAGTGCATCTTCAGAGAAAAGCCAGATAACTCAGAAAGGAGGATGTAACAGAAAAGGTAAGACTACAATAATGAAATTTGAAGGGTTTCTTGGGAAACAAACGTGTCAAAGATAAATATCATATTCTTTTCCACAACCTTACGAGAACACCTACTTGCTGTATATCGGGCACAAAATAAATAACATTTACGTTGATGTGAAAATAATAAATAATTAAACCGGACAATGATAATATTTAAGGGGAAACACCCCCACAAAAATACAACATTAACTCTTCTAATTCTTCTATTTTTTTTACCCTTTCTAGCATCCCATAAGCCTCCGGAGCTACTAAATTCTCCTCCCTTTCTATTTCTTTTTATCTTAACCTTTTTCTTTTAGCCTGCAAAAATGTTTATCGTCTTTCTCCGAAAGAAAGACAAAAGTGAGAATATTTAAATAGATGGATCAGAACCAAAACTAGTGTCCATTATTTTTTTCCTCCCACTTTCGCCTTTTTCACGGGTTTGTCACTAGTTTTCTTAAACTTTCGCTTATCACCACTCCGTTGTTCTGATTTTTCATGAGGATTCATGTCTTCAAACTCCACTGGTTTTATTATAACGCCTGTTTTCTTCACCACCTGCATATGGAACAATAATATACTTACAAAACGGCTACAAAAGATACATTCATCTTAGAGTATTTTTCCTAAATAGAATCAAACAGTATCAGATAAACAAAGGTCTTTCCCTCACCAAGGGTACGCCAGACCATCATCTACATACTATTTTCAATTACTTTAAACAAAAGCTACACAGCGTGATTCTTTTCGACACAGGAAAACGTCAAGAATATTAATGAAGTACTTACTTCGGGTCGGTTAAGAGGACCAATTGCAGTTGCCGGATTAAATTCAGGTCCGATGGGCACACGCATGCTCTGTTCAAACACCTCTTTGGAAGTAAACGGGAAAGGCAGTGATTTAGTATGCAGTTTTTCAGCCTGCCATATCCAAAAGGAAGTACAGAGTTAAAACCAACACAAATTAATTGACCCACAAAATCATAGGTACGGAACTAGAATTTGAGCATAAATATATACTAAATGAAAATTTTAAGCAAGATAATACCAAATAATAAAAAAAGGAGTCTTCATTAAAGAGGTAGGAATGAAAATTTTACTACAACTTATAATAATGATAATACCTATTAATAACATTACTGTTGATACAAGTCAAAATGAGAAATATTATATGACAATCCAAATAACTCCACAAAATTCTAATATGAATATGAATTGTTGAATGCATTGAAAAGAATACGGAAAGTTCAAAACCTTGTATATAATGACACTAACCTTCTTATCTATCTTCTCAGATATAATCACGTTTTTTAGCTGAGCATCCTTCCTCTTTTTGAGGGCCTCTGCCCTTTTTTTCTGGGCATCTTCATGTTTTTTCAGCATCCAAGATGGTAAACCTTTCTTTTCCTGTATATGTGTCCACTGGCCCCAGCCAGGAAGTAACAGAGGCTTTTCTGGCTCAGGATTTTCTTCCTCGAGGATCTCCTGCTTGTCCTTTTCAAAATCACCTTCTACATCATCCCCTGCAAACGCTTGCCGAATGAGCTCCTCTTGAGAAGGAAGTTCATAAGGCACTTTAGAAACAGAAGACAGAATTCCATCCACCATCTGTCCTTCACTATCGGTATCACTATCCTCTCCAATTTCCTTTTCAGCATCCTAAGATATAAAAAGGATCAAATTAAAGGCTAAACCAAGGACACGCTTTATACTCTTAACAAAATAGAAAGAGCTTATACTTTTTTATTTTGCCTAACTGGCCCTGTAAGGTTTGGAGACTTCTTGATAGTAGTGTTTTCATTTTTGTTCTTTGCCTGCTTATCACAAATACGTAAGTGCAACAGAACAGCCACTTCATAAATGGAAAATATATTTCTTTAACAAAAGAAACAAATTAAAATATATACATATATATACATATATATATATATATATATATATTAAGAGCACTTGAACCTTTTTCCACTGATCTGACACAAATATGGAAACTTCGTATGTAGTTTTTGGACCAGGATTTTCAATAATATCATCAATGGTCTGTGAACAAAAAATGCATTAAATGTATCACATCCATTGAGAAAGACATCAATATAAGAAAAAAGACAAAATAAGATTACCATCACCTTCACCAAAGACTCCTTGTGAGTATCAGTGTCTTCTTGAATTACAACCGAATCCTTGTTATGCAAATGGTGACTTCCCATATTCTCCAAGTTGCCACTTTTGCCGAATCCCAAGTCATCCTCACTATCACTGCCACCATAGCTGTTATCTGATTTTACCTTAACACTGGTATGTGATGTTTGAGCTTTGGCTGGTCCAAATACTCTTCTGCCACTGGAAGAAGCAGCTTTTGGATCTTCTAAGCCACCAGAATTCTCCAGTTTTTTCAAGGAATCTTCATATTCTTGGAAAGCAAGGTTAGCTTCTTCAACAGCTGCCTCTCTTCTTTTCTCCAATCCGCGCCTCTACATCAGATCAGATCAAAGGAAGACCACAAATCAATAAGAAAAACTACAATTTTCAATCTCTATATTGAATACTAGAGTATATATAAAAACAGAATTAACATAGCAAAGATAACACAATTCATTCAACAAGATAATTCACGTTAAAATAATTGAGTATTTATTCACAGTATTAAGAACAAGAATAACATTTACACAGATATTTCCTTAAGAGAAAAAGAAAGGGAAGAGAGCAGGAATGGGTGCTACCATAAAAGGCAACGAAAGCAATCCTGATTTGGGAACTTCATCCTCTTCCTCCAACACTTTCATAGTTTTATCCCTAGCTTTTCCCAAAAGTTTGTAAGCCCTCTCCTGATCAGAACCAGCAGAGTTTTCATTTTCATCCTCATCACTGGTATCTTCACTGCTACTGCTGCTATCCTTCATAGAGTGCATTTTTCTAGTCAATTCAGCATGTCTTTGATGTTGTTCAGCTATAGCCGCACGTGTTCCTTCATCTTGGCTATTTAAGCCACGTTGTATAATTCGCTTAGCCCACCGATTCTGGTTTTTGTGTTTTAGAGTCATGCGTTCCTGTACCAAGTTGAAATTTTAAGTGAGAAAGGGATTGATAGAAACAATTTTCCTGTTTTAATCATGAAGATACATTATATCTTGGTAGGCTGCATTTGTTAAGAAAAATATCTTGAGCTATTATTTCTTTAGAAATGATGATATACCTCGGCCCTTTCTCGCTCTCGTTTCATGGCGTATTCTTTAGCAGCTTCGGGGTCCATTTGTATCTGAGAAGCTTCTGCCTTTAACCTATCTTTCTTCAACAAACGATGAAATGTTCTAGACTTGATCTTTTTAATATGCTTTGCCTTCAATTCATGACGAAAAAGAAGGCTCCGCATTTTAGCAATCCGATTTCGTCTTTCCTTCTCATCTTCAATAGATACCTATCAGACATAGTTAACCACATAAAACAATTGAAAAGGAGCAGTATATCAATAATTTCTTGACATATGCATTAGAAACAAGGGTTAAGAAGAACATTCAGTAAACAGACTTTCAAAGCTGTAATTGAATGCTCAGTTTATTCTTATACTCCAACAGGCACACATGGACACATTGAATGGAACTTAGAAGTTAAAACTAAAATTGGGATAACATCACTCTAGCTGGGACATAGGATTTTGTCTACCTCCATGTAGCTACCAGAATCATAAGTGTTATTTCAGCTTATGAGTGTGCATGCAGGAACCCATTATTATTTTTAGGTAGAAGTGATGCATGCATGTTTGGAATGTTACAAAATGAGTTGTTATTCTATTTCATCCAAGTTATTAGATTTTTCAACATGGTACAGTAAGAAGGTGAAAAAATAGGAATACTGAATGTGGTGAGATTGATTAAAAAATGAGAACTTATTGTTGACTTTTATGAACAAGCCCGATCCAAGTCTACGGTGTAGGGAGAGTCATAATACTTGTGGGACTGAACAAGAAGTTGCTGCTTTTTCCAAAATCTATCATGCACCTCCAACGTATCCAACCTTATTTAAGCACATCACTGAAACAAATCCCCTTGACACCTCCACCCACACAAATAAATCAGTTCAGTCACGAAAAAATTGCCATTGAAGTTCCCCCTCGATCATGCCAGCTAGTTTGCTAGTTTGAGCTAACATTTTAATCTTAGTAGGCAGATGGAAAATACTTTGGGATGAAAAAAAATCTATTTTGAAGAATAAAAAATGTATATACAAGCACTTTAGTTTAATAAACAAATTTGAGTTTGGCTGTTTTAAAATAAAATGCTTTCATGTATGCCAACCACAACCAAGTCACCTTCACCAATGACTAGCAAGACATTTCAACATTGATATCATACAACAGAAAAGGAAAATAAAAATGAAATCAGAAAAGGGAAAGTTCAATCAGATTCCGAATTCCATGATCAGCTACTACCAGTAATATCAAATTCAATTATTAACTACGTTAACAGAATTCATACCTTGTTCATTTCAAGAAGCTTAGAACCATCATTTTTATAAGCATCGGTAAGTTCATTATCATAAACTAGTGCAGCCATTTTCTTCTCAAATTCAGTTCTGGGTTCAAATTCAGAAGCTATTGCTCCTACAGTTGAAAATCCTAGATTCACATTTTCATCAAAGAAAATAGTTGGAGCCTCTCTATTTCTCTGAATAATATGCTGCCACTTGCTGACATCTTTCTTTGATATTTCATAGGCTGCTGTCCTCTCAACCTTTGCTTGAACTGCCTTTGAAAGTGGTGCATGGACAGTTCTGGCGTTCTTCATAATTTGAAGCTCTCTCTTCCGAAGTTTTGCATAAGTGGGCTTTTCACTAAGAGGATTCAGTAGGTCCTCTATGGTAATGCGTGCATTACCTTCCACAACCTCACGACTAGGATTATATTCAGACTCTGGATATAGCTCTGGGATAACAAAGTCATTCATCGTCTTCTTTTTCTTCTTATTCTCTGCATTGTGATTATCAAGGTGTAAAACATATTGTTACAACAGAAAGATAGAAAAAAAAAAAAAAAAAAGCAGGAATCTCTCTATGTAACATTCATGTAAAAAAATTGGTTCAGTATTCGTCCCACGTACTGTCAAAAATTAGAGTATATCTAGCACAGACACTACATAGACACGGCAACACTTATATTCTCCAAAATGCTGGACACAGAAACACACATATACATACATACTTACATACATGTATACATATATTGAACATCATTACTAATTATTTAAATTGACAATCAAGATTTATACATTCAAAATCATCTATAAAAAAGTTAGTCAAATATAATAATGTGAACCTAATATAGAAATAAATCTAAATCCTTTATGTAAAGTACAAAAAGTGGAAAAAGGATCTAATCTCACCTTCAAAAGCCTCACTAGGCATACCAGTAATTGCTTGTAGCATCCTTGCATGCCTCCCATCATCTTCTTCTCCAGAATCATCACTTTGAACATTTTCATCCCTCTTTGTCCCAATGTAATCACTGTCCCCACTTTCATCATCAGATTGCACATTCTCATCCTAAAAATACCAGTAAAGACATGAATGAAAATTATTGTTTATATGACAAACATTTAAGCAAGTTAACCACACGAATAATATCAATAGTTTATATGACATTATTGTTTAAAAAGATGAAGAAAAGAAAAACCTCAATTTCTTCAGAAAGGTCATCTTTAACGGAAACAGGGTCGTAACGCTTATTTTTTCTAGACTCCTCTTCGGCCCTCTCTTCCTCATATTCGTAAAGGTCGTTGTCGTCATCGGAGTCGGCGCTGTCTAAGGGACTGGTAGGGTTTAAACGGTCAATCTGCTTTTGCAAAGAAGAAGGCAAACGAGGGCCTCTCTTCTGCCGTTGTAAGTTTTGCTTCTTCTTGGACTTCTGATTTCTCGGTTTACCTCCCTCCATCATCTTCATGGTTGCAGCTGCTTTGGGTTTTGGTTTAATGTCTAAGCGAAAACAGAAGCTGTCGAAGAAGAAGATGCAGTCAATGACGGGTTAATGTCGGGGATGTGAGTGACAAGCCTCCGTCGGAGAAGCGGTGGCCCTGGTGGACGGTTGCACAGGTGGCGAAGCCGGCCTCTGCGAAGTGAACGATGGTGAGCTGGAAGAATCAGCTGGATTCGTCGGAGAATCGGTGCACAACGGCGAGGGTTCCAATAGTGAGTGAAGATACCTACTTTTGGCGTAGGATGAAAGAACGAAGAACGAGAGAGGGGTGAAGGTTAGCTTTTTAATGTTATTATAACTTATAAATGTATAAGGGTGAAATAGGGAAATTCAAATTTAGAGGGTGTACGAAGAAATGGCCCGAAAATTGTAGGTGTGGCCTTTTTTTTCACCACTGGCCCTTTTAGATTTTTATATTGCATCTATCAAAACATGTGCTATCATTGTAAGCATTAGTATGGATTCGCATTTTTATTACATTAATATATATATATATAATTTTATTTTTAATAAAAAATTAACTTAAAATAAAATATTATTTCAATTATTTATTTTATTAAAGTATAGAAATATTTAATTAAAATAAATCATAAAAATATTATCAAGTAATATATTTTTTATATAACGGTATGGATTTTAAAATTTTAAAATTGAAAATATGAATAATTTTTGTTTTTTAATATAAAAGAATAATTATTTATTTTATAATAAATTGAATATACAATGAAAAACTAATGTAGATAAATTGAGTTTGGATTATAGTCTTTCCCATTTGGTGAGACATATGAGAGAAGGAACATGAAGCACACTGAAATGTTGAATTCTGATTGGTTGACCTACAAAACACACCGCATCGAATTGAAGAAGGTTCCTCATATTGGGACTCAGATGCCTTTTGACTATTAATTGTGCCAAATTATTCATGCCTTGCTTTTGCTCTCAACAGTGAACAAGTTTGAGTTGGGTAAAAAACACAGCTAGATTCAACTCATAAATAATTGATGACTCATCATAACTACGTCATAATTTTTCTATTCATGCAGTCATCACAATATTCTAATTGATTCCATCTTTGTTCTCTCATGTCATGTCCATCTAATTTTAATTTTTCATTTTTGCTTTAAGTTGTTTCTGTTGAAGTACCTTCTCTTCTAAAAATATCATTCATTATACTTTCCTTTGAGTTTCCTTCTCTGCTTATACTTTTAAAAAGTCAAAACAACGTACCATTGTTATTAGAAAAAATATTTTTTAATGTTCAAAAACTTTTGATAATACACATAATACATATGTGAGAGTATTTCAATGGATGAAAAAAAAATTAATAAATTTTGTAAAAGATCTTTGTTATTAATAGTTGTGTATTTTCAAGTGTGCAGGTATGCACTTTAATAATATTATTAGTTTCTTAATATTATACTAGTTAACTTTCATTGTGAAAATCTCTCGTTGCAAAGTCTTTCTTTATCTTTTTCTTATTTTAAAGAATGAGACGTATTTAAAAGAAATTAACAATGACTCTCACTTTTGAAGAAAAAAAAAATTATCCTTGACTCATGAATAACAAACGCATGTTTATTATTTGAAAAACAAAAAAGTTAATCCCTTAATTACATGTGTTTCACCATTAAGAGGAGTGTTGATTTTACTACTAATGAAATTATATAAAAAATAATACAAAACATATTTAAATTTACTTTTATAATTATATATTATTTTTTGTTATCATAAAAAGTGTTCACTATTTTATCAATTTCTTAATTTATTAAATAATCAATTAATTCTTAACATTGAATTAACTATTATTAATGATAATAATTAGAAAAAAACTGAGAACAGTTCATTAGTGGAAAAACATATGTGAATCTATCTGTTTTCACTTTTCTTTATGATAATAAAATAATCATTATAATTATAAGGTTAAATATAAATAATTTATATAATTTTATTATAAATAGTTGTTATTTATTTTATGCGTTATTTTTTTAGAAAAATATTCTATTTTGATCAAAATAAAAAATGATTAAATTTAAAATAAGTTATTTTAAAGATAAAGTTATTATTTTAATTTAAAAGTTTCTTCATTTAAATAATAATACAAAAAAAATAACACAAAAAAAGTATTTTATATATAAATATAGATATAACAATAATTACATGAACTATATATATTCTTTATGTATTGTTAACAAAAAAAACGAACACTATCTTTGTAGATAAGTCTGTTAATTGTACACTAGAGATTCAGTTTGAGTAAATATAGTAGCTAAGTTTGAGTGTAAAACACTGTTATTGTAGAAAAGGAAACATATCCCAAATCTTCTAATATATTGTGTTCTCATAACACCCAAACAAATATGATTACCTCGATATTTCATGTCTATAAATAAGTATCATATCACATTTTAAATATATATATATATATATATATATATATATATATATATAATCTATAATAATTTACGAAAAAATATCTTTTTTTATATATGTTTTCTTATCTCAGTTTTATTCTTAATTATTATTTTAAAAAATAATTATTTGATAAATAATTTATCTTATTTTAAAAACTGTTTTCATATTTAACAGTTATTTTAAAAACTATTTTATCCACGTCTTTTATTTTTCTAATTTTATATTTAAAAACTATTTTAAAACTAATAATATATATTTTATTAATTTTAACTCAAATTTGTATGAAAATTAAAAAATACGTTGTGGCGTCTGTATTTTCGATAGTTATATATAAAAAGATATAAAGAAGATTTTTTCTTTTGTGTTTACATTTTATTTTTTCAGTTTTACCCTTAATTATTATCTTATCCTCTTAATTATTATTTTTTAAATTTAAATAATTATTTATATAAAAAAAATTACTTTTCAGTTTTATCATTTTACTAATTTTAGTAATTAATTTTTAAATTCAAATAATATTTAGATGAATAAATAAATAAACAACACAATAAATAAAAAATTGCAAGTAGTTGATATATACTCTCCTAATAAACAAAAGTAAGATTTGTGTCTAATGATAATAATAACAATGATAATAATAATAATAATAATAATATCATTATAATAATATCTCATAATAATAATAAAAAATAACAATAATAATATTACTATAACAATATCTAATAATAATAATAATATTAATAATAATTTGTAATATAATAATTATTATTATTATAGGAGAAGATTGGGATTTTCCAAAGTAGTTTGTTTTCTTATATACATATATAATATATAATGGATTTTATTTTTCTAATTTTATATTTAATTTTATATTTAGTAACTATTTTTAAATTAATTATATATTTCGAAAATAAATTCTAGTAATCTCAATTTAAATTTTTATAAAGATTAAAAATTCGAATATATAGATTTGACAACAACTGTATTTTCATTAGTATATATAAAAGTTTTAATATTAATAATCAAATTTATAAAATTAGAATTATAATTGATTCTCCGTCCAAATATCTTTTTGAAACATTCCTATATCTATACCAGACATTGTCTATCACAAATGAATATTAATCGATACATTCACAAATAACAAATAAAATACTTTTACATTTTATGGATCTCTATTTTTCAAGATCTGTCCCATTAATATTTAATTGATTATGGTATTAACTTCTTCACAATTCAGTCTTTCTGTAAATTTTATTTTAATAAAAAATACATTTTTTTTAATTTAAAATATTAATTTTAACAAAATTTGTCAATAGATATAAAATTGATTGGATTTTCCTCAAAAATAAATAAAGATAGATGAAAATATTTATTTAGATATAATATTTCTACAAATCAATCGAATCAATTCATAAAAATTAGTTAATAGATTGAATTTGATTGTTATGAAAAAATAGAAGATCCAATTTTGTGCCCTATATAATAATGACTCCTCTCTTCACTTCACCATAGAAACTCGAGAGAGAGAGCTTATAAAGAATTGTTCAGTGTTCTTTGTTCCTCCGTTGCCATAGTTTCACATTGAAGAATTTTTCAACAGCATCTAATCTATGGCTCCATCTTTCACCACTGTTAAACTTTTCTCTTCTTTCGTCATGAAAGAAATTTCAAACTGTCGCACCATTAGGTACTACTCAATTTGTGTTTCATATTATTTTGATTTGTTTTTTATCAGGTTTCGGAAAAATTACAGTTTTTGTTGGAACAACATATAATAATTTGATTTTTGATGGTACGAAACAGACGTGGTTACGCTGCTGCATCAAAAGTTGCAGGTTCCATTAGTAACAGCAAAATGGAACCAAAGTCAGAGGAAGAGAAAGTGTTGAATGAGAAGAACGATTGGTGGTTCCCAGATCCTCTTACTGGCTTCTACAAACCTCTTCACATCAATGAGGTTGATCCTGCTGAATTGCGTGCTAAGCTTTTGCCCAAAAAGTTCAACAAACCATCTTCGTAATCTCAACATTTTTTATGTTTTTTGTTTCTTCTATGTTAATTTTTAGTTTGATCAAGTGTTTTTGTTAGTTTTAGTTTTAGAAATTCTCAGAATCACCACTAATAGGAGCTGATCACAATTGAAATATTTTGTAATCTTATTAGATTTTATATTTTTTCAATAAAGGATGAAAGATTTTAGTTTCATTTTGTCGTTAATTAATAATAGATTGCTATTTTTTTTTATTAGATTTTATCTCTTTATGTGATGTCAAAATAGATAACTTACTTCAAGAGTAAATTACGTTACCGTTTTATCTAATTATTTCGTTTCTACAAACATAATTGTATGCTTATAAATAAGGAAATAAGGAGACTTTTATTTGGTTAAATCCTTAGTCATCTCTGAAAGATGACGTTGAACTTTTTTTCTTTTTCCTTTTATGAACGTTATCAAAACAACATTCTTACTTCAAAATTTACAGTTCTTTGTTATTTAATTTTTTTGATTTCAACGTGTTTTTAATTTATATGTAAAATTAACTAGTTTTGATTTAGTCTTTATATTTTTTTATAAGATTTTAAATAATTATTTTTAGTCTATATAAAATATTTCGATTTCTATTTTATTTCTCGAAAAAATATATTTTAATTTCTAATGTTCATGTTAATCTATATTAATATATAAAGAGATTCTCTTTTATATTCACATATTTTATAATATCAATTCTACCATTTATAATATAATTATTTATTAAAATTTTTAAAATTAACGATTATTTTTACCTATTTTCTATAAAACTGATTATCTTTTTTTTTATTCATTAACAATTAATTTATCTATTTATTTCACTTTATTTTTAATAAATATAAATTTATTTTATATATTAACTTAATAACATTACACTATTATCACTTAATAACATACTATCATTCATATCTAAAAAATGCATACACAGAGATATGGTATGCTAGTATAGATAAATAAAATTTATTTTATAAATTTTAATAAATTTCTATTTCATACATTATCTATATATATATATATAATTTAAATAATGTTACATAATACGGAATAGAAATATAAGAATCTTCAAGTTCAAAAGTATTAAAAAATAATAAATAATTTAAAATAAAAACTCATCTCAACCTGATTTTTACTATTCCTGTGCTAAATGTTGGAATTATGTTCACTTCTTTAATTGTTGAAAAATATCACCATGTCTTGTGGTGTAAAAAAATTTAGGTATTCGTAGTTTGAATTTAAGAGAAAAACTATATATCACTTATTGTCTTCGATTACAATTTTGGTATAAAAAAAATTACAGAAATGTTTATTCTTTCCCAATGCTGTACAAATGATATTTTAAGACGTGTTTAAACAAATGCACAAACAAAATACTAACATGTAATTGTGTTAAAAAGATAATGAAATACTAACATGTAATTGTGTTAAAAAGGCAATGAAATACTAACATACAATACAAATGTAAGGTGTTTAATTAAAGATTAAAATATATATTTGATTTTTTTTTGTTTAATTTTATCATTCGTAAAATTATTTTTTAAAAATATATTAATATTTTTCATTAATTTCATTCAATTTATAGATATTGTTAAATCATTTAAATAACTAATTGTAACAAACAGTGATGCATTTTATAATTTTTTTTAGTATTTTTAATATTTTAAAAAATGTTTAAATATCAATTCAATAACATGTTGAATTTAATATTTTATATTTAATTTAGTTATTATGTTATTATTTTTATTCGATTTAATTATAGTTTTGAATAAAATTCCGATATTCAATTTATTTTTCAATGAACGCGGAAGTTAAGATTATTTGTATAGGGCCGTTAATAGGTATTTCTCTAACAACATGGATTTAACTATTTCTTTTGGATGTTATTAACCAAAATTTCTCATCAATGTCAGTTATTTTTCTTGACTAATGCAAGTGAATGCTTTTTAGTCAACATTAATACAATTTATTTGTTAGTTGATGTTATTGAAATCATTTATCCTTTTAGACATGTGAGAGTTATTTATGAGTTGACTATTGTTATATTTTTCTTTTTACCAATAACAATAAACTTATTTTTGATGGTGGGGAATCATTATTTTGATTGAGGTTAAAAGATTTATGCCGTATATAGTTAATAAACACCTGATTTTAAAAATATCAATAAGTTTCTAATATTTAATATTTGCTAATTCAAGAAGACGCAGCTTGTCTTACAATCTGGCACTAATTTTCTAATCTCGGAAAGGAAAATTATTTTTGACAAATCTTTTTAACAAACTTTTGACAAAATTTCTATAAATAAAAATATATATTAAATTTTTATTTTTTAATCAAAATAAAGTAATAATTGTAATACTTTTTTACTTAAAAAGGTAATTTGTCAAAAATTTGTCAAATTTTTTTTTAAACTATCATCTTTCTTTTGGAAAAGCGTGTTTCGCAAATACTTCAGCGATGAAATTATCAAAATTGAAAATTAAAATTCAAGATAAGAAAACATATTTTATATTGGTTAAAGTTGTTTCCAGGTTCATTAACATTATTGCTAAAAATAAATCAATAACATGTATATTACCAGTAGAAAGTAAGAAAAAAAAAAGTCATTAGAGGATTAAGAAAATAAAGTTTAGAATATTAGCACCGATTCCTCCATTTGTCATATCTCTGGAAAGCCTTTCTCTAACGACCAGCTTATTTCGAAATGTGTATTCGATGTGGGCCCTTTCCTTAAAATTGATTATGCGAATATGAATTATTATTTTCACATTTCGTGATTGAAATTTCTTGTCTCTGCGCTTATATAAAGACCCACCACCGCTTCTTCTTCTTCACAACTCAAACTACAAAGTCATTGCTGATAACAGAGTCCACTCCATTTCGATCACCAATGGCTCCTTCTTTCACCAACGCCAAAACCTTCTCTTCTTTCTTCCTCCATGGATTCTCCAACTCTCTCACCAGGTATAACCTCATTTTTCTCACTCTTTAAGTTCATTTTTGCTTCCACCAGTGCTATTTTATCGTTGAATTGTTGGGTTTGGGCAGTAAATTAATGAATGGTTTTGAAACAGACGTGGGTACGCGGTGGCATCGCAGAACGCAACGAAGGGAGGAGTTGCTTCCATGAGCTCCAAAATTGCGACAACGTCAGGGGAAGACAAAGGAGTGTCTCCCTACAAGGTTTCCTGGGTTCCAGATCCTGTCTCTGGCTATTACAAACCCGAGAACATTAACGAGGTTGATGTCGCTGAATTGCGCGCTGCGCTTTTGGCCAAAAAATTCAACAACGCATCTCAATCAGTTAATTTAAAAAATTGAGGTTAATGATTTAACCAGATTAATCAGTATTTTAAGGGAACTTTGATCGGTTAATTAATCTTGGACTGAAATATTAATGATGCTGATATTCTCTGTTCTGTCTTCATGAACAGAACACCTTGTTTATCTTCCATTGCATCTGATTAGTGATGTATTATGATCTATTGGTTATATTCAAGTTTTGCAATTTTAAATCTTTGTTCCAGTGTGATGAATTTCCAGCTTGCAATCTCGTACAACAGAATCCGATTAAGGATACTTTATTTACTCCATTACATTACCTTATTCCATTTTACCTTATTCAACGTTTTACTAAAAGTATTACTTTTGCATTCAATTAAAGTTATAACAAAGCAAACGCGGTGTTCCCGATTGATGAAACTGATCAATAGTTTTTCTATAAAGGGGAAAACTTTCTTCGTTTTCACCCTTCAAAATAAAGCAAAATAACTGAACAATTTCTGGAAAGGATTGTTTTTATTAGAGTTATCAAGCTATATGATTTAAGGTTTGCTTTCATGTTTAATCTTCAAAATCATTCTCAATGGCTGGCTGCAACTACCACGAGTAATTTAACTTCAGTAACTCTTGTAAATAATCGATTTAGTTTTTATAATATACTCTGATGTTGTACTGATACACAAAGCTTTAAAGACAGAAATTTTAAACCTTTACATAAGATAGTAAAAAAAAATGCAGAAACATGTTAAAGTATTTTATACTTGAGGAAGGAGTAATACAAAATATGATTAAATATCTTTTTGTTCGTTAAGTGAATTTTAAAATTAGTTCATTTTCAAAATGTTATACCAATTTAATTATTCATTTGTAAAAATACGTAGATTTAATCATTTTTACCAAGTTTTGTTAAGTTTATTTGATATTTTAAATACATTTTGTGATAATATTTAAGTTAACATTGAAGCGAAAATATGTCAAACAATTTAAACAATTCAAATACTATTATGAAATGCGTTTAAAACGTCAAATAAACTTAATAAAATTTGGTTAAAAAGACTAAATTCACGTATTTTTTAAAATAAAGAATTAAATTAGTTAAAATTTTTAGAAATGGACTAATTTTAAATTTAACTGAAATTTAAGAGACAATTTTTAAGAGACTAAATTCACATATTTAACTCTACACAGAACAACTTCAAAAGATTAAATCGGACATGGACTAATTTTTATATACGTGTGAGTGAACAAATTGAAAACGGCTTTTGTGGAACAGATATCACAATACAATGTAACAAGCATCACAAACATGGTATTGTTTTGTTTTGTTTCATTTATGTACAATATAAAACATGTTTTTTGTGATATGATTAAGCAATTGTGGTTTTATAAGGTAGAGGAAGCGTGTATGGCAAGTAAGTGTGAGAGTTGAAGGATTGGGTCGTTTTCGATTTGTTGCAGATTGTGGTTTGGACGATAGCAGAAACGAATGGAAACAAACAGTGCTAAGTTTTGAATTGCGAAGAGTTTGGCAGTGACAGCATATGCGTAGGACAGTGTGAGTGACAGGGTGATGTAGTTTTCTTTACCTGAATCAGCGAAGCAAGAAACAAAACCCATATACAATAGTTTAATGGAATTCCATTTTCTTTCTCATGCATGCATTGGTTGCATGTGGATAAAGCTGCACTTGTTCCCCTACTTTGCTTTTAACTCCAAATGGACAATGAAATAACCAACAACATCGAAATACATCAAACCAAAAATGTATCAAACTAACATATATATCACCAAAATACCTAAACAAAAAAAATTCTTACTTTATTTTATTGTTATGTACATTCCGATATTCTTTGGGTATCAATAAAAATATCTTGTGCAATCTAATTTTGGTTATTGGTGTATGTTGGAAGTATTGAGAAGTAAATTTCATAATATATATATATATATATATATATATATATATATATATATATATGTGTGTGAGGTACAAACATCACCTTACAAGTCAGTTTTGTGGGATTAAATTAGATTTAAAATCAGTTCACTTCTAACATAATATCAGAGTCATTGTTTTAAAAAAAAAAACATATCCTGACGATATTTTTTGAGCATTTTGTTTTATCCCTATCGGACCGCTAACGGATCACCTATTAATTTTTAGTCTCACACACATACCTCGACGTGAGAGAGTGTGTTGAAAGTCTTATGTTAACTAAAAATAAGACAATTTCATAATATATAAATAAGATATAAACCTTACCTTACAAACCGATTTTGTGGAATTGAATTAAATTAAAAACTCACTTCTAATCACGTATTACAAATCCATCTAACTTGGAGAAATGGAAATCCGTGACGAAGTAGTTGACAACCATTGAATAGAAGTAGGTTTCAATGACTCAGTACTGAGACCACATATTTTTTAATGACCTAAAAGTTGGGAATATGTCCGAAATGATTTTTAATTTGAACACCTAATGGACCATGTCAGGTTTGCACAAAAGAGTTGGCAGGGATTTTGAATGAGATTCATTTGTGTTTTAATAGCTTGATCATAGACCGTGAAACATACCACAAAGAAAGAAATTAAGTGACCTACTAATCATTTTTATATAGATATAGCATAGTAGGTCAGGTTTGAAATTTCATCCCAACGGATTAAAGATAGGAGGAGACGGACCGATCTATTGACATTTTTTTTAGGTTAAAAATTAAAATAAAATTTTTAAATATTAACTTTTTATATTATATTTTTTAAAAAAGTATAAATATGTAATATTATTATAACTTAAATTAATAATACTTATAAATTAATTTTTAATTATTAGTTATAAAGAATAATTTAACATGTAAATAAAATAACTATTTTTATTTATTTAATTTAAAATATTAGTTAATTATTTAAAAGTTTAAAAAATATTAATATAATTAAATATGTTTTTAATATATATATATATATATATATATATATATAATTTAAAGAAAATTAATGTGATTTATTTTTGATAGTCGGACCAAAAGAGGTTGAAATGATAAAAAATAAATTCAATTGACTTTTTTTTTTCTTACTTCTATTTTTAAGAGATTAAAATAATATATTTAAATTAAATATAATTTTTATACAAAACTACTATAATTTATTATTTACTGGTCACAAGTTCGAAGCAAATCTCGAAACGAAGGAGGGAGGCCTTGGTTCTTCGAATGTTTTGACATCCAAAGTATTAACATTCGATGTAACACGTACTAGCTTCTTATACTGCATCATATTTATCTTGTAAATAAATAATAGGAAATAACCACACACACATTTATTATCAAATAATTGCATAAGAGATTAATATAAAGAGAAAACAAGTTAAAGTGACCGGTTAAATATTTTAATAGAAAGATTTAGTCGACAAGTGAAATATTGTCAAATAAATGCATAAGAGATTAATATGAAGAGAAAACAAGTTAAAGTGACCGGTTAAATGTTTCAATAGAAATATTTAGTCGACAAAAGAAATATAATTTAGTATACACACTTAAAAATCAATGCAATAATTGATTTGGTGACAGAACAATTGACTATATATATGGCTCGAGGGTAATGAAGCACTCAATCAATTATATCTGCTAGATGTGTTCATATTCTTGTTTTTTTGATATGCTTATCCTAAAAATAAGTAATCATATATTGCTTTTAAATAAGTGATTTTTTTAAGAAAAATATATATTTTAGACACGTTTATTTTGTATGAACATGCTGCTAGAAATATAAGTATACAAGAAAACATAGAGATATATTAAAAGAAAAAAAATGGTAAAATGAAAGGGAATGTACGAAATGAAAGACGTCGTGTACAGAAAAAACGACATGAAAAAAGTCGAAAAAAAGAACATGATAAATATCATCATGGACTCCAAGAGAGAGGTTAAAGAACCATCAAAACGACAAACAAAATTAGAGAAAAATTATGAAAAAAAAAACATGTAATTGAATATAATGTGAACTATAATGAAATAAAAACTTCATTAAAAAGAATTAGACCTTGTAATAACTATTCAATCAATTATCCGCATGCGATAATTGATTATATGTTTATTTTAATTAATTAAGTGACCGCGATTATTCTTCCTCACGTCTAAATTAGTAAAAGAATTTCCTTTTAATTGTTCATTATTATTTTTTCTTTTAATTTTCTTCAAACCAAACAATCTCTTAAAAATATCTATTTTCAATTACTTAATTTATAAATTAAAAAAGTACAAAATTCTACATTTTTTTAATATCTATTTTGTCTTCTCTGTTTTTCTTTCCACGTCAAACAAAGTGGAAGTTGTTCTTACGTGAAGTGTCATGATTAAGAAATATTTCTAAATGGAAAAAATGGGACCCCTTTTCTCATATATCCATCTGCAACTGGAAGGAGTCAATAAATAAAGAGAGTGGACAAAAATATGTAAAATGTAATCAGAAATGCTATATTATTCTATTTTTATCTTTCTATAAATTGGTTTCTACTTTATTAAAAAAAAATCATCATAAAAAATAAACATATATAATATTAAAAAAATACAAAACACATTCAATTAAACAATTTATAGGAGCAAAAAATTCACAGAAAAAGTTAGAATGATTCTAGAATATCCATTTATCTAGGTTGCTTTCTAAAACCCAGGGCTACTTGTCTCACACAAACTTTTCTAGCGTGTCCCGCAAAACATCACAGATAATCATTATTTATGCAAAGGAAAAACAAGATCATCGATAATAATTAAGAACAGAAGAAACACAACAACAGATCCCAATTCTGCGAGGAAGAGACCTATCAATTAAATCTAAAGAGAAGAAGAAACGTCACCGTTTTGGCTGAAATTCTCACAATCGAATCCACATCCACACTGAGGGCTCTCGGAAAAGCTTTCGGCACTAAAACCGGCGGAAGCAACGCCGGCAGAGAATTTGAGGTCATCGCCGTCGCGAGTGACCTCAGTGATTGGGATCCACAACACCTCAATTTTCACGCTAACACCCTTCAGCTTCGACAACTTCCCCTTCGAGATCACGCCCTTGATGGTGGACTTGTACTTTAGGTCATACGATTGTATACTGAAATAGCATGTTTGATCCAGATACGCTGCGAACTGGCCGTTTTTTTCGTTTAGCTCGTACTCTGTCACACCTTTCGGAAGAAGACCCACTGGAAGGCCATATTTCTCAAGAACGTCGTACGCTGATAATTTCTCTGAAACGGAAACATACGCATAAGTCAGTATGCAGAGAAATATCATCCAACACCTAGTGTTCATTTTTGTAGGAAAATTGTAGGAAAATGGGGATTGAAGTGTCGTGCTAAGACTGGGAGGAACAGATACTAAACCAAATTAATAAACCAATCACCAACTTAATAATGTAGCTATTTTATATCAAGTTTTTGTCCTACTCTGTATAGTAAGGTTAATACTCTATTAACGCCTGCAACTCGCGAAGCACGTGATTTCACCAAATAAAATAAAAATAAAAATAAAAACTCGGGTAGCGGCATTCTGCTAAAACGGAATAGAATATGCCTCACGAAGAGGGCGAAGATTGAACTCAATTGCAGCTTAAAGAGATATTTTGATCTGATATTTATAACTTATTTTTTGTTAATTAAATTGTAATTATTAAAACACTAGTGAGAGAAATACAATAAATACACTAGAAGCTGTGATGTTGAATGCTGTGTTAAAATAAGTATGGAGATTTAAAACTAGATTTCGAAATACCTTTTTGTAAATGAAGAATGATATTTAACTCACTTTTTTGACCCACTTTTAATTCATTACTTCGATCATCATTATTATATCATATTACTTCAAAGAATCAAAATAAATGATCTACTGATAATTAAAAAATGGGTTAAAAGTAAATAAGAAAAAGTGAGTTAAACTTTCTTTGTCTTTTGTAAATTCAATCCACGTCGTGAATGTGTTATGAAACATGGGTAAGATTTGACATATGGGACGGTTAACTTGTTCTTTTTGGTGGTTGAATGAAATTGAGTTATGGACATTTCTTATTCAATTTTAAAAGGAATTCATTTATTAGTATGGGTTTACAGATACATATTTTTTAAGTTAGTTCTAACTTATAATAGATATTTTCTATGATATTTTTTAATCATTTCTATGTTAACAAAGCATAGTTTAACTATTCAAAAAACACAAATGCTCTACACTTATCTAATTTATTCTATTTCAAAAATGTTTTCTTATCTTCTTTGCTCGTATTATGTTTCAGATTCTCAATGAATATGAATGTGTAAATCTCACTTAATCACTAATATGCTAGTTTGTGATATATATAACACGATGTAAAATATCATTAATATAGGAGATATGATATTTAATAAGTGAGAAAGTCTTTTATACTTTTCTCAAGTGCGCTTTAAAGACGTACTGAAAACATAGTCCGAATGTATTATTTAAACTTACATCGACACAAACGTTATTTTAGTCTATAGTGACTAAATATTTTCTTCGTCCAATTCTAGCTTCTGTATTTTTATTATGAAAACTCGGAATCTTAGATGCCATTCAAGAGTGGCTTGGAAGTTAATGACCAAGTTTAACAATAAGACCAATACAAACTTCTAATACCAATACAAAGAAAAGATGATTAAATGTACAATTGTGGAGTCACTTGTACGGATAACTTTTGTAAAAATAATAAATTTAGTGGAGAGAATTTGCTTAAATTATAAAAAATAGATTATTAATGTATAAATAAATTTTGGAGACTAATTGAATCAGCCCTAGCTAATTATTTCTTTCGATATCAACAGTCATAATGTTTCACAAGCAATGTTTTACATCTGGAACTCACAAATTGAATGAATATTAGAAATTTTATAATCTATATTCCCAAAAAATACAGTAAAATATAATTACGGATAACCCTTACCAGTAAGTTTTGATTTAATTTCACTATTATACATAGCTAGTAAGGTGTGAATACAAGTTTCGAGTGCTTGATTTCCTAATGTGCACACAGTATTCAATCGCAAATTTGAAGCAGACTGGAGGGTCTAACCCAATGTTTGTTTAAAATTAGAAATGCTACTTCGGTGGTACAAGAGGTTTTGACTAATCGTGTCGTAATTTGTCAAGTTTTTCAAGATGGGGAATATTCTTTTGTTTTTCTTCCTTGTATACCTGTTTCTGTTTGAGATGAGGTGCCCAAAGGCGAAACATGACCCGTAACAAAATGCGACCTAAGAAGAAATGGCCATCAATCATACAAATGACCCATATTCTCGAACAGGTAATATCCTCCTTTTACTTCTTTTGAACATTAATTATGTTTGAAGACACCAAACAAAACATGAACATGAAATTGAAATTACGAACCTCTCTCTCTTCATGCAAAAAGCATAACTACATCAGAATATATGAATAATACCTCCTCCAACTTTAATAACCAAACAAACATTTAACGACAATTTTAATTCCTCTTCTCGTTTAAAAAGGGGGAAAAAGGATTCCTAGATTATAGATAAAACTTTTTTTCTAGAGTGGCTCTAGACAAAGAATTGCAACCAAAAAGAAACTTTCCAATTCAACCAAATCACATGGAGAAACTATGATACTTAAAATGAATTAATTATATTGGCATGAAGACAGCGAAATGTCTCCCTCAATAAGGAAATGCCTCAGCCATTGGATATACAATTTTGAATAAATAATCAACATGGTCTCTCAAATATTACCTTTTTTCCTAAATAATCCTTAAGAAAGTACATTATATAATTAGCTCCCTACTATTAAATATAAAATAACTTAAAGTATTATCCCAATATATTTTACTAGGGTGATGAACTAATTTGAAGGATTTCTCATTCTAATTTCTAAGACTTGAAGAATTATTTTACTTTAACGACTATTCAGGAGACAGATCAATCCTTTAAGGACTATTCTATAATTTTGAAATGTCAACCATAGAAAAGTACGCACAACCATTCCTTGACTATTTCAAGTCATGTTTTAATATTTATTCAACAGGGTCTACTTCTGACACAATTTATAATTTTAGCCAATTTAATCTAATAGTCATTGGATTTTATATATCTAATTTAATCTTAACTATGGACATTTATATCAAATCTGTCCTTTTTAATGTTATAAAGAGCTCAGCATTACAATAAGATGGCCGTTGAACAGATAATGAAAATACAGTAGAAGTGGCACTCTTCAAATATAACCTTGAACACAACAGAGATACAAAGACAAGATAGCAGAGAAAACGTAAAAACAGCTGCCTACTAGTGTGCACTTAGTGTATATTTCAAATTTGTCTACAAGGGTGTCAAGTCAAGGTGCTGCCATCTTTACGAAAAGTGTCATGATTCATTCATTGTGTGTTTAAGGGCACAATGCAATTCAGTGAACAGCATACTTTAATATGGCTCAGCCAGCAATTTGTGTCCAGTATATTCAATTGTGTGTTGTGCAGCTAATATTCAATACTGGATTACTATATGCAATAGATTAATTAAAGACAATATGCAAACAAATTCTGTTTGCATCACTCCACAACCTCAATTAAATTGTATTAATTAGCTTGGGACTTACTTTTTCAACAGGTCAAGAGCTTCTTTAATTCAATTGCTTAAGGATTTAGATATAACATCTAACTTATGCGTTGGGTTTAAAGGTTTCTTTCCAAAATTGGTGTCTTTTATAGACCCATATACGATCATTAATAAAACCTACAATCATGACAACAGGATTGGGAAGGTATCCTCGTTTCAACTTCAAAACCTAAGGGCCAAGGCTATCAATCGTGCTTTAGAAAGCTATGTGAGGATCAATGCCACTTCAATAATCTCAATTTTTCTAACATTAGCAAAAGTTGAAGAAGCAATAGAGGCTAAGCAAGCCATTGTGGTCTATGGCGCCACCATAATAAGACTCCCTTCACAAATTGCCACTGGCGGATGGGTAGAGAAATGCCATGTTATAGTGTTATGGTGGCCCTACTATGGTTATTTAACAACACTGTAGTACAATACAAGGCTAAGGCCGATGAACAGAGAGGCAAATGCCAAGGCAATGATTATGACATTTCAATAAATGAGCTAATTTAACAGGAGTTCATTCATCTAGACCTAAATCAATGAAAGTTGAAAGAAACCAGCAGCTACTCAGGAAAATAAAGCATCATGTTACAACATTAAAGACCGTTTAGCAGACATGAGGGATACAGTTCATAACAGATACAATAAAATGAAATGGAAGTATTTTAATGAAATCCAAAAAAAAAAAAAAAAAACAAAAAAATTAAAC
>Ga0214542_1000342_pt1 | contig 80370 bp, 45 predicted proteins | sample CNSS1metaG_FD_160096 | JGI IMG/M metagenome (GOLD analysis project Ga0214542, IMG submission 160096) | Root nodule microbial communities from cowpea collected in UCLA plant growth center, Los Angeles, California, USA - CNSS1 | ecosystem: Host-associated > Plants > Roots > Nodule | place: USA...
ATATATATATATATATATATATATATGTTAGTTCACCTTATTTGCTTGTGTTTGACGATGATTGTGTAATTCGTTATACGGGAGCAGATGATGTTGCATTCATGTGGTTCTAGTAAAACATAGAGCCGGAGAGGAATTATCTCGGAAAAAGCTTTTACAAAGTTTTTATGATTTTATGGATTTTTGAAATTTTTGTAAACATTTTGTTTTATGAGACTATGAGTTGTAATAGTCCGTTATAAATTGTGGTTATTTAACTTATATATTATAAATTTTAAATAATTATCTAAATTGAATCACTTAATAATATATAACTTATATATTGTAAATCTTAAATAAGTTTATTTGTTAAATTATTAAAGAAGTGGTGGTAATAAACTTATTAGAATGTATGTATTGAAAAATTAAATTCTATTTTTCAATCACAACCACACCATCTCCATCTATTTATCTTTCCTTCAATTCTATAATTATTTACGGTAATTTAAATTCCATATTTCAACCAAAACAATATTGGAATCAACACAAATATTTATGATATTACAACAAAAATACTTTAGATAACAGTAAAAAAATATATATAATTTATTTATATATATATATATATATATATATATATATATTTTTTTTTTGTTTTATAATAAAACAACATATATTAACTAGTTTGTGTGAATTCAACATCTTCTTAGTTTCTTAAAATATTTTAACCTAATCTTTTCGAGTTATGAGTAACTTAAAATCAAGTATTGAGTAGTAAAATATTTTATTTTCTAGGTTTGTTGGATAATGTCAGTTCCTAGCAGTAGTTTCTCAAATATGTAAAAGAGAAAGTTTCCCAAATTACATACGCAACCATTATTATCAGAATTGCATTTGAATTTTTTTATACGACTACAGTTCTCATTTTTGGCGAAAACGACTGAATTTTTCTACAAAACCTGTTGAGGTAAGTAATGGAGTTTTCAAGGGGACGAAATTAAGAATAACAATATAATAATTAGATAAACTAAGGGTAAAAAGGAAGAACCAAGTTATTGACCAATGAAATCTTTTAATGTTATTTTTATATATTAGGAATCAAATTTTAGCTAATAATGTCTATTTATAGCTGTATAATTTTATACTCACATTTTAAAAAAGTATATTTATTAATTGTATGTTATATTTACAAACTTGTTAACGTATTAACCAAATTAATAAAGTTTACCATATGCTTATAATTATTCAAAAATGTAACTTCTTGTATGTTTAAGAGTATGTCCTTAAAATTCTTGATACTCATTTTTGTATATAACCAAAACAAACGTTGACTGCTATATATGCAAAGTACTATCCTTTGTAATAAGCGTAGACTCTCTTATATTACACCAACCACTCTTTTTTTCCTTCATCCACAGAACCAAAATCCTTAAAGCTTGATTCTGATTTGAGGATGTTTCTCTGATCTTTTCTCTCCAAAATCAAAATCTGTTCAACCCTTTTCCTCCTCAGATTCTCACCTCTTTTCTAAGTATCTAACTTTTGTGATCAGAAACCTTTCACATCCACAAATGTTTTTCTCAAAGAATGGCCATAGATTCTTCAAATTCAGAAACCAGGTTTCAAGCCCTGGTCTTTTCATTTTCTGATAACCTTTTGATCCTCACCAAACCCTTCTCCTCCACAACTATCTTCAACCAAAGCTCTCATTAGCCTTTTGGCTCACAAGTCACAATCTTTGGTGTGACCTTATTGCGGGACAACACCCAATCATTGCTATTCTTTAATCCATACACAGTTAATTTCCTTTCCTTTGTCCTGCTGCAAAAATATCTCTCTAGTGGCACCTCTTTCTGCTGCCACCGCAACTCCTATTTATTCTAAGTTCTTCATCCTAAGGTTTCTGGTAGTTCACACCAATGGTTCCCAAGCACTTCTACGAGCTTTCATGTGGCGTTGTTGAAATGGCTTGGATCATGCTCAGTGTTGACTACTCACGGCTCTTGTGGCAATTGTTTGGTGTCTTTTCCTACGAGAACCATGAATGGAAGCCTCGGATCTTCTAGCATATACCTTCAGTTGAGTCACAAAAACATACATACATATATAATATTACTTAATTTGTTGCTGAGTTTTCGATAAAAGAAGTTGTGTAAGTGTAGAACACACGTGCTGGTTAAATCAGATTTGTGGTGGTGAGTGATCAAGCCACATCAAAAACCATGTACAAGGGTAGATTAGGAGGAAAAGCTCATCTTGGATATGTTGAAACTGACCCTTCTGGTAGATATGGTCGTGTAAGTGTTTCTCATTCATTTTATACCTTCATTTTCCTTTTTCTGTGAATGGATCATTAACTTTCTGACTAAAAATTGGTCTGATATCCAGAATATGGTGATTAAGATGGAGGGATATGATAGATGCATACATAGATTCATGAAGATGTTCTTTTTTGTTAAACTTTAATTCAGATTCTGTGTTTGACTTTGAAAAATATGAAAAATAAGTTTAGTGTATGACAATTATTAGTCATTCTAATCTCCAATCTTGGTGTGCACCATTCAATCTTATCTCTGCCATAGAAAGTGAAATTATCTGATAGCTGACAAAGTCATAGATCAAATTTAAGGATTCATAATCTTAGGATGAAACTGATCAATAATGCTAATTAATTATCCAAAACTATTTATTGATAATTATCAAGCCAGAGAATAAATTTGACCTTTACAAATAACAAATTCAATTGACAGATGATACTAGCTAATTTCAAGGAACTGAAGTAATATTTTACAGAAATTAGTCTGTCCACAAAACTGCATACATCATACTTTTTGTAATTGGCCAATTCTATGGAATTACGTAAGGTTTAGCCTTATTTTTATTTTCTTAGAAAAGGGAAGTTTTTCATTTTCTGTATTAACTTTTTCAGTAGCCGTTTTATGATTAAGTCAAATTATTTATAAAGTAATTAAATAAGAACCAATTGTTCTGTTTTGTCCTTTGCCAAGTCCTGGTTTATTGTCGTGACGCACCACCTTACAGAGGGTTATCTTACCTCCATAGTACACTCAAGGGTCATTTTTTCTATAGAGGCAAATTCAAGGGCCAAAAAACAACTGTTACATACATTACATCCACAGTTAAGTTTGACTAGTGATGCAAACTAGTGGCACATGTAAACTAATACAATTTATTCTGGCAACTAATCTAGTTGCTAGTTGGTCTTAAAATGAAATAATTGATTAATTTTTTATTGTTATCTTCATTGGTGTGTAGTTCAGGGACATTCTTGGCAAAGGAGCAGTGAAGATTGTGTATAGGGCATTTGATGAAGTCCTTGGACTAGAGGTGGCTTGGAACCAAGTTAAGCTTGGTGATGTATTTCATTCACCAGATCTTCTTCAACGCCTTTACTCAGAGGTTCATCTCCTCAAGGACTTGGAACATGACTCCATCATGACCTTCCATGACTCTTGGATTGATGTCAATTATAGAACCTTCAACTTCATCACTGAATTGTTCACCTCTGGCACCCTAAGAGAGTAATATAATCAATCACATCTTTTAACCCTTTAACTAAAGACCAATTCCTGCATGAATACAGTGCTTGAATTTTCAATAGGTTATGCTCATAAACGTTAATTTTACATAGTTTCTCTTATTTTATGCAGGTACAGAAAGAAGTATCAGAGAGTAGATATCAGAGCAGTGAAGAACTGGGCACGCCAGATTCTAACTGGTTTGGAGTATTTGCATAGCCACGATCCTCCTGTGATACATAGAGACCTCAAGTGTGACAATATCTTCATCAATGGCCATCTGGGGCAGGTCAAGATTGGTGATTTGGGCCTTGCAGCCATTCTTCGTGGCTCCCAACATGCACACAGTGTCATAGGCAATTTCACTTTCTCTTTTAGTTGCTACTTAAATAATCAGTTATCAGTAATCTAAGCTAAAACTTTTGTCCATAAATCTGAAATTTTTGTTTGGTTGAGAATTCAGGTACACCAGAATTTATGGCACCAGAATTGTATGAAGAGGAATACAATGAACTGGTTGACATATACTCCTTTGGAATGTGCATGATAGAAATGTTTACTTCTGACTTCCCATACAGCGAGTGCTCCAACCCAGCTCAAATATACAAGAAAGTTACTTCAGTAAGCTTTTATTCATTGGAAAGACTTAACCTTTTTCAACTCTGTTTGGATAAGATTCTATTTCACTTATGCTTTGATTTTACGTATTTGACTGATTTGATTCAACAGGGGAAGCTGCCAGAAGCCTTTTACAGAATCCATGACTTGGAAGCTCAGAGGTTTGTGGGAAAGTGTTTGGCAAATGTCTCAGAGAGGTTGTCAGCAAAGGAGCTCTTGTTGGACTCATTTTTAGCCAAGGACCAACTAGACTCCCCACTCTCTAGCCCAACATTACCCAGAAAACAAACCCCCACACTCAATTTCATTGCACCACTGGCCAAAGGGATACCACCAATGAGTGACCAAACAAAGGACACACACATGACCATCACAGGATCAATCAATGAAGATGATGACACAATTTTCCTTAAAGTACAAATTTCTAACAAAAGTGGTATGCACACATACTTTCATCGCATGATACAATCATCTTTTGTTACATATAGTGGGGTGCTTCAGAGTTTTGTTACTGTGTTTTGCATGCAGGGGAAAAGAGGAATATATTCTTTCCATTTGACACCATAAACGACACTGCAATTGATGTGGCAGTGGAGATGGTTAAAGAACTTGAAATTAGTGACTTGGAACCATTAGAGATTGCTGAAATGATTGAGGAAGAGATATCAGCTTTAGTCCCAACATGGAGGGACTGGGGCACTTCTAAGTATGAAAGACAACATAGTTTTAGCTATGAAGATGAGTGTGATATGAGTAACCACCACTCATACATCTCACCATCTTCTCGTTCTTCCTCTCATGGTTCTTCCCACAAGAATAATTCCCACCTCTGTGGGAACCATTACCCTTTTGCTCAAGATTGGTCTCAGGGTAATAACACTCTTTCAACTTGGAATGCAAATAACTTTCATCTCTGATTCTTCAAAAGCTGAAATGTTGTTTGATAAACACTTTGCTTAAGAAAACCAAGTCCAATAAAACCAGCCAAGCCAATAACTTGTAGCAGATTTAATACTTTTTTAATAACAATGTTTACTATTTTTTTCAGTGGCATTAAAGAATTTGATTTTGACTAATTAACTGTTATGCAGATGAACTATTTATGAATGATGATGCGAGCTCTCAAAGCTCAATGAACTCCTTCAAGTGCTTCAATCTCAAGTACTGTGACCCTGGCAATGAAGATGGGTATGATCCAACTGCAGTGGTAGGAGCAGAAGCCCTTTGCTACTCTCCAAAAGGCAACGAAAAGTGCACAAGATTCTGTCCTCGAGAAGAAGTGATGGATGCTGATTGCACCAAACAGTTTTGCAACATGAAAATGGATTCTTCTCACAGGTATCATGGAGTCCAGAGGCTAACAAGGATTCGTTCCTTTGTGGATCTGAGGAGACAACAACTGCAACGATCACTGATGGAAGAGATTCACAAGAGGAGAATCTTCAAGACGGTTGGTGCCATTGAGAACATTGGTTTTCAAAATCCAGAGGGAGCTGGGAGTTTTTTATTTTGATTTGTTCTACTTTCTGGTGTTTGTTGATTATTGCATTGCTTTATGAATCATAATGTCCGTGACTATTTGTATACAATACGGACTCCTCAGAATATTACAGAATAAAACTTGTGATATATTTTAATTTATGCCTATGTCTTGAGATGTTTGTAACTTGTAACTTAAGAAATTAGAAAGCTAATGTTGGATATTAGTGTGCTACGCTGACGAACAAACATTGTAGTATCTTCTCTGCTACATGGTTGGAATCTAAGTGTGAGTTTAAGTTTCACATTGAGTAAAAATGAGAAAATTGAACACCATATAAGTATATAAGTATAAGACTCATAAATTAATTGTTTTAAAGTTTTGAGTTAGAGGTGGTGTCAATCATTTATACGTGGGTTGAGCTCATGTTTCATTGGTGTTATATTTCTCGGTAATCTTCTCTTGAAAGACCAATCACTACAAACTACAACTACCTTATATTTGATCCATGGACCCTGTTTATTTTAAACTTCTAATAGTGATGTATAAATATGCAACATTCAAAATGTGAGGCATAGGTGAAACTTAAATTTGATGCATGTGATCTCCTGATGCACATGTGAGCCACAGATGAAGCACAAAGTCTGCAGCATGTGCATGAAAGAAAGAAAAGTCCATTGAATTGATTGAAAGCTTAAGTAATGGCAATAACTTCTGCAGGTTTAAATGCATGTTTGGGGACAGTCAAAGGTTTCAAATTCAGAACTTATAAATGCAGAATCTGGCCGACAAATTAATTTCAGCATGTTTAAAAAAATAAAGTTAGACCAAATCGGTTAAATATTGAATATTCACTTCCCTGATACCATTCTCTATGAACTGATGCAGTTCTAGAGACTCAAGTCATAACATTTAGAAGCACAAGAAAGAAAGTCCTTTTCACTGTCTCAAAGTTTATGACTTCACCATGATTTCTCACATTCTCATTTCTTACAAGTACATTTATGTTTAAATGTCAGTTAAAGAGCTATATAGTACTTTTATTCCGGAAGTAACAATCCCCTTTTTCTATATTCTATGTGTTGAAATTCAAAACTGCGCACTGAAATTTTGCAGAAGTACTTTTCTGATCGTTACCAAGCAAGTTCCTTGACCAGGACTTGAACAAATCAAGAGCATAACTCAGGCAAAACTTGTATGCAATTACTTATATTCTTTTGGTGCTGTTTTCTGATCATAATTGGGAAAAACAAGATCCTTGTGTAAAATTATGCCTTAAGCTTGATAATAATGGAGAAGAACTAAGATGGTGTTGAAATAATAGAATGTCCTGTGGTTAAAGTAGCATTATACCATAGTAGGACCTAGATGAAGAAAATTGAGTTACAAACATTGAAATTCAGTAACGGACACTTCCTAATTCAAACCTAAATGGCCAAGTACAACTTTTTACAAACGTTGAAGATGCAAGATATGGGATGAAACACAATTATGTAGTAGCACATGTGACCTCTTAATATGTTGAAAGATAAAGTGAGGACAGTTTAGTCCCACAGATTTAAATGCACTCTTGGATATAGCCAAAGGTTTCAAATTTACAACTTGGAAAAGACACTATCTGACCAAAGTATTAATTTCACCATGTTTAAAAAAAGTTAGCCACATTGGTTGAACATTGAACATTGAACATTCAGTAAGAGGTTCAAGTTGTGATTTTAGACCAGTTAACAGAGGTTCATTATAAGTGAGCATTCTACTCCTCTTTTTTTTTTTTATGTCAAAGGAGGTTTTCTATCAAATGATCACATTTGGAAACACAAGAAGAAATTTCATATTCATTGTTACAAAGTGTTATGCATATTGAGATAGGTGGTACAGTTGACAGATAACTATTTCTTGAACATTATGCTCAAGAATTTGACCCTGAGATTCATTCATATGCATTGAAGAAAATCAGTTTGAAAATGTCGACTTCTCAATTCTTGTGTAAATTTGGCTTTACAATGGTTTCTTCGATTCTCATTTCTTGAGTGTATGATAGCAAGCAAGTTATAAGTTCCAGATTATGCTAAAGTGGTTATACATACATACATATATATATATATATATATATATATATATATATATATATATATATATATATATGTCCATAAACAAATAAATCACACAAGTTGCGTAAATAGTAAACTAGTGGTGTAGTGAGTAATATATACGTATGGTGTGTAATGAACATTGAGATGCAACTATGTATATATATGTTTGGATGCACCTACCCAACAATCGCATATAATTTAGAAGATAAATCCAAGAATAATTGAAACATAATTTTTCCTTCCATTTTTTAAAGATACTATTTTTTAATATATATATATATATATATATATATATGAAATTATTCTCTTAATAATGAAAGTATTGACATTTTCTCATGATATATATAAATATAAATACATTTGTCAACTCTAAAGCTATAAAAAGAAACTACAACCTCCACCTAATTTCATTGTTTCCTTAATTAAATGTCCACAAACACATCACAATACTAAAGTTATGTTGACTTTGTATAAAATCCCGTTTTACCAATTTAAAGAAAAAATAACATTAGAAAAAATTGTAATAAACGTCTTAATAATTAAGTAACTTCACATTAGAAACAAAAGAAAAAATTTGGGATCAAATGACTAATTAAATCATAAAATTATTATAAAAAAAAAACCTTAAAAATGGTTTCAGCTACTACAATTATACGGTTTCTTATAATTTTTTTTAAATGTTTTGTTTTTTAGAATATGTCATCACTTTCCATTAACAAAACGTATATACACCTATTATTAGTGACGTCATGCTAATATAATGGTGATGTCAATAATTCAGCATCACATCATACCAAATATATTAAAATTTTGATAGTTATAAAGAACTACAAGAAAGAAAGAATTAGAAAAACTCATGTTATAGTTACGTAAATAAAATATTACAAGGACTTTGAAATAAAATATGTTTACAAAAATGTAATTCTTTTAATAATTAAATAAATATTAAATTATAGGAATTTTTATCGATAATGCATGAATATATATTTATATAAAATACTAGATAACTCATCCACCCTTGTACATAATTAATTATTGTACTATTTATAGTAGGTAGCTCTAACAACTTTTTCAACTCTCTTTTTCCTAGCAAATATTCATTCCTTTTAAAGAATTAAGCGTTATATGAATTACCTAAATTCGATGTGTTAACATTATACTTTAAACTTTATAAACATTACGCACTCAAAAACTAATTTAATATGAAATAGTTTCAGATTCCTTATCTTTATATATATATATATATATATATATATATATATATATATATATATATATATATATATATATATATATATAATATTGTATTATATGTTTTTTTTTTATTTTAAACAGAAGCATTCAAATTTAATGAATATTGATTTTTATTTTTCTTCTTATGATTATTTTCTTGATTTCTATCTTATTATCATTTCAAAGGTTATTTTCTTTCTTAGGTATCAGTTAGAGAATAAAACATATCTATTATGTTTACTTAGAGAATATGCTTATAGCAAAATGACTAGGATTAAACTCATGCATATTCTATTTTTTAGTCTAAGTATCATAAATATATATTCTTTGAATCATAATCAACTTGGCATAGTATTAAGGATGTATATGATGTTGTTTTTGAAAATACTTTTTAGACACTAGGTAAGGGTGATTGTATTAATCTTAGGAATGATTGTTGATATTTTGACATTTGCATATCTAAATTAGCTAGAATTCCTTATTTTGATAGAGTAAAGTCATACTTTATTGTTCGATTAGCTTGGACAAGTACTCACTGAAGCTTTCCTTCTTTTGGTGCTTGCTTGTTTATATAATTTTTCTTCTTTAATGGTTAATGGGGATGAGAATGTGTCTAATTGGATTATGATGATACTAGTGTGCTTTCTCAAAAAGTTGCACAATAGTTTTACTCTTCTGGTATGGAATGTGTATATTGGGAAAACTTGATTTGGTTGGAGGAGTTGTCACCAACTAAAACTTTGGTTTTTTGGAAGTTGTTGTATGGTCGATTACCTATTGATTTGGAGGCTAAAGAAAAGGAATGGTTTTACGCTCTATCTGTTCTTTGTGTGGTAATAATGTTGAATCTTTTTCTCATTTGGTCTTTCATTATTCTATTGTTATATACGGATGTAGAAATGACTAAAGGAAGTTTTTCAAACTTTACAATGTTCTTCTTTGAATTTGGTTGTTTAGTTTATGAAGTTTTCTTGTAGTACTTTGCTTAAAGTGGCTACCATTACTGCAATTATTTGAATGATTTAGAGGATGATAAATCATACTAGATTTCAGGATCCAATTGCTTTTACTTCTATTATTTTTCAAATTAAGAAATCAATGCATATGGCTGAGAGTAATTCTAAGAAGCATATGAGTAATACCATATGCCAATTGGTTTATGGTGAATATTTATGGTGCAACTAAGAGTTGTCGTAATTTTGTTTCATGTGCTTGTATTTTTAGAGGAAGTTGATGTGAACATGTGGGTAGTTTTTCAGCTTTTTCAGGAGAACATGCTTATATTTATGTTAAGTTTATGGGGTTTATTTATTCTTTGGAGGCTTTGGTTGAGAAGTGATTCTTCTTTAGTCTGTCATGAATTTTTAGATCAACGAGTGGTTACTTGGAGTCTTAAAGAAAGATAGTGTCAGTGTTTTCATTTTTGTAAGCTTATGCAAGGAATCATTATGCTAATAAATTAGTTAATTTAACTTTGATTCAGAGAGAACAATATAAGTACTTTAATGTTTTACCTCCATTTATTTATTTAGATTTTTTCATAATAGATTTAGTTTGTCTTTACTTTATGAGGTATAATTTTTATCATGGGTTTATTTTGGTCTCTTGTGTTTTGTATTCTTTTGTTTTATTTTATTTTTTTACTAAATTTTCATGTAATGGAAAATGATTTATTAGCTTTGGGACGTTAGCATAACATAAATGTCCAAGTTTATAGTGATATTTAACATGACTTTATTTGAAAGATATTATATTATTCAGATGATAAAATTATAGTATGTAGTTATATGGTGATACAAACATTTGTCAACGATTTACTTAACTAAATTAGTAGGATTTATTGTGTTATTTATTATTAGATTCTTAATCAAATGTACATTACGAGAGAAATATAAGTATAAACAATCAACCTAGTAAAGAAAGAATAAAATACGGTAAAAAAAAATAGTATTTCAATTTGAATAAACCTAAAAAGAAAAAAAAAGGGGGTCTTGATTTATTTCGTGGTTTCCTTCAAACTTTATTGCTTAACATTTTCATTTTCTAATTGTTATTTTGATTTTGTTCGTTTTTTTTTTTTTGAGAAATAAAGTTTTCTCGTTGCCATAAAAAAAATAAGACTACGGTTAAGATACATATTGAAATCAAGAAAAAAAAAGTGTCTTTATTCATTTCTCTGTTTTTATAAAACTGTTTTTCAATTTCTTCACGATTTTTTTGTAGCTACAAATATATCATTTTCACTTTTTAATTTCAATAATGTTATATTCACGCGTAAATATCACATTTTTAGAGCATGACAACTCAACATTTAATATATGACGAGTCAACATTTAATAGGTGACAATGACATGGATATAATGTTAGCATGATGTCTTTACTACTTACTAATCACTTCAAAACTTTTAAAAATAGTTTTTTTTCTTTTTTTTACAAGTAAAAGAAAATAGGCACACAAATACATGAAATGAACTTAAATGTTAAAAATGTAAAAGAAATATTTTTTATTTGAGATATAAAAATGGTTTAAATTTGTAAATCAATTTGTATGAAGTTTTAATGGAGTTAGGTCCAAAAAAATTCATTTTTCTAGAATGTGGGTGACTCAATTAGTTAAGGAATTAAAAGGGTTCAAGTTAGGTTAAAGGTGAATTGATTAGTAACTCATTAACAATCACTTTTTATTATTTTTATTTTGTTATGAATTAATCGTTATCCATTAATTTGATATGATTGATACTCATATGATTTATTTGATTCATTACTCTTTTTTTGCATTTTTTATGGGTTACCATATTTATCTATAAATAGGACTCTTCCTATCAATAATAAGACACACAAAAGAGTCACTATTAAAATTTTGAATTTTCTTGTCAGTTTAATGTGTTATTTAGTGGCGGTTATAACTGCCACTGTTTTTTCTACCGTCAGTTAATTAACTGCCACCGAATTTAGCGTCATAAAGTCATTATAACGTCGATTTACTATAACCGCCACTAAAATTTTTAACGTCGATTTTAACTACCTCTAAATTCTTTTTTATTTAAAAAAATACTTTGCGGCACTTGGAACCGCCAGCAAGACTAATAATTAAATATTTTCGTGGCGGTTGTAACTGCCAGTAAATCTAGGAATTTAAAAAATTTTGTGGCGGTTGTAGCCGCCACTAAGTCTAGGAATTTAAAATATTTTAGTGGCAGTTGTAACTGCCGGGAAGTCTAAGAATTAAAAAAAATGTAATGGTGTTTATAACCGCCACCAAGTCTAAGAATTTAAAAGATTTTAATGACAATTGTAACTGTCAGGAAGTATAAGAATTAAGAAAATTTAATAGCATAAATCTAGGATGTAAATAATTTTTATTTTTAATTTCATAAAATGATATAAACATTTTTTAAGTAATAGAAGTAATGTCTTTATTATATATCAAGGATCAATCAATAATTAAAATGAACGATTAATATTAAAAAGAATTTGACTCTTGAAATATGCAACGTGCTTTAGAAAATAAAAGGTAAAAGCAATAACTGTCAAGGTTATAAGAACTTTATAATCTATATATTTGTTAATTTTATACTCTGAAGGAAGTCAATATTTCTCAAATGTAGTGGTGTTTTTCCCACAATTTCTCTTTCGTTTATCTAATAATTTTGGTTTCTTCCCAAATGTGATGTTTATATTCTTGACTTGCTCCAAAATTTCTGACCCAGATAATTGTTTTGGTGGGTCCCTATCTTCAATATTTCCATTAAATTGGACTCGGTTCAACCGAAATTTGTGCCTTCTAAACAAAAATCGCCAATGACCCATAAAACACCATTTATTACTAAAGGGAAGACGAAGTGAAGTTGTATCAAAATTACAAGATGGACATGCTAGGCCAGTATAAGTATTCCATCCTAAAAGCATCCCAAGATCAGGAAAGTCGCTAATGGTCCATAAAATACATGCTCGCATCATGAACACTTCATTCTTTGATGCATCATATGTTTTAACACCTTTTTCCCATAACTCTTTCAACTCTGCTATAAGTGGTTGCATGTAGACATCAATGTCATTACCTGGCATTAGCTTTCCAGGAATTATGCTTGAGATAATAAAGTTTGTTTGCTTCAAACACATCCATGGAAGAGTGTTGTATGGAATGAGAACCAATGGCCAAATACTATAACTATTGCTCAAAGATCCAAAAGGATTAAAACCATCACTTGCTAAGGCCAATCGTACATTTCAAGGATCTGAAGCAAAATCAGGATATTTTAGATCAAAATTCTTCCAAGCCTTTGAATCTCTAGGGTGCCTCATCAACCCATCAGTGTTATTATTCTCAATGTGCCAAACCATGCTATTAAATATATTTGAAGGCATAAACATCCTTTTCAACCGTGGGATCAATGGAAAGTACTGTAAAACTTTTGCTGGCAATTTTTTTTGTTGCTTCTCATTAATCAAATTGTGTTCACTAGTAGTTTCATGACCCTTTTGCTTCCATCTAGATATCTTGCATGTTTTGCATTCCTCTTTACCTTCATCTTGTCCCTAATATAACATACAATCATTAGGACAAGCATGAATCTTAGTGTAATGAAGACCAAGCTTGTTGAGGAGCTTCTTTGCATCATAATTAGATGAAGGAATGTTTGCATGTTTAAAGGCATCGTGCAACAACTCAAGGATCATGTCCATTGCTTTGTTGCTAATTCGACAAAGAACTTTAATGTGATACAATTTCAACAAGAAAGACAATTTTGAAAACTTTGCGCATCCATCATAGAGTGGTTGCTCCCCATCTTTAAGTAAATCAAACAACTCTTGAGCCATAATATTTCCTCCATGTTGTGATTCTAATACACCTCCCTCAACATCATCTCTATGTTCAAATGATGATGTAAATGACTCTGCATTGGTGTACATGTCAGACAATCCAAATGCATCATTTATCATTATTTGCATTGGATCTTAATATTTTGTATTTGTTGTGTCATCTCCATTTACCAATACAGGCTCCCTCGATATTAGCTCCCCGTGACGACACCAAAATGTGTAACCTTGAGGAAAGGGTTTACAAAGCAAATGGTCATATACTTTTTCTTGAGTTCTCCACTTCCTAAAGCCACATTTACTACATGGACATATTATCGTATTCGCGCTGGCGCCATATTGAAAGGCAAAATCTAAAAAGTTATTTAGTCCCACTAAATACTCTGGTGTATTGCGTGGCAACTTAATCCAAGATTTATCCATCTCTAAATATAAACAATGAATTATAATCATTAAGTGAATATAGAAATAAGAGATATATGATGGTGTAAAACAATTTAAATTACATATACAAAAAACTTTATATCATACATTATTACTTAGTAGAGAAAAACCTAGTATAATATAAATCATATAATTAGATTTCTATAGGCAACAAAAAATCAATAAATTATATGAAGTACATTATCTCATTAGACAAAACTAAAAAATAGAAGATTAAATAGAACTAACATTAGAAACCTCGTTAGCATCTTCTTTTATTGTTTTCATATAACATCCTATTGAAATAAATGTTTGTATTGATTATTTTTCTCCTATTGGATAATCTATTATAAAATTTGTCAAACTTTATATGTAATGGTACTGCAGTATTTTCATCTTAATTCAAATCAAACAACTTCACAATATTTCTCATAAATCTACCAATACTAAAATAAAAATACTTTTCCAACAATCTTCTTTATACTGAAATAGATAATAATTTAAGCACTAGTGTAGTATACTAGTATTACTATTACTTTCATTTCATAAACCAACCAGTACATTAAGACTAATAACCCTAAATAAATTATGGAACAAAAAGTGATAACTAAGATTGCCTCCTCAATTAGACAACTAGTTGATTTCATAAAATGCTCAAGATCTATTAAGATATTCTCAAACACGGGAAGATAATAAAAGATAGATAATAAAGACAAGGATAATACATATTGAAAGTTATCAAAAGAAGTGACAACATATCACCTTTTGCTGAGGATATTTTCTATATCTCCTTCGATGTTGAATTCATCAAACAAAGATTAGGGGCAATTTCTTACTGGTCACCTGAAGGTTATATAAAAAGGTTGAAATCACCAAAATGAGAAGTGTAAGTTTGTATGTTGAACCTTAAATTAATTTGTGAAGCTAGTTTTTCAATTATAGAAAACAATTAACCATTCACGTTGCACTATTTGACTACAAACAACTAGATCAACATGCTAACCTAGCACCATAAATTTAAATAACGTTTTGAAAACATGTAATATGTAATATGTAAAAGTTTGATATGCTTTGCTACTAGAAAATGGTAAATTTCCATATGGCAGCTTGCAATGCTACAGTTAGGTTCACAAACCAATTCTTTACACTTTTTTATTAAAATAATTAATGGGAAAAAAGGTAACATTGTTCACATTAAAAACATACATCCTTCAGTCCTTATATTCCAACTTGGTCCTCTGTTATTAGCTAGTGCCTTACCTTATGGAGCCTCCCTGGAGAATTGACCACCATTTTCCTAACTCATATATCTCACATATGGTGATTAAAATAACAACTATTACTACTTGATTTTAGGATACTAGTGAAACATAATAGCATTTTGACCAGTACAGTCTCTATTCTCCCTTGACACTTAAATGCATCTCTATTTGTATTTTTTAGATGAGAAAATTTTTCATATTAGTTGCAAAATAAGTAGCTGTGATTCATTAGGGAGAAAATGACATTTCAGTTTTATAACACGCTAAAGATTAGGATTCAAAATTTAAGTTAGGGTTAGTAAAATTTGAAGTTAGAGGTAAGGTTTATAATAATCTAAAACTTAAATCAAAATAAAGAAGAGAAAAAAACTAACCTAAAGAGAAAAGCACTTACCAAAAGGATTTTCATGGAGGAGAAAATGGATCTGCAGAGAATAGCTCCATGTGATGGCTTTCAGGAAAATAAGAGAATATCGTTGACGAAGAGAATAAACAGAGAAGATGGAGTGCTTCAATGCATTACTTGAAGAAGAAGTTGCTTCAATCCATACATTCAGGAAGAGAGAACGATGTGGTGTGGGATACTGAAAAGAGGAAGGATTTGTTAGCGGAAAGAAGGAGAAAGAAAAAATTAAGATATATAATTTTTGTCGATTTTTAACTGACTCTAAATAAAATATAAATTTAAAATTTGAATAACATAACGTTTGTTTTATAAAACTGACGGCAAATAAATGCCACTATAAAATATATTTTTTGTAGTGAGTTGTTCCATATTCTTTCATTCTCTATTATTCCTTCTATTATCCTTTCTGTTATTAGCTTTATTTTATAACACGTTATCAACACCATGCTCCAACCAACTGAGGGCTAGTTGAAGTTTTTCTCTTTAAGGAAAATTTTCTGCATCTCTTAATTCAGACTCTTCCTAATCCTTTCTTCATTTAAATTTTATCAATTTTATCTTATATTGTTATTTTTGTCATAAGAATGGTTTGACTTTATCAATCGTCATCTCTGTCTGATTATTATTATTATTATTATTATTATTATTATTATTATTATCATTATAATAATAATAGTTATTATTATTATGATTATTATTACTATTATTTGTTATGCTAATTCTAAACATGTCAAATCTCACAAATTTTGAATTTTTGGAATTTATGACCCTTGATATTACAAGAAATAATTACTTATATTGAATATTAAATGTTGAAATACATTTAGATGTAATAGGTCTTGATGATACCATTAAAAAAATAAATAAAGCATATGGGCAACTAATTTGTTCCTACGAGAACAATATTGTGAAAAAAAAAGATTTCACAAATATTATGAATTTAATTCATGCCTTTGTATGGTTGAACAAAGCAATGAAGCTTTTGATAAAAAAACCCAGATATTCGCCCAACTAGTTCTACTCCATTTCTAGAAGTTAATGCAACAATAAATATTGAATGACTGAACAAAGTAATGAGCTTTTAATAGAAAATCATGAAACTTGCCCAATTGGTTCTGTTCCATTTCTAGAAGTGAATGCAGTAATATTTGATTTATATTTTCATGATTGTGATATTGATTATGGACATGGTTATAAAGAAAATTCAAAGACACATTTTGTCACCAAAAGTGACATAATAATGTGAAAAAGGGAAAAAGAAAATGTGAAAATATTGACAAATAAGATGAAAATATATATTATCATTACAATGGTAAAGACCATTTGAGTTGTACATGTCATACACCAAAACATCTTACAAGCAGTGGCGAAACTTTGACTAAAAATGTAGGGGGGCCAAATTAGATTTGTTATATATAATTTTTCTTTAGAAGAATTCATTTTCTCTCCTTAAAACAAACACACATAATAGTAGAATTCAAAAAAATATTACTATCATTCGCTATTATATCATGCTATTATATCATGATACCAATTCATGAATACCATTTTAGATAAGTCATTCGTATCTCATCAATTTGATTTGGTGGTATTGTCAAATTTGATGTCGTTTTTGCCAGATCACGTTCTAATGAATTTTTAAATTAATTATATGTAACTCTGAGAACTTTAGAGATTTGTTTTATATTGTCTTAAATTCTTAGTTCTTATTAAATTTCTCAAGTTTAGTTAACATAAATGCATTTCATTTTCATCTTTATCACAAACCTTCCTCTTTGAAAAAAAAAGAAATCAATTTTTTTACTTTTTATCATAATCTTTCTAATATAAATTTATCACCTCTCACCTATTTAGAAAAAATTAAATTTATATTCACAAATCACAATTATCACAATGCAAAACATAACAAAACTCATACTACTTTAATTAAAGGTTAAAATACTCCATTGGTCATCGTTTTTGTAGCAAAATCTTAATTTGGTCCTCGTATTTTTATTAGTCTCAATTAGGTCCTCATTTTTGTAAGTTAGTATCAATTGGGTCCTTTCCATTAGTAGAGAACTAACACCGTTAAATAAGTGCCACGTGTCAGCTTCTCGTTTTTTTGAATTTTTTAATTTTTTTTTAATTTTTTTTAAAATTTTTAAATTTTTTTAAAAAAATATTTATGCCACGTGTCAGGTTTGTAGTGTGCCACGTGTCAATCTAATATGGTGACACGTGTCAAATTATTGTATGAATCTCAATTTGGTCCTCATATTTGTTAATATGATATGATTTCAGTCCCAAATGTTTTTAAAAAAATTTTAATTTCATGTGCTCCAAATTTAGAACAAATTTAATTTTTTTATCAATGTAATGATGATACTTTTATTACAAGTGATATTTCTATTACATATTCTTAACAACATTTAATTTATTTAAATTTATATTTTACATTAAACTTTATTTAAATTTTATTTTAAAATTATAAATATATAGATTAATAAATTTATATACGAAATATTTGTATAATATTCAATATCAACAATATTTTAGAGTTGGCTTAAAAATATCAATTTTATAAATTCAAATGTAAAATTTTAAAATAATTTTATAACAAATTAAAATAAATATATTTAAAATTTTAATATTAAATATAATTAATATTATTAAAATATTTAATAAAATATCAATTTTAATAAAAATAATCATAACATTATATAAAAGTAAAACTTTGGTCTAAATTTGGAGTGCCTGAAATTGAAAATTAAAAAAAAAAAAATTGGGATTCAAATCAAATCAATTTAACAAATATGAGGAACAAAGTGAGATTCATACATTAATTTGACACGTGTCACCATATTAGATTGACACATGGCACACTACAGACGTGACACGTGGCATAAATTTTTTTCTAAAAAAATTAAAAAAAATAAAAAAATAAAAAAAATTCAAAAGAAATTCAAAAAAATTCAAAAAATTCAAAAAACGAGGAGCTGACACGTGGCACTTATTTAACGATGTTAGTTCTCTATTAACGGAAATGACCTAATTGATACTAATTTACAAAAATGAGGACCTAATTGAGACTAATAAAAATACGAGAACCAAATTGAGATTCTGCGACAAAAACGAGGACCAACGGAGTATTTTAACCTTAATTAAATAAGCAATACTGTATAAATTCAAAACTTAAAAAAAAATTAACATAAGTAGTGAAAAACACAAAATCCCTAAATTTCATAATTAAGGGTTATAATAATTTAGGAAAAATTATAATTAGGGTTCATGCCAATTTCTTAAAAGAATCCTTAAAATCATAATTAGGGTTTATATTAATTTGGGATAAACTTAATTTGGAAGAAACATCCTAAAAAGAATCATAAACTAACATACATAAATCATAATATAAGATACTAACCTTGATTTGTGAGTGATCATGCAAGAATGTATACATCAATCTCAATCTATGTGTTTCCAACCTCTATTTCTCAATCTATCTCTTTGTATTTATCTCTCTTCACACACTTTCATGATAATTTACATGGTGGAAAGATCTTATAGTCAGAAAAAAAAACCCTAATCTCTTTTATAAATTAATGTCTATTAAAAAAATTTATTTTATTTTTTATTATAATTTTCCATAATATAATCTTAATATAAATAATATATAATATAATTTTAAAAATATATAAATATATATAAAAAAATTCAAAAAAAAATGGGGGAGTTGTGGCTCCCCCCTGTCATCACCTAGTTTCGCCATTGCTTACAAGTAATGAGAAGAACATAGGAACACAATTTGCTTATGAAGATGGTGATTCTGATTATGGCCATATGGATGCTACTCATCTTGATATTATTATTTTCTTTACTAATCCAAATTGAAGCATCGATCACCTTATTGGTTATGATAGTGTTAAAAAAATCATATTGATATTTACGTTTATATGAAGAACGTATGTTGGCATTAGTATCAATGATGAGGATATGTGTCTTATTGATAGTGCAACAACTTATACAATTCTCTAGAGTAATAAATTTTTCTCCTGTTTAATAATGTGAGACATCAATGTTAGTATTATTTATAGTACTACAAATATATTTGAAGGCTCTAGAAGAGCTATTATACTTCTACCAAGAAGTTGAATAGAAACTTATTAAGTTTCGAGGATATTTGTCTAAATGGATATCATATTGAGACAAACAATGAAAAAGATATGAAATATTTTTATATCTTTACGATTGAGTTGAAAAAAAATGTGTATTGGAGAAATTACCAGCACTCTCTTATGGTTTGTATTACACGTATATTAGTACAATTGAAATGCATGTCATGGTAAATCATAAGTTTACGAATCAGAATGAATGTCTTGTTTGGCATAATCAATTGGATGATATGTACTGCACATATATTAGTACAATTAAAATGCATGTCATGGTAAACCAGAAGTTTACGAATCAAAATGAATTCCTTGTTTGGTATGATCAAAACAAATCAAAATGAATTCCTTGTTGGGTCATCCTGGATCTATTATGATGCGAAAAAAAAGGTTGAAAAATTCATGTGGACACCCACTTAAGAGTCAAGAAACTTCTTCAGACCAATAAGTTCTCATGTACTATACGTTCACAAAAGTTGATAATAAGACAACCACTAGAAAAATTAGAAATGAGTCAATCTCATTTTCAGAATGAATACAGGGTGATATTTGTGGTCCAATACACCCACCATGTGGATCATTTATATATTTCATGGTTTTAATTGATGCATCAACTAGATGGTCACATATTTGTTTATTATCAACTCGCAATCAAGTATTTGCAAATTTATTAGTACAGTTAAGAGCTCACCTCCCAGATTATCCGATTAAGAAAATTTGTTTTGATAATACTAGTGAAATTACATCTCATGTTTTTCATGAGTATTGTATATCAATTGGAATTGAAGTTGAGCATCCAGTAGCACATGTCCATACTCAAAATAGCCTTGCAAAATCATTACTAAAACGTCTAAAATGGATTGCAATACCATTACTTATGAGAGCTAATCTTCCAATGGCTACTTGGGGATATGCAATTTTGCATATTGCATTATTGATTTGCATCAAACCAACAAGTTATCACAAATTTTCTATTATACAGTTGGTTTTTGGTCAATGACCTAATATTCTCATGTAAGAATTTTTGGGAGTGGTGTATATGTTTTCCCCACCAAAAGGGACTATGGTGGGTCCTCAAAGACAATTGAGAATATATGTTGGATATGATTCTTTCTCAATAATGAATTATCTTGAACTACCAATAGGAAATTTATTTATAGTTTGACTTTTCAACTATGACTTTGTTGAATAAGTTTTTCCAACATTAGGGGAAGAAAGAAAACAATTGGAAAAAGGTATTGGCTGGAATGAACTATCATTATCTCGTCTTGATCCTCGTACAAAAGAATGTGAACTAGAAGTTCAAAGTAAAATTTATTTTCAAAATTAGTCAATCAATTATCTTATGTTTTATTGATAGAAAAAGGGAAACTAATATCAGTTGGTAATGCTCTGAAAATAATTGATATTAATTCATAACACACTTGAAGCGTGGTAGGCCTGTTAGTTCCAAAGACACGTTTGAAGCGTGGTAGACCTATTGGTTCCAAAGATAAAAACTCTTGAATGAGAAATGGAGCTAAAATGCAACATGACCTAAACGAAAAGGTGGAAATCCCAAAAGATTCATTTGACATAATTAATGATTCAGTTCCAGAAGAACCTCGGGTTCCTGAAATTGTTCAAAATGATGAGATCTCAATAAATTATGTCATGAATCATATAATATGGAACCAAAATAAAGTCAACATTGACGAAACTTTTACATATAATATAGTGATGAATGCTATGAATGACAATGATGATCAATAACCAATGATCATTGAAGATTTCGAGAAAGACATGATTGGCCAAAAGGAAAATATACAAATAAGCATAATTAGAGTTGCTTGTTAAATCAAAGGTTTTTTGACCTATAGTTCTCACACTTGAAGGTGTGAAACCCGTTAGGTACATATGGATTTTTGCGCAAAAATCAAATTAAGAATGATGAAATTGCTAGATACAAAGCATAGTTGGTTGCTCAAGGTTTTTCACAAAGTCTGATATTGATTTCTGAAAAGACATATTCATTGGTATTGGATGCAACAACATTGCAATATTTGATTATCCTAGTTGCACAACAAGGTTTGCATTTACATCTAATGGATGATGTTACAACCTATTTGTACGGTTCTCTTGAGAATCATATTTATATGAAAATCCCTAAAGGATTTTATTTGCCCAACAAAACAAATTCTAAAGAGGGTTATTCAATAAAATTGAACAAGCCCTTTTATTGATTAAAGCAATCAAGACATGTGTGACATAACCGTTTTATTAAGTACTTATTAAAAGAAGGATATAGAAATGATCTTATTTTTTCTTGTATTTATATGAAAAGATCCAAAAATGAATATGCCATAATTATTGTTTATGTAGATGACATAAACATCATTGGAACTCCTAATGAGCTCATAAAGGCAATTAATTGCTTAAAAAAAGAATTTGAGATGAAGGATCTTGAAAAAATAAAATTTTTGTTTGAGATTACAAATTCAGTATTTAAACAAAGGTGTTTTTTATACATCAGGAGGCCTATATAATTAAGGTGTGTAAAATGTTCTAAATGGACAAGTCACATCCATTATGCACGATAATAGTTGTAAGGTCGTTAGATGTTGATAAATCCTCTTTTTAGACCTCAAGAAAATGATGAAGATTTTCTTGGTCTAAAAGTATCATATCTTAGTGTTATAACAACACTAATGTATCTTGCTAATTATACTTGACATGATATTGTATTTGCTGTAAATTTTTTAAGCAAGATATAGTTCTTCAGCTACAAGAAGACAATGGATTGGAGTAAAAAAATATACTTTGTTACCTTAAGGGTACTACGAATATAGAATTATTCTATCCAAATGATTCAAAATTGGATCTAATGGATTATGCATATGCTTCTTATTTATTATATTCTCACAATGTCACAATGGTTGATCACAAACAAGATATTTATTCACATGTGGTAGCAAAATGATTTCATGACAATATTTGCAAGAGACCATAACAACAACATCGTCAAAGTCATGCATAAATTTTAGCATTACATGAGGTAAGTCATGAATATGTTTAGTTAATGTCTATAATTCAACATGTGCGACAAACTTGTGGTCTATCCTTGAGAAAAGTAAAATCAACAACCATATAACAAGACAATAGTGCATGCATTGCTCAATTGAAAGAAGGGTATATTAAAGGAGACATAACAAAACATATTCTTCCAAAATTCTTTTTCACTCATGGTCTTCAAGGAAATTGTGATGTAAAGATCCAAGAGGTTCGCTCATGTGAAAATCTAACAGATTTATTTACAAAGTCTTTGTCAAGAAGAACTTTTGAGCAATTGGTTCACAAAATTGGACTACATCATCTTAATGATGTAAATTTACATGAGGGGGAGAAATAGAAGATGTAAAGAACAATATTATATAGAATGGTCTACTCTTTATCCTTCACTAGGTTTTTATCCCAAAGGATTTTCCTAGTAAGGTTCTAACGAGGCACATTCTTTTATCAATGGACACCTAAAGGGGAATGTTATGAATTAATGGTCGTTCATAAATTTGATACAGTTACTCACTTATATGATTGATATGATTGATACTCATATGATTCATTACTCTTTATGTAAATACTTGTATTAACTATTTGATTTGTATCATTTATGGGTTACCATGTTGTATCTATAAATATGACTCTTCTTATCAGTAATAAGACACACACAAAAGTTATTTCCCATTTTTTCATTCTCTATTCTTCCTTCTATTCTTCTATCTGTTATTAGCTTTATTTTATAACATATTTTAAATTGTTTCATAATTTTTCTATTATAATTATTTACTACTAGAATGTTATTTAATAATGATTGAATTATTTTCATGTTTAATTTATTTGTTTGTTAAATTATATGATACTTTAATTTTGAACTAGTATCCTTTAAATAATGTTTGGTGAAACAAAGAAAAACTTTGATTGTACTTCTATAAAGAAAATGAGTTGAAGTCCATCTTTTGAACTATAATAAATGTTTAAGATAAATTAAAAAACAAAATATCCTTAACTAAGTCAACCCATAAAGTTTATTAACATGTGATGGGTTTATCTAATTTATAAAATTTTTGACTCACTCACTTTTATCTCATTATATGATGAATTTTTAATTACTAAAAGAAGTATTAAAGCCAAGCCAAGATAAGGAGTAGGGGGAGGGGTGAATTGGCCCTTTTAAAAATCAGGTTCAGTTTTAATTATGTAAAAGCTTCTTTTTCAAATATGATTGACCAGGGATCTCAAAAAAGTATCATTTATAAATCACAAATTTCAACTGATTGAAAAACAGGAATAACAAATCAAAAACCTTGACAATGAATATACAGAAAAATCACTCAACACTCATACTTCGAATTTGATCAATTTATCACCCAAGATCAATTACAAATAATAGTACACACACTGTTTTATCAATTGGTTATACAAACATGTCAAGATTATTATAAGAGATCACATAAATTGATTTTCTTGATAATATGAACTAAGAACAATGCAATGTAGAAAATTTAAACATATACACACAAGGTTTTTATATCGATTCAATCCAATGCAGCTACATCCAGTTAGTCAAGATAACATGAGGCTCACTTTCCACTATTTCTAAAGATTACAATATCCTTACAATTGAACTTTTGAAAATACACAAACAAACTACAAGTTTGTTGAATCACACAAGAAACACAAACTACACAACAAGAAACCTGGACTCATAACAAGAGCATCATGAGCAATCACAACTCCAATGCCTCTGAATTGATTATAAATCGCAACAACACTAACTTCTTTAGAGAGAAAGAGATTCTACAAAATTTCCAAGTGATTTCGTACAAAAATACAAGTCTCTCAAATTCTCAGGGAAAATTTTGGGTTTTATAGCTTATAAACTAACATATTGAACTAATTAAAAATGCTTCTTAATTGATTGATTTCACTTACTTTAAGTGAACTCACCTAATTGATTATTATTTCAGCTGATTGAATATGTTGTCCATAGAACTATAACCACAAGTTATTTAATGTAACACCATAATTTAGGATGTCATAAAATGTTATAAATCGTACATGTTTAGCGAAAAACGATGATTGTCGAATTCATACGTAAACAAAAGTTTATATTTTAATTTTAAACACATAGTTCAAAACATTAATTGCCCAACCAAATTTCCAAGTACTAAAACAAATAAAATAAGTTTGTTATTTAATTTGTTAAAAAGTTTTAACATATTGAATAACTACAAGAGAGACACAAAACTTCTGTCCTAAGTCAAATTTTTCTTCAAGTTTCATCCATCTTCAAGTTTCAAGACATTTCATACAAGCAAATTCAAACAATACTTCAAGTTTGATCAATTCTTCAAACTTCATTAAATCTACTTAAGTCCTTTTGTGCCACTAGAATCAACCATTGATATTTTTGAATTTCATTCAATCTCTGATTTTTATCATTAAGTCAGATGTACCACAAGTGAATTTAGGTTTAATTTCATGCATAATATTTTAATTTTTGTTAGAACATTGTTATGTTCTAATTCTATTTTTAGTTCTAGGGAGCAATTACGGATAACTTGAGTACGGAAATTAAGTTGGATGAGTTGATTTCTTATCGGAAAAGTTACGGGTAATTTAGGTTTCTATTTTCACTAGGTGAGTAAAACTATTATTTTAGTATTACTTTAAGTGATTTTTTTATATTTTTTTCCTCGTTTGATTTTATATTGTTTATTTACTAATACAAAGCAATTGGTGAATGTTTCTCATTATAGGCAGTAAGAAAAAAAAAAACTGAAATGCGAATAATTAAAAATCCTTTATAAAGATTTTGAAACACTAAAGTTTGATTCCCTCAATAATTTAACAATTTACACCAATAGTAAAGAGTCATTTTTTTCTTGTTTTTTTATTTTATAATATATTTCGTGCACCATAATGAAAGATAAATTTTATGAGTTAACTTAATTAATTGAAACATTAAAACTCAGAATAGTGTATAATATGAAACTTTTATTTTTAAAATAAAGATAACTATGATAAAACATATTATTACATATATAATGCTCAGAGAAGATATACAAAGTCTAGTCAATAAAGAAAAAAGTAAGAACAAAAGAACCCTAAAGCTCTTAGACAACGTCAACAATAAGAATTAAAACTCTATATACATTGGAATATCTTGTTAGCTCGTCTACTTTTCATCTTTGTTGACTTTCAAACTCTAGATCCTCACAAATTAATCCTCTATGATATTGCAAATTGTCAGTACAATAACCTTATGCGAGGGATTTTAACAATTTTAAGAAATTGAAATACTTAATAATTGAATAATTTTCAATTCAATTCTCTTCATTTCTTAAATAATTAGTTTCGATGAAGTAAATTAAAATATTTTTGACCTTTAATTTGTTATGACTCATCTTACATCTTGACTTTTGGTTCAAGTCATCCTTTAGCCCAACTTGACTCGACCCGACCCTACTCAACCTTCGGCCTGACTCGACCTTTGGCACAACGCAACCCAACTTGACCTTTGGGTTGGCTCAGCCTTTCTAGTTCAATCGACTCAATCTTTGGCATAACCCGACTTGACCTTCAACCAGGGTCAACCTTCGATTCGAGGCGGCCTAGTTTGACCTTCAGCCTGGTTCGACCTTCGACCCGGGCCGACCTAGTTCTACCTTATACCCGACTCGGGTCGACCCAGCTTGATCTTTGTCTCGGTCTGACTTGACCTTCGGCCTGGCCCAACTCAACCTGGGTCGATCTAGCTCAACCTTTGGTCCAGTCCAGTCCAACCCGGCTCGACCTTTGGCCTTGCCCGACTCGAATTTTTAACCTGTTGAATTTTTTTGTCCTAACTAATGAGTAATTCCACAACTAGAGAATTTTCAATTTTCTTCTTTTTGAGCGAATTTCAAATTTTACTATTTTAGTTATTTGAATTACATTCTTAAAATTCATCAATCTCAATTTCCTTTTAATTTCCTCATCCAAACATGTCATTTTTCTTGAAAAATTTTCAAATTTTTGAAATAAATGAATTACATTCCTGAATTGTTTCATCCAAATACACCATAAAGATTTTTGAAAAAAAAAAGTTATCCCAGACATAGAGAGTTGAATGCTACTAAAAGTATGGTAGTGGAAAGAGAATCATACTCTAAAAAAATGTTGACAAAGACAGAGAATATGCATGCAAGCTTCGAATGTCTTTTGCAAGACTTCTATAACTAGAATTGTGAATTTATTATTCGACCAAAAAAAAGTGCTTCTAAAATTTCTTAATGCAAAATTAATACATCATCTACTTAAAGATATAGATAGGTTGAACTTCCTTTATATATTGTTCACTTTGTGAAATATATTCATCCACTACTAGAAATTCACATATCACATGAGATTTTTCTTGCAAATTTGTTAAGAAAATTTGCAAGAAAAGATTTTTTTCTGCCTTTTTTCTAAGAATTTTAATTGGCAGGTAATTCCTTCATGGGTAATCATTTTCTACAAAACTATAAATTTTCAAGTATTTTCTACAAAATTTGTTGCGAAAATTGTTTTATACAAAATATTTTGCAAGAAAATTTGTAGCAATTTGTTGCAAATTTTTTTCACAACAAAATTTGTAAGTATTTCCTACGAAAAAAATTTCAAAACAAAATTTGCATGAAATAATAGAATATTTAAATCACAACACTACTAAAAAAAACTTATATTTTCTGTAATTTTGTTTTGAAATATTTTTTGTAGAAAATACTTATAAATTTTGTTATGAAAAACAATTTGCAGGAAATTGCTGCAAAATATTTTGTATAAAACACCTTTCACAACAAATTTTGCAATAAATACTTACAAATTTTATAATTTTGTAGGAAATAATTACCTACGAATGAATTACCTGCCAATTAAGATTCTTAGAAAAAATAGTAGAAAAAAAAATTTCTTGCAAAATGTTTTTAACAAATTTGCAAGAAAAATCTCATATAATATGAAAATTTTTAGTAAGTGATTTCCTATCAAGAATACTTGTATTTTATTTTAGATGGTGGTTTTGTATGTTTGGTGCAAGCCAAATGTAACAATGTATAATATTTGTAATTTTATTGATAAGTGAAACCCTTTACAAGTTGTAAAGGAGAACAAAACATAATCACGTTGGGTTGAACTTGTACTAAAACTCTAAAGTATTTCCTCATCTATTACTCTCTTACCACCTCTTGGTTATTTTACTCAAGTGTCTTACGAAAAGCCTTTGAATCTTCAGCATTAGCCAGCCTCTCCCTAATGTTTAATCACCAAGCTAATTCATTATTTCATTGTATATAATTAATCACAAGGAAGAAGACCATAAGAACACAAATTTATTTTTGAATCCTTTTGTATTTTTCTAACTACTAAACATTGTGTTTTCATCTCCTTAAAAATTTCTTGAAGAAATGAGTAAAAAAAATTAATTATAAAGAATCCTTGTTGTAAAGTTTAATGTTATTAAAATTTGAAGATTTTCAAAAAGTAACCTTAATTTCTATAATGGCAAGAAAATATTTTAGTAACCAATAAAATAACAATTGATTACTAAAATAGTCATTATTATAAATAAAAAGGTATAATTGATCACTAAATTAGGCTTTAAAATTAGTCAATCAAAATTAGTTATCTAGGTTTTAACTACTAAAATGACTTAATTTCTAAATTGGTCTCTGATTAATTAGTGATCAATTATAATTTTTTATTTATAATATGAATTATTTTAGTAACCAATAATTTTTAATTTTGTAAATTAGTAACAATAGTGACTAATTATTTTTTGTCATTAAAATTGATTTTTAATTGGAAATTTTCTTGTAGTATCAAAAGAGTGTGATGCGAACACTTTTACACCACTAATACATGATTATGTTACTTCAAAGCATTGATGGTATATCAAGGAATTCACCAAAAGAAACAACTCGAATAAGATTTGAGTCTAATTATTGGCATCACTTCTAATTCAAAACCCTAAGATAATGAGTTTATAGATTTTCATGTTTATATAGTGCTCAACTTTCTCATTCGTATTCAATGTGAGACTTAGACTTCCACTTAAATTCTCGACTAGTATCACCAAAATGCATTCATATTGAACCTTTTCCTGCGCACAAAGCAATGTTTTGACACTGATAATTAGAGCCTATGATTTGTGTAATTGGCACAATGATTGGTGGAAGTCCAGAAAATAGACCTTCACTGTTTGAAAGAAAAGTGCTTGTGTTGAAAGTCGCCATCAATTGAATTGCGAGCACAGTACAAGTATGGGACCTTTGGGCCAAGGATTGATACGTACATACATAGGTATAAAGCTTCTCTGTTCTCCCTTGTGGCCTACTTTTGCTGGCAAAGTGAATGCCATGGTTGACTGCAATTCACAGCCACAAAAGTCAGATATTCATTCAGGACGAGGTAAGGTACTGTTCTAGCTTCCCCTGAACCAGTAGATTTCTTCTGCTGCTTCCATAACTATTCCAAAGTCCACCATCAAAAACTTACACACACATCTTATAACTACAACTTTCCCCCTAGAATCATTGCTTATGTTCAATTCATATAGGTGTCAAGTTCCTCACAAATGCATGCACAAACAAAATATATTAAAAAACTGACACCAAAGAATAAGATCTCAAACCTGGTTTTTCAATAGATTCTATCTATCCAATTCTAGATGAGATGTGATATACATGCAATCATGTGTACAACATTAATTTCTGTACCATTTATGACATTTCAAGTTCTTTTTTCTTTCTGCATATTGGTGATAAATTGAGAGAAAGATAAGGGTACAAGTCTGAGATGAACATAAACATAAACACTATAATGATGTGAATAAGAAGTGGGGTACGTTGCATGAACAAAAAGCTTTTGGTATAGGCACTCTCTACCGTTGGATTCGGAGCAGTACAATGAAACTTTAATTCTTATTCATTGGTGATAAATTTGTTTTCCATTAATGGATGATGGTAGATGTACTTGTGTTCTTATAGAGGAAATACTTATTTACAAAGAATAGGGTTTGCCGGTGTAGAGTGGGGACCTTACAATGTTCAAAACTAGAAAAGGAAAATTAGGGTATGACAAATTAGCCAATTTTCCAGAACCTTTCAAAGTTTTTTTACTTAGATAATCAGATAATTTTTTTTATAAACACTTATTATTGAAAAATATAGTAATAATAATAATCTAAGTTTTTCAAATAAATTAAAATTAAATTTTTATTCAACTTTTATGTAAATTTTACATTTAATTAAGTTTAAAATTTATCTTAAATTTTTACTATATTTTATTAAGTGTCTCTGAATTGGGTGTGATGTCGTCAATCTTCACATGAAAAATAAAAATTGAAATAATTAAATTTTAAGTTTTTCATAAATTTTATTATTTTAATTGAATTTTTATTGAACAATCCCTTTATTAGGTTTCTACTATCAATTTAAGTGACATGACGGTTTGATATCACATTATATAAGTGATGTCATTTTTTATAAAGATATTTAGATTCTAGATATTCGATTTATTGTTGTGTATAAGTTCTTGATGTTGTTAAACCACAAATTGAAACAATCATGTCATTCTACTTGACAAAAAAAATCAAATGATAAATACTTAATTAAAAAGTATAAAAGTTTTAAATATTCAATAAAACAAAAACTTTTCATAAAAACTTAATTGAAAATACTTAATTACAGGTTAAAACTTAACTATATAATTTTTTTTATTTCCTATAAAGACACATAAACAATGATAATATAAGGTAACGTTACCCTCAATTAAAAATAAAGTCTTAAAATAGAAATACAAAAAATTATTAATACTATCATGATCAATTTATATACAAATTTATAAATTAAAAATTATTAATAACTAAAATAGTTTTAAAAAATAATAATTTATTTCTAAATTAATAACTAAAATAGTTTTTATTATGAATTGGTCTCTAAATTGGTAACTAATATTTACTACCAAGATTTTGACTACCAAAGAAATTATTGGTCTCTAAACATATTTTTAGTCGTTAAAATTTATTATTTAAGAGTGTTTTTTGAGTAAATTTTACACTTAATAAAATATATTTTTTAATAAAAACTCAAATTACAATATAAAAATCTTGAAACTTAATCAAGTATAAATTTTATAATCTAACTTCCAAAAAGTAAAAGTTGAGATGCATAAAAAGGTAATTCTACTAAATGAAAGATCAATTATTCTATAAATATTTGTGAAAAGATATATTGTAAATACAATAAATTTGATGGTTTAAAGTAATAATTAGTCATTTTGCACATATATTACAAGATGGTCTATGTAATAAATAATTCATCTTCAATTCTTACTGTGCACCATAATTCGTCAAAGTGATAATCTAAATTAGTCTTTTGTTCTATGAGATAATGACAAGAAAATTGTGTGGTAGGAACAAAAATATAATGATAAATTAAGTTTTGGTGTCAACCCCAATCACTTATTTATGATGCAATAGTTCATTATCTAACTATTATTATTCATTAAGATGAAATCAAGCATTGTCAAAAGGGCTCCTTTTAAAAAGATTAGTCAAGGATTAGGTACAAATCTAATGTAATTTTTTGTTACATGAGAGTGAAGTTTCATATTTGTCACATATTTTATAGTACTTAGTGTTACGTGCAAAGAAGGAAACAAAACATATCCATTAATTAATTTTCGATTGGATGTCATAGTGGGGCCATTAATTTTCATATGTGGGAAAACCCCATTTTTTTACCATAAAAGGATATCGATGGCATAAACATAAACATGATGATTAAGCTTTTGTTTGTTGATAAACCCAATGCTATTATTTGATGATGCAAAACTTGATTATCTAGCTATTACTATGGATTAAGTTGAAACTAAACATTGTCAAAGAACACCTACCGAAAATATTAGTCGCGGATTAGGTATTATATCTTAAGTAATTTCTTGTTAGGGAAGAGAGAAGTTTCTTTGGTGAATGTGTGTGACTTGTGTTTTTGGTAGTTAGTGTTACGTGCAAAAGAGTGAAAAAAAAAATGGTCCTTTAATTTTGGTTAAGATGTCATAGTTGGGGACCCCATTAGAATCTAACAATGAGACAACTAAAATTTTTTCATAATCTTTCTATAAGATTGTGTTTGGCACATCTTAACTATTACCTAATGAGTAACCACTTAGTAAAACATCACACCAAACAAGAACCAAGGATCATTATTATTAGGGAATATATAACTATTAATTATAAACAATTTCATTGGAGCCATAGATTCTATCACGATGATCATATCATAAAGATGCTCTAGAATGGTAGTGATGTGTTTGGATTTTGTCAAAACTAATAGGGACAGAAATTGATTGGGTTGGTGAATTCAAACTTAACAAGGTAAATAATTAAATGAAATTTGACAACATTAATCACATGAGTTACTTATACGTATTAAATGCACAACTCTTCTTTACAAATCTCACACTCATCATTCATTATATTTAGCTAATAATGCTTTTTAAAGACAGGACATGTCGAACTTAAAAGGAAAAATGAAAATTAAGGTATCATAAACAAACTCTTATCACTTTTATCACAATTATCACATAGTTTCTGTTTCCTCCCACATCAACAACATTATTTCGTTTCAAATCAGGGTAGTAATAATCATTGTTTTATTTAAATGGCAATAAAAAGACAAAATTTTAAATTTGAATATTACAAATCAAATGAAAATGTTGAGAGGGAATGATTATGAACAAAATAAAAATGTACCCCACGTTACTTTAATTTAATTTGCTTGTATTAAACAAGATTTCATCTAGTTTGTACAATTTCTATAAGAACTTATGACAACTTAGTTAATCATCAATTTATATTAATGATGAATATTTGTTTTCCGACAATAGATTCACGTGACTGTGTAATAATTTTTTTCTTTACCATATAAGAAGTGAAATTTGATGTGACAACCTTAGTGTTGTGTTTGCTTCAAAGTGTTTGTAAACAGTATGAAGGATAATGATAGTTTAGGGTAGGGTGGTGAATAGGGATGGGTATATTCAGCATGTTTTCTTATGGGCTTGTTAACTTCCAAGATCTCATCTATTATGGAAGAAACAAAAATTTTACTCAAAAAAATTATAGTTTCATAGATTTTAATTCAGTATAGAAAAGAAAATTTATTTTTTTTAATTAATGCTTTTTTTCACTTTTTTTATTATTTAGATTTAAAGACCTGTTTGTTTATTTTACATTTTAAAAATTTAATGGTGCATGAATAATGATGTTACTGAACTGGATTCGACATTGACACAAGGAAAGATATTGACACTGGTTTTGGTTACTGAATTCAGTAAAGTATAAATGAAGTGCCAAAAAGAAAGTACTATTCAGAGTTCATTTTCCAAGCACAATACACAATGTAATTTTTATTCAATAATATGTTACAGTATAACATAATTTATCTAAAAGCTAACATATCTTACAAATATTATGTATGCAATTACTTAAATACTTCAATGATAATTTTATTTTAAATTAAACCTACCATGTTCACCCAAAATCAATTTCCATAAACTCATTATGTCTTATGTTTAACTTTATTTTTTTTATTTCTTAAAACTAGACATTGAAAAACTTCATTTGTTTTTTATCAGCTGCATATTATTTCACCAAGGTAAATAGAAAGATAAAAGCAATAACTAATTTTGTTGTTTGTTTTTCCACAAAATTAGAATACACTTAAAAGTAACCAAACATCTGAAACTAGCATAAAGTGAGAGTGGAAAATCTCACTATTTCTTACCTTCTTAAAAATATTAAAGAAATACAAAAAAATAAAAATAATACATGTCTTTATATAAAAATAAATAAATAAAAAATTAAAATCCTATTTTATTTTTTCAATTAGTATAAAAATATTTTGGCCCAAGGAACAAGGTATGGTGCATCTGTTTTATTAGTTCTTCTTTGTGCATATATATATATATATACTAATTAGAACACTCATAGTATTTTTTATATATATAATTTTCTTGATGATAAAAAAAAATAGTATAAAAATATTCTTAATAAAAGTGATTTATCTCTTTTAAATTCATTAAAATAAACATGAAGAAGTGGAGTGTGTAAAACTTAATCTTTGTCTGACTTAGTTTCAGTGATTGTTTTGTTCGTAACTGGAGTGTAATAAAGTTGTGCATAGCTTTCAGCATCCGAAACACCATATTAGTTTTGTGCAGAATGATGTTATCTGTGATCGAAGACACGATCTTTCCATTAGATCTGGTTGAGTCTCATTTTCAGTGTTCTTTCTTTTCTTGCTGTGGGTGTTTGACGTGGCAGAAGAAAAGAAAATGAGGAAGAAGAGCAGAAAACACTGGGTTTTGTCTTTTTTGTTTTGGGCACATTAACAGTGAAATTAAGAGAGAACAGTGTGCATTAAACCAGAAAGGGACAGAAGCTACATCAAAGTCAGCTTATCCCTTTAATTACAGATACGCCTGGATTGTAAAATGACGTCTCAGATTCAGATTTCATAAGATTTTTGTCTCCTCCACGTGCATCCACCATTTATTTCATCACCATCAAGCTTTGTAGGATTTTCTTGTCACTTCACTTCACACACACACACACTTTCTCTTTCTTTCTTTCTTTCTTTTCTTTCTAACTTTTTCTTCCCATTTTGCTAGTAATATACAATGCATGCATGCTGGTCAAAGTATAATGTATTTCAACCTTATACCATACCACATCTTCAACAAGTCGGTTCATCATGTTTCTTACTTTATTATTCCATACAAGGCTTTCAGATACACCCACACTTCAAATCTTTAAATAATATATATATTTATTTGATTCATTACGTTTTTTTCCATAATGTTGGCTTAGAAATCATGAATTATAATAAATTACTATAATTTATTTTAATTTATAATATTCTTTTTAAAGAAGATATGTGATATTGAAATTTGTTCCCTTTGCTTTTATTTTAGAGAAGAAAATTTAATATTTAGAACTTCCTAAAATCCTATACTGTAATAATATATATATATATATATATATATATATATATATAAATCTCATTTTTCAATTTTATGAGTGATTTAGGTTTGGTCTTTTCGTGGGTCCAAGGTCAGTTCATTAGGAGATCCAATACCCAATTTTCAGCCCCTAACCCCTTTCATTTGTCTCATTTTCAGAAATCATTCTATAAGTCGCTTATTTATTAAAAATTTTCATATTATATGATATTTTTCTTGTAAATTTATTAAAAAATTTTGCAAGAATTTACAAGAAAAAAAATTTTTCTGCTATTTTTTCTAGGAATCATAATTGATAGGTAACTCCTTCGTAGGTAATTATTTCCTACAAAATTATAAAATTTGTAAGTATTTCTTACAAAATTTGTTGTGAAAAGTGTTTTATACAAAATATTTTGCAAAAAAAATGGCAGTAAATTCTTGCAAATTGTTTTTCATAACAAAATTTATAAGTATTTCCTACAAAAAATATTTCAAAACAAAATTGACAGAAAATATAAATTTTTTTAGTAGTGTTTTGATTTAAATATTTTATTTTTGTTGCTCTTTAACTTACAACAAAAGTTCTATTAAAAAGATTACAAGGAAACTCGTAGTAAATATTATATGACCTATAAAAACTCTTTTTTAGAGAGATCACTACTAAAAAACTCATTTCATGCAAATTTTGTTTTGAAAATTTTTTCGTACGAAATACTTACAAATTTTGTTGTGAAAAAAAAATTGTAACAAATTGCTACCAATTTTCTTGCAAAATATTTTTATAAAACAATTTTCGCACCAAAATTGTGGAAAATACTTGTAAATTTTATAATTTCGTAGAAAATGATTACCCACGAAGGAATTACCTGCCAATTTAAATCCTTAGAAAAAATGACAGAAAAAAGTATTTTCTTGCAAATTTTCTTAACAAATTTGCAAGAAAACTCTCATGTAATATGTGAATTTCTAGTAGTGGATGAATATATTTCACAAAGTGAACAGTATATAAAGGAAAGTCAACCTATCTATATCTTTAAGTAGATGATGTATTAATTTTGCATTAAGAAATTTTAGAAGCACTTATTTTTTTCGTCGAATAATAAATTCACAATTATAGTTATAGAAGTCTTGCAAAAGACATTCGAAGCTTGGACCCATGAATATTTTTAGAAGCACTTATTTTTTTCGTCAAATAATTTATAATATTTTATTTGGAAGAAGATATGTGATATTGAAATATGCTGCCTTTGCTTTTATTTTAGAGAAGAAAATTTAATATTTAGAACTATGTTAATTTCTTAAAATCCTTTAATTGATATTGTAATAATTAATATATATATATATATATATATATATATATACTAAGTCCCATTTTTCAACTGTGATGTGGGTTTGGCATGCGTGGAACAGTGGCGAGAATTGATATCCTCGTCCAAGCGAGCTCGTCTCGCCTAGGCGAGAGTAGCAGAAGCTCGCCTTGATTTTCTGCGTGAGCTCTCGCTCAGGCGAAAGGCTCTCAATGTGAGTGACGAACCATCTTGCTCAGGCGAGAGGGTCTCGCCTAAGCGAGAAATCGTGGAAAAACCTGTGTGTTTCTGTTGGATAGTAGCTTAGGCAAGGGACTTTTGTTTTGGGCAAAGAGAGATCTCGCCCAGGCGAGAAGGCCTCGCTTAGGCAAGAATTCACAGAGTGCTCACTGTGCCACTGTTGCAGGTCTCGCTCAGGCAAGAATGCCTAGCGTAAACGAGACAGACGCTATCTCTTGGGCGAAGGCTTCTAGCCTAAACGAGAACAATGCAGGTTTGTGTTTTATTTTCCTGATTGAGTTGTGACTGGTTGTTTATCTTGCAAATGAATGAAGTATGTGAATATGCATGTGTTATTTGGGTTGTATGAATTGAAATTGGTATGCTTGGAATGAATTAAGTCATGGAATTGTTGGTTGGTTGGTGGTGGTTTGGCATGAGAATTTGGATATTTGAGATGAAAGTTGTGGTTATGGAATGAGGAATATGAATCTGGTGTGAGATAGATGTAATTCCATGAAAACTCGTAGGGAGATCTCATGGTGGTGTGTGTAGTGTTATATAATTAAGATAATGATTCAAGTAAGGATCGCATCCTGAAACTCTAAAGGATCAATTAGTCTCACGTAGAGCAAATTGATCCAAGTGGTGAGAGTAGTGGGAGGCCCTAGATGCTTGAAGGCTAACCTTGTGTGTGAAACTCATTGGCAATGGCTCTGCAGAGTAGTAGAGGTCACCACAAGTGCAAGCCTCTAGTGAATCCGATCGATCTTATTATATGTATAAGTATAATTGAGTCATAGTGTCCTGCTTGTTTACTATAACATGATTTGGTGCTACTATGTTGCATGTTTATAATTTGTTTCAAGTATCTGAATGCTATAACATGTTAAAATTATTTTGTTTCACTAGCTTACCCTTTCATTTGTGTTTGTTCCTTGCTTTATTTCTCTTTTGCGATGATCACCTTATTGGTGGGAGTAGATGAGGGAATTCTTGATGATAGATCTCATGGTGGTGATTTTGCTGCCTAGTTTTGGATATGTTAGCCGTTCTTATGAGTAGTCCCAAGGCCTTGGTGCCTATGTAATTCCTTGCTCGGGGAGCAGTCTTTTGCAAAAGTGTTAAACTTTCAGATTTTGTTTTGTTCATGGCATATTTGGTGTGTCTTAGTATCTTTTAAGTACTTTCATAAATGACTGTAATGGTGAATCCTTAAATACTATTCAACTCGTGTGCTCTTTTAATACTATAATGATGCTATGTTTTATTTAGTAGATTTATTTTATTTAAATGAGACGTCAAAAAAAAATTATATATATATAATATCTTTTCGGTCATAAAATTTAACCTTAATTTAAAAATAATTGAAATTTTATTGTTATTTAATATCTGCAATTTTAAAATTATTAATTTTTATTTTTATTTTTAAACGATATTAAAAATAATCATGCGTGATAAACCGCATTCCATATATAATTTATTATATAAAATAAAATACTAACGTTAATCATGTTTTTAACAATTAATTAAAAAAATTAAAAAAGTTATAATATTAGTCAACTGGCCCACACTTCTTTTTAATTTAGTTATAACATATAAAAATATATTATTAATATATAATAATAATTCTAATAATTATTAATAATAATAATATATAATCTTATTAATCGTTAGTAATATTATTATTAATAATATAATATATTATTAATGTAACATTCCATTTAATAGTTTTTAAACTACTAAACAAAATATCATATCATGATTTAGCAAAGCAGATAGTCAGAATAAGCCATACACGAGTTTAATACAGTCATCCAAAGTAACCGTATGAATTTCCAACCAAAGTATGGCCTATGCTAGGGAAAAGACATAATATATATATATATATATATATATATATATATATATATATATATATATATATATATATTCAAAAGGGCTCTACTCCCAAGTCTAATAAAACAAAAGTACTACCAAATGTCTTTAGTCATGAGTCAACTCTGGTCCAAAAGGGGTGTATCTTCTCCTGGATCCTTTTCTGCTCACACCAAATCATAGGTGATCATTGCAAAAGAGAACATACACAAAGAAAAACAAGCCCAGACAAGAAGGGTAAGTTAACAAAATAAATCAAGCAGTTTAATTATAATTATAAACAAGTAATTTCACATCCATCAGAATTATTTAAGTCACCAACACAATACAACACAGTTACATGACACTAGACTCAATATCTGGATTATGTAAGCAACATTGGATCTCTTGGTGGCTTGCACCTGTGAAGGTTTCCAAACTCTACAGAGTTTAGGCTCAAGGGGTTATCACCCAACCACTCCCAAGGTAAGTCCCCTTCGCGTCTATGACTGATTGGATCCATAGACTAAGACCTTCTGCTACTCCTCACACATAATCCATCACACTCTACATGAGTCTTAATGGATTATTGGAGCGTCAGGAGGCCAACCAAATCTGAGTCCTTAAGTGCTTACACACACTAAATACTTCTCTTAGAATTTCCCTTGAAATCCTAGTTCAATCACATCTCTTCACAATCTCATTCCCCGAAATTTCATCATACATACATACATATACATACATATATATATATATATATATATATATATATATATATATATATATATATATATATATATATTACCAACCATGATTATCCAAGCATACTATGAGCAAACATCACATTATTTCATTCAATAAGGCTTTTATTCATCTAAAACAGAGAAAACAAAATAACTCTGCAGTGATACTCGCTCAAGCTAGAGAATCTCGCCTAGGCCAGGGGGTGATCTCGCTTAGGCGGGCCGCTCTCGCCTGGGCGAGACCCCATACAATGGGCAACCCAAAAATCTGAGCGAATTCTCGCTCAGGCTAAGCTGGTTCGCTTAGACGAGAGGATCCCTCGCTCAAGCGACCCCAGCTTGCCTAGGCGAGACCTCGCGCAGTAACAAATGTGACTCTCTTATACTTTCGCTCAGGCGAGAGCTTCTCGCCTGGGCGAAACTATCAGGTTTTCAATCTGTTCTTCACATGCAAAACTATGAAATTCATACCAAAATCCCAATTTCACACAACAAGAAGTTCCAAACATCAATCAAACGCAAAATCATGCAATTCAAGTACTTAAAGACATTTTATACACGAAAATTGGGTAAAGAGTTAGCTTCCCTTACCTTTGTTAAGGTTTGAGCTTGGTGAAGTCAAATTAGTTGCAAGAAGGCAGAAATCTTACTTTAACCTAGAGAATTCATCACTAAGACATGGAGAAGGAAGAATCCCATAATTAAACCCAGAATTCAGAGACAACAGAGGTGAATTCTAGCTGGAATTGAACCAAAACAGACATGGAACATACCTAGGAGGAAGGGAGTTGAGGGAGGAAGCAGCAGAGGGTTCTGTTGGACTTGTTCTTCCAGAATCTGGCAACAATTCAAACAATTGGTGAGATGGCAGTTTTTGAGAAGAGAGGTTGAGAAAGAATTTAGAAATAGAGAAGAAGAAGAAGAAATGAGGAGAAGTTAACTTCTTCGAACAGAGGAAAAGTAAAACAGATTAAAGGGGATTTCACAATTAATATATAATAATAATATTATTAATGATTATATAATAATAATATTATTATATACTGTCATTATTATTATTAATTGTTTGATTTATTCTAAAACTCACTTCTATAATTGTAAAGATTTATTGATAATCGGAAATCAATATATATTCTTTTGAGCTAAACTGATCTTAAAATTTTCTAAAATAAATTATAAAACAGCAAGTTCGATGAAATGACAAGGTATGAATGTGATGTTAGCATGATAATTTCTCATTAAAAAATGAATTTAAATTCATTCTCTAACTATATCTTACACGTGTTAACAATGAAGAAATCAAAGAATAAAATTGAACAATGATATTTTTCTCAAACGCTTAGTTCCTTTACATTGAGTTCGACAAAGAATAGTACTGTATGTATGAATTACAGAAGATGGGTTTGGAATATGAATGGTATTCTCATTCAATAATTTGTGAGTGAGTACAAAACCGAAAGCATCAATAATCCTATTTCATTTCAGTTGCGAAGACTTTTCGAGATAAGATATATTTTTACTTCTATATGCTCTATGTGAGTAAAAAATAAATATAATAAATAATAGTAATTAAAATATTGTTAAAAATATAATAATTATTATTATATTAATTATTATATATATATTATTTATTATATATATATATATATATATATATATATATATATATTATTTATTATATATATAAAAAATTATAATAAGATATATATATATATATATAATATTTAAAATATTTTTATATTTTTATATTTTTAATTTATTTACTAATCACTTAATTTTATTTTTATGATTAAGGATATTTTAGTAATTTTCAAATTTTATCTATTAAAACTTTTTTAGGTATAATTATTGATTTAGTGCTCTAATTTTTTAATTTGGTTAATTTTGGTTCCTTATTATTTGTTGGTTCGATTTAGTCCTCCAATTATTTAGAAAGATTTAATGTGGTCATTTTCTCTCTGTTAAGTTGATGCTAACACTATGTCCATACATGCTACGTGTCAATTTGTGGAATTTTTGATTTTTTGATTTTTGATTTTTTTATTTTTTTTAAATATATAAACTACTACATGTCAGGTTATGATTGTGCCACGTGACAGGTTAAAGGACTAAATTCAAAATTTAAATATAGGATTAAATTGAAAACGACTACTATCACTACCATGTAGCACGTAACCTGTCAGGTGACACACGAAAATCTTACAGATGACGTTTATAGATTTTTAGAAAAAAAAAATAAAAAATTTTAAAAATTTTAAAAAAAATTTAAAATTGCACGACTTGACACATGTTCGATATTAATATCAACTTAACATAAATGACTAAATTGAACCTTTTAAAATAATTAAGACAAAATTGAACCAAAAAATAATAAGGGAATCAAAATAAACCAAATCAAAAAATTAGATGACTAAATTAGTAATTATATCTTTTTTGAATACATCAAATTATTCAAATTACTCACTAACTTTCACAAAATTCATCTTCAAATCTATTCACTTTACCCTCTAAATTCACTCAAAAAACACACATATTCATCTACTTAAATTCATCCAAATTCATCTTCATATTCCTCCCCAAATCTATATTCTCAAATGAACAGAACTTAGTGTTTTTCTCATAAGTATTATTATATCAAAAGAATATGATAATAGTATTTTGGAGTTTTTTTTTATCAAAATTATGATAAGTTTTAAGTTGTCACTACAACTTTTTCTTTGTTTTTTTCAGTGGGGAAAGTAATTAGCAAGAAAAATACAATAATGAAGACGTTAATGAAGGAAAAGGAAAAAGGTTGGCAATTAGGAAAAAGGTGCAATCCTGATGGGATCTAAAAACTTATTTTAGCACTATAACTATAACAAATTATTAAATAATAATTAATTTTAAAAATTAAAATAATTGCTTATTGATTAAGTTAAATTTTATTTTATAACGCTAAAAAAAATTACATTTATCTACAACAAAAATTTGTAGGTAATATTACCTACGGATTACCAATGGCACAAGATACGTTTGTAGTCAACTCGTATGTAAATTACTTATAGACTTTTGGTTTGAGAAAAAGATCAATCAATGGATAATACATACAGACCACCATCTATGGATAATTTTTACATATCAACTTTTTTGGTAATACATACAAACCACTATGTGTGAGTAATACATATGTATTTTTATTTTATTTTACTTTTATAATTTTTCATGTTGGTGTCTTTCATTGTATTTTTTAACCCTATCAAAATCAAATCAAATTACAACTTAATCCAAAATTTAAATGAAACTAAAATAATCCACATTTCAAATTATATTAACACAATCAAAGTTGTAAAACTTAAACATAAATCCAAAAGTAATGTAAATAAAGTAAACATAGAAATCACTAGATAGAAAATATCAATTGTTTACTCTAACTATTACACATCACTCTAGCATAAGTAAATACAAAATTTTTCAAGAATTGATTAAAATTTCGAAATGCCTCTTAATGCTCCCTTTCCTATTCATGATTGGTATCTAAAATAACATCTATTAGGACCCAAAAAAATATTGATTTGTGAATTAAATTATAAATTTATCTCTTCTATTAGTTAAGGCCTTAGTTGTTAGAGACCAATTTAGTCTCTAATTTATAAATCAATTATAAGTTTTTATTCATAATAGAGACTATTTTAAATATTAATAATTTTTAGTTTATAAAAAATTGAATATGTTTTTAGTCCCTAAATTTAAACGTGAAATTGAAATTCTTCCATGTCCCAAACTTTAATATATTTTGGTGTCCAAACTTAAAAGATAAATGGATATCATATAGTTATTTTAATGATGTCAACTATTTTTTTTTTACGTGTTAAATGATGTTTCAGAATGATATTTGAGTTGGAATGCATCAAATGATATAAACAGGTCAAATAGTAACCTGACACATTGCTTAACACGTCAAAAAAAAAATTATACAATTAAGTTAGAAGGATATATCTATTCATCTCTAAAGTTTAAGGACCAAACTACATCAAAATTTAAGACAAAAACAAATTATAATTTTAAATCTAAATTTAGAGACTAAAATTATATTTAATTCTTTATAAAATAATATTTAAATTAGTCATTATAATAACTAATATTTTTTTATTTTAAAATTTTAATTGTATTTTTTTTATAAATTCGCTTATAACTCGTATTAAAAATGAATATTATATCTGTCTAATTTCTACATCGATTTATAATGATAATTAATATATAATATAGTTTTTCTACAATATAGTTACGAAAAAAACTAATATAGAACATGTGTTAGATATTTATAAAAGTAACATCCGTGTTTATTATTTAATGCGTGATGAAATTTTAAGAGAATTAGGTCTAGAAAACTCCTTTTATTTAGGAACAAATCTTATCCATTGAGTGTTTATATTATGAATGTATTACAAATCACTCTCACATTATATCTTCACATTAATTAGACATGTTAAAGTGAATGAACCCGGCTCACACAGGTTGGCTCACCACGAGCCAGGTTGAAAATGAATGAACCCAACCCGGCTCACTTTCTGGTGAGCCAGAAATTTTGTAACCCGGCTCAACCCACCACAGGTTGGTGGGTTAAGTGGATTGGCTCACCAACCCATCTAATTTTTTTTTTTTAGTATTCAAATATTTAAATAAATTTTTAAGTAACCCATGAAATGACAATCATAGTAAAATCAAGAACCAATGTTTTGATCATGCTCACCACCAATATATAAAGAATTATTTCCAAGAAAGTATCAATTAGTCTAAGAAAGCATGACTAAGAAACTATTCATTTTTTTTATGCTAATTTAGAAAAAAATGTTTATAAGACGGTTATTCGAGTAATTTATTATAAAGATTATACTTAAAGATTAAAGTATCAACATATATATAACTTGACAATCAAATTAATTAAACATTCAAACTATTCAAATATAATTAAGTAACATTCTAGCATTTAAAAATATGAAATTGTGAACAAATATAATAGGAGTAGTAAATAATTATTAAAAAAAAAATTAAAAAATAAAAAGAAAATTAAAAAAAAATTAAAAAAAAATTAAAAAAAAATTGTAAAAAAATGTTGGTGGGTTAAGTGGGCCAACCCACCTTCAACCCGGCTCGAACTCGTTTAACCCGTGGGTTAAGTGAGCCGGGTTGAGTTCAACCCACTTTTAAAAGAGTTAAATTTTTCTCAACCCAACCCGGCTCAAACCCGTGGTGAACCGAGTTGGCTCACAGGTTGAAACCCATTTTGACATCTCTAATATTAATAATAGAACTTAAACTAAAGGCCTTCTTAGTTATTATTAGGCTTTGGAAACAAAATAAAACCCCATCTCGCATAAAAAGAAAATAAGTTTAATTCAATTTTAAATTTTGCATAAATTCAAATATTTTTAATTAAGTTGATATTGAATATTTTTAATTCTATTGAGTGTTAAAATATTTGTATTTTTTAATTGAATTTCTATAATTTGTGATTTTTCTATTAATCGACATGTTTGTTACTTTATATTGTTGTTAGTTATATTTCTCCACGTGGAAGAAAATTGAACTGTTTAATCACATTTTAGATTTTTACGAATATTTAATTGAGTTTCTACTAAATATTTTTCTATTCAATTTCTAAAACTTAATATATTTTTTAACTGAGTCTTGTCATTCGATTTTATTATCAATTGAAATCAGTTAATTGTTAATCAGTAAATGTAATTATTTATATTAGTGAAAGCATATGTGATGTATTTTTTTTAATAAAAAATAATAAAATAAATATTATTATAATTACAAAAATAAATTTAAATAATTTTTACAATTTAGTTATAGGTAATATTTTTTGTAGATAATTTTTTCATTAATGGGTAAATTTTTAAAAAATGTCACTTAAAGGACAAAATTACTAAAATAATTAATTTAAAAATACTTAAAGAATATAATTGAAGACAAAATGTGTAAACCAAAGAAGGATATCTCTTTATATAATAATAATAATAATAATAATAATAATAATAATAATAATAATATAGATGTCTCCACATAATTAGTTTTATTTTATTTTAGTATTTATTTATATTTAATGAAACAATGTCATTTTATGAGAAGGAAAGAAGAATACCATAATCTTTTACAATTACAAAATTTAAAGAGAAACATAAATAAATATTAAAGATGTCTCACCGACATCATGCTCAAATTCTACTACATCTTCCATTGATGCTTTCATTTTTCTTCTCAATGTGTTCTTCTCCTAATTAATACATGCACCACCACACTTCGCACTTGTAAAAGTTTTCCTAGTAATGAAAGATTTGAAAGATTAATTGACGTCACACTCGAAAGATAAGAAAAAGTTATGAAATTAATCATCATATCCTATCATAATAAAATTAAATTTAGATTCTTATAATTAAAAAAATTAGAAAGAAATAACTGAATTTTCTTTCAGAAATTTATATATATTTTTCATGTGAGCATTCAAACTCTTAATTAAAAACATAAAAAAAAAACTCAAAATTACATTGACCAATAAAAACAAGATACATAATAAATATAAAAAAGAAAACCCCAAAATTACATGGACCCCACGAGCATAGAAGCGGTGTTTGGAGGAGAAGAAGCTTTTGTTATCTTCAACAAAATACCAAGAACTTGGACAATAATACAAACAAAGCGTTAAAACTTTAATTATATTTACGCTCTATTGAATATTAAAACAAAAACAAATCAAGAATGTGAAGATACATAAATACACGTGAATTTTTTTTTGAACATTTAATAAAATTATATATTTTAAAATAAAGACTCAATTAAAAAATTTAAGAAACGATTTGAGTGAAAGTAAAAATAAAAACAGAGAGGTAGAGAAGAGAGAGAAGAGTAGCAGAAAGAAAAATCTGAAATTTGTCTCATTGCAAAGTGGCCAAAGCCGGAATTCCCATGCGTGCAACAAATGTAGGGCAAGAGCTGCAACCACACACGTGCAGGATTTTGGTCATGTCATCTTCTGCAATAATTGAAAACCACTGCCAAAAATATTTATTTATTTATTTTTAAATGGGGGCAGGTAGAAAACAAATAAAAGAAAAATATTTAATAATAATAATAATAATTAATAGGTTGGAAGAAGCTACATTGTCTGTAGACGCAGCTAGGTACGTGTTTTCTTTTTCTGTTTTCTATTTTTGGTTTTGTTTTGTGGTTAGCACTGTCTTCTTCTGCATGCTGCTGCTGCTGCGTCTGCGTGTGTGGTTCATTCAGTCACAGCGACATGAAAGCAAAACAAAGCCCAGAATCTACGGAATTTTATAATCAACTATTAATTAATTACTATAATAACATCATGTTTTGTTTATCTTTGTAAAAACACGTAACATGTTGTAACTATGTGTGTGTTGGTTGTGTTGAATCCGAGTGTGCTCTCAGACTTGTCCTGTCATAAAGTCCCCTCTTGCGGCTCTCCGACACGTACACGCACAACAAACTATTATTTTTTGGATTTTTATGTCTCTTGCTTAATCAAAATCTCATTTTTTAATATCATTAATTAACTCACAACACAACACATTCATTCTTCCTCTGTTTATTTTCTGTTTGAAATTTAAATATAAATTAAAAATTTTATATTGAATAGAAATGAAAAAAAGTTACATAGTATATAAAATCTTAAAGTTTTATATTAAAAATAGTATTACCTTGTGTTTGGACGGAGCATTTCAACAATGTTAAGAAATTGAAATGTATTGTATTTGAATTGCTTGTAATTAAATTTTTTTTCCTAAATAACTTATTTGGATAAAAAAAAAATACCTTATATTTTAATTTCTTGTTTGGATAAAATAATTGAATTTTTTGTGAGATAAAATTTCATTTTATCAATATTTATTTTAGGCTTAATTATGTTTTGAGTTCATGATAAATTTGGAAACGGGTCGGTCAGACTTGTCAGGTCAACAAGTCGTTGGGTCTGCTTGACACGTCTGGGTCGTTAGGCCTGCCTGACACCTCTAGGTCATCTGGCCTGCCTGACACCTCTAGGTCATCTGGCCTGCCAAACCCGTGTGGGTTGTCGGACTCGCCCGTCCTTTTTTGGCTATTGGACTCACTGACTCGTCTTGGTTGTTAGGTCGGTTCAACCCGTCTCTGTCTTCGAGCCCACCCAGCTCGTATGGGTCGTCAATCCTATTTGGATCGTCGGACCCACCCGACCCTTTTATGTCATAGGGCAAGTCCGGTCCGTTAGGGCCGTTGGGCCACCCAACACATCTTGGTCGTCAGGCCTACTTTGGCAGTGCGTGTTGTCGGGCTTGACCAACCTGTTTGAGTTATCAAGCCTGCCCCACCCATATGTGTCATCGAGTCACCCCCGTTCGTCAGGGTCGTCGGGCCCGCCTGACCCGTCTGGGTCGTCGAGCCCGCTCGACCAGTCTGGGTCGTTGGGCCTGCAAAACCTGTATGGGTTATCGGGCCCGCTCAACCTGTCTAGGTCATCGGGCCTGCTCGACCCATTTGTGTCGTTAGGTCGGTCTGATCCGTCTGGATCGTCTGGCTAGCCCAACCTATCATGGTTGTTGAGTTTGCCGGGTCCGTTTGGAATTGAGTCCAGAGTGTGAGGTTGAGTAAATAGAATTTCAAATTCCACCTTTTTTGAGGATGTTTGAATTTCTTCTAATTTGTCTAATTGAAATACTTCAACAAAATGCATACATTTTAAATGCTTTTTAATTTCTCTATCTAAACAAAACATTTTATTCCAAAAAATTTCAAATTTTCCAAATAAATAAATCACCCTCTTGAATTGCCTCATCCAAACACATCTTTATATAGACATTTTATATCTTAGAAGTGGTTAATATTATCTGTCTTTTTTAATAAAAAAAAAATCTAACAATAAATATCAAAATTGATTTGTTTTGTTATCTAGCTTAGACGAAAACAGGTACGTCCTAATGTGAATGATAGAAATCAATAATAAAACTCAACTCTTACTTGTTATGAAAAGACTATATCACAAATGAAACAAAAGAACTCCCGGTAAAGATAACCTAATCTTCTCAAAATATTTAAGGTTCATCTAAAACATTTAACTAAATAAATACTCAACTACATTAAGTTGTATAAAAAATTGGAATAGATTTAGTCTTTAAAAAATAAATTACTCCTAATATAACGGTTAGAATTAATAATTTGTAGGTTAAATTATTCTTTTGCTTACTCTATTTGTCAAATAATATCAGTTTGATCCTCAAATTTTTTTTGTCTTAATTTGGTCCTCAATTTTTTAAAAATATTTAATTTTATTTTTATCATTAATTTTGACTAAAGGGTGTTAAAGTTAACGTCACGTGTTAAAATTTCTGATTTTTTTGAATTAAAAAAAAATGGTATGGTGTGAATTTTTCTTTGACAATTTGAAGAAAGATGGGAGAAAAAAAAATTTATGAGAGAAAGGTTTTATCTTTTTTTCTTTTTCTTGTGTTTAGCCTTGGTTCTTGGTTATGGAAACATGTGCAGAAAGTATGTTAGTTTAAATTTGTTATAAATTAAGAGGTATTGGAAGAAGAAAAAAGAAATGAAAAGATAAAAGGAAGAAGAAGGAGGGAGAAAGAAGAAGATGAACAAAATTATAGTGTTTACTGACATATTGTATTGATAAATTTTTTGTCACTAATTGTCAATAAATTTAACTAATAGATTTTTTCATCAATTATTATCGATAAAATTTCTATTTTGTTAGTAAAATGTATTGATGAAGATTTATCGACCAATTTTTGTTCAAAAACAGATTGCGTAATTTTAATTTATCAATAAATTTTAAGCATTATTAACAAATTTTAATTGTTAAAAATATTAATTTTCTTTTATAGTGAGTTCAATCTTACATGAGTCAAGTTCAATTTATTTATTTCTCTAACTTAATCAACTTAGTTGTCAAACTTTAATGTTATTGTTATAAAATATCTATTTTATTTATTAACGAGTAATATCCATTGAGAAATGTGGAATTTATTTGTAAGACTCTCTTCGTCGAATGCTTACATATAACTTTTACTCAACACATTTTCCCAAAACTAGCATTCTTTTGCTTTTTTCAAAATGTCTCCACAAAATTCATATCAAATATTTGATTTACATATTAAATATTTGATCTTAGTGCTTAGTAAAATTAAGTTTAATTGGATATCCGTAACTAGTAGGTACTACTAGCGTTTAATAACTTATTATACTACTATGAAAAAAAAAAAGAAAAAAAGAAAAAAAAAGGTAATCATATGCTTCCTTAACCCAATTTATCTAATTCAAGTTTATGTTATATCTCTACTTAAAATCATTAATAAAAACTATTTTTCAACAATTTTCAAATATTTCAAGTTATTAAAAATAAATTACACTATTTCAATTAGTAAGAATTTTTTATTAAATAATAATTACACCATATTAAATGTATCTTACCTTTTATAAATTAATACTTAATGTTTATCATCATCACATCAATTTATATTAGACTAAATTTTAGTGTAAATAATTAAAATGAATTTTATAAATTTAAGTTAACAACAAGTATATTAATTTAAATTATATATTTCAATTTTTTTTTAAATCTAATTTATTTATTTCTACTAATTTAGTAATCCTTAACTTTTTCTAATCTTACAATTTATTAATTAAAATTATTACTACATTTTTTTTCAATATTTTATATAAAATTTATTAACAGAATATTCATTTTAATTATTGGTAAATTTCAATTCTTCATATAAAATCCATCCATTCAAATATTATGGTTACCAAAAATATTAAACATTAATGTGAATTTTGTTAGTACAAATTGTGTCCAATGAGAATAAAATTATACTAGAAAAATTACATTTATACATAAGTTTAAGTTTAGTATATTACTAATGTAAAATGTTGAATAGTCAATTAATTAGAAATTATTATAAATATAATCTATAAGATAATTACTATGAAATTAAAAAAAAAAGAGCATTATATGTAATAATTAATAATTTATACAATTAAATTATATCAAATTAATTCTATCTACTTATTAAATTCATCACCCATTTATCTATTTATAGTTTCACATTGAGTGAGGTTGACTTGTAATATCCCAAATAATAGTATAAACTATTAAGTGAAACAACATATAATTAATAAAGCAAAAACAAATAATTTAGAGAGTATACTATCACAATTATCTCAAACGTTTAAAACAACACATGACACATCTACAAGCTAAAGAAACTATGAACAATACATAGATCTCATTCTTTCTAAAAGAGTTCTAAACAACAAACATCTTAATTAAAAACCTAGAACTACTTAGTTTCACCACGATGTCCTCCATAGGTAGCTAAACTCTTGCTTCCTCATCTGCTTCACTCATAAGGTGATAATTGCAAAAAAAAAGAACAAATACAAGAAAACATAAACAAAAGAAAGGATAAGTTAATATATTAAAGGATTTTACATTACAATATCATAAGACATCGTTGTCACTCTTTCTCTCATCCTTTTGTCGTTGTCGAATACTATTTATCATTATAAGAAGTTACTTACATCAATTATTTCTTTCTCTACCCATCAACGGATTATAGGAGAAGCTGGTGGGGGCCATGACCCCCCTAATTGTTTTGAAATTTTTTTAGTTATTTATTTTATTTAAAAAAATTAAACTATGTATTTTATTTTAAAAATTTTCAAATTATGCATTATATATTTGAAATATTGAGAATTTATGAAAATTTTATTGGGTATATTTTTATTTATTTTATAAAGTATAATATTTAATATTAATAAATAATAAATAATAAATTAAATATAAATAAAAAATAAAAAATTATTAAGATATTTTTTTATTTTTTCTTCAATTATTTTTGAATTTCTTATATGTTGTAGTGATTTCTCACACTCACTTATGTGTTTTCTTCTTCTTTTTTATGAAAAAAAAAACAAAATTAGACACAAACTCATTATTTTTCTTTCATCTCTTTTTACTTGTGTTTCTTTCTTTTTGTTTATGAAAAAAAAAAATTAAACACAAGTTTATTATTTTTCCTTTCATCTCTCTTCTTTGTTCTCTTCCATTCTCGAAGAAAAAAAAGGTAAATATCTTGTCTCACTTGAAGAAATATAAGTCTTTGGTATATTCATGTTTATAATATAGAAGACAAAAGTAATATATTATGTTTTTTCATAACTGTTTTTTAATTGTGACTTGATTATCATATATTTTATTTTTAGTAATTACGTCTTTCAATTTGTATTAAATTATGATAAATTATTTTCAGTGTTAAATATATATATATATATATATATATATATATATATATTTTAAAATAAAATGAAAAATGAATTTCTTGCAACAATTTTAACTTTGATTCAATTACTTTTAGTTCTGTGTTAATTATTGATGAAAGATCTTAAAGAACTTAATTATTGGTGAAGGATTTTAAGAAACTAAGGACAATCATTTATATACTTATATATTTTATGTATGTGTGTGAATTCTTTTATAGTTACAATTATACTCATGTTTTTATTGTATTAATAATTCAAATTTTGAATGTATTATTTTGACTCCTCCAAGATATAGGTCAAGATCTGCGCCACCATATGTACCCATCTCATTAAAAAAAAAAATTGTCCCCACCAAATGACAAAAAGGTTAGGAATAAATTCCAAATAATTAATTAAATTATATTAATTACTTATATTAGATGGATTAAAGATAGTGTCCCAATAAAATAAGTCTATTAAACTTTGAGATGCAAAGTAGTATGAATTTTGTTAGAGTCTCGGAAGAAAAGTAATATAAATTTTAGGGTAGCGATGCATTCAAATCCTAAAAAACATTCAAAATTGTAATTTTTTAAAGTTTGATGAAGTTTTAATTCTCTCGTATAGATGAGTAATTTTAACCGAGTTTTTACTATTTTTTTTTTGTTTTATTGAATAGTCAATTACATATTTTATAAGAGTTTCTACTATTTAATTTTTTGTTAACAAAATAAATAAGGTGGTTGTCTTGTCTCATCATCTTAATTACTTCTCTAATATAAAATAATAGACTAAATTATAACTTTGATTTCTATTTTCGTGGGAAAATATTGATTTAAGTTTTTTTTTCTTATTTGTCTCGATTTGGTCCCTAATTCAAAGAAAAAAATGATGCAATAAGGTCATTTTTGTTATTATTGTACTAACAACGTTAAAAAGTTAAAGATGTGTCATGTGTCAGTTCATGATTTTTTTGATTTTTTTTAATTGTTTTAATTTAAAAAAAGTTAAAAATTTGTTACGTGTCAAGCTGACATCATGCCACATGGTAGTCACAATGTGATGTGACAATAGTAGTGCCACATGTCATTGCTACGCCATGTGTCATTTTCTCATCTCAATTTGTTCTGTGTATTTTTATTTTGTCTCTATTTAGTCCAAATTTATGTAAAATTTGAGTAATATTGTCCCTCTCCAGATTGAAACCAAATTTAATTTTTATATAAATGATATACAAATATTTTGATAAAATTGATATTTTTATTAAATAGTTTTAACATAATTAAGTTTATTTAAATTTATATTTTACATTAACTTTATTTAAAATTGTTTTAAAGTTGTTAATAGAAAATAATGCTAACAGAAAAAACAATTCAGATAATTGTATTGATATTTTATTACATCATACTTTAATATTATTTTTTTATTTGAATTTATATTTCAAATAATTATATATTTTTAAAATTGGTAAAGTTTAATAATTTCTATACAAATGTTTGAGTTTGTGTAAAAATAACAATTATACACTACAAGAAAACTTATAAATAGTGATCAATTTTAGTGACTAATAAATATTAGTAACTATAGTGACCAATTTCGATATTAATTTACACAACTAAAAGTTATTGATTACAAAAATAGTCATTATTATGAATAAAAAAATTATAACTGGTCACTAAATTGGTCTTTAAAATTAGCTACCATGATTTTAGCTACAAAAAAAATTGGTCACTAAAAATTAGCTACCTAGGTTTTGGCTACCAAGATGAGTTAGTTTCTAAATTAGTTTCTAATTAATTAGTAACCAATTTAGTGACCAATTATAATTTTTTATTTCTAGTAGTAACTATTTTAGTAACCAATAATTTTTTATTTTATAAATTGGTATATAAATTGGTCATTATAGTGACTAACTATTTTTGGTTTCAGGAATAAAATTGTTAAGGGATGAACTTTAAGCCTAATTCAATTTTTCAAACCCCACATCCTCTCATAATGAGGCATATACTTATCGAGCGTGAAAATAAATATTAATGAATAGTCTGATATCAGATGACACGATCAATCCAACAAACAATAAATCTTGTTAGGATAAACTTAGACTTATAACTCTGATAGCATATTAAGAAGTGAATATGAAACCTAACTCAACTTCACAAAATCGGTAAAATAAGGTTTGTACCCACTTATATATACTATAAAATAGTCTGTAGGATATCTCAAAAAAAGTAAAGATAATTAAATGAAAAAGAAAACTTTAAGAACCAAGTATTCTTGTAGTACCTAAAATAAAATATAAATAGTTAAGGCATTATTTTTTAACCTATTTGATTTGTTCCTTTGGGTTGGTATATGTATAAATGATTGATAAACACCGATACAAAAATATTAATGGTGTGATTAAGGGTGTGGAAACCCATTCCCTAATATTATTATAGGTCTGCATTCTATTTTTCTACACGTTTCTTTAATTATAGCACAAATATTATTTAATAAGTCAAAAACAAAGAAAAAAAAACCATGCATACAACGTCAGAGAATTTAAATTAGCTAGGTTAGTTGAATGTTCAAACAAATTCTGTCTTTGGTTGACCCTACACTTACCTAGCACTTTGGTTTAAAATTCACTCTTCTCTAAGCAGATAACCGGAGCAAAATATAATATTTAAAAAGACCATTTTCAATAAATATAATTTAAAAAAGAAAATTTCCTTAAAAAGTTATAAAGAATATTTTGATTTATAAATACCATTAGATTTTTTAAATGCTTCAAATGAATACACGGTAGGCGACATGTTTCTCTCACTCTTTTTATACATAAAATAATTTTGGAATCGAATCTAAAGCATATAAGGAATCCAATTTCTTTTCAATCTTATCAACATTTAATAGTGGAATACTTTTGTATGTACATATATTTCTTTTTTTACCAAAAGAAACTACACTTTTTATCTCTATTATTGAATACAAAAATCACTTTTTTTTTTCTTTGCAAGTACAACTTAAATTATAAACTCACTTCTTCTTTTTGTTCCGTCACTATGTTGGGGAAATATTTTAGTTTTGAGATGACCTTGGTTTTATTTTATTATTTTGAATAGATGCATGCGTATGTTTTATCGGAGGCCATTTTCTCGAAATAATATTGGTATGAAAAAACTCTAGAAAACTATTCAATAATCGGGCTTTTACAAGGTTAAAATAAATAAACTAGGAAAATATTATTTAAAAGAAGTAATTTATACGTAAAGAGTGATTATCTAAATTATTATTTCTAGTGTTTCATCTTTATTACAAGAGTCAATTTATACAGGTGTTTGATTTTGAAGATATTAATGTTTTGTTTGGATTAAAGACAAAATGTAAGAGAGTAGAAAAAAATATTAAGTTATTTGAATTAAAGAAAAAAGTAAAAACAAATGAAAAGAAATATATTTATTTCATTAATACTTGTACTTTCTTTTATCTTCTGTTTTAATTATTTATTTTATTACAATAATATAATATAATAGTATAAATTATATTAAAAATATAATTTGACATAATTTGTTATATAGCATATATATATAAATATGTTTGTAAAATATTTATAATATAATTCATTAGTTTCCATATCTATTTTAAGTTTGCATGAAAAGTTTCATATACTTATTGTTTTTTATTTATTTATTTTTGTATTTCAATTCTCAATTACTTAGAAATGAACTAGGTGTATCTGAGTTGAATATGAAACTAGAACTATGGAGATGTAAAACATTTACAGTTTTACATGAATTCAAGAGGGTACAAAGAAAAGTTTTTGTCTCTTGATAAAACAACTCTTGGTGAGTTAATTCATCAAACTGGAACAACAAATTAATGCATATCATGTGTTTGATATTCCTACAATACACAGTGTTGCAGCCCTTGTGTTAGGGATATGTCATTCTCTCTAAGCTTCACACCACAAACAACTACCATATTAAAACTTCAATCATTTATATAAATAGTACAGAGACAGAGTTAAAAGTTAATTTGAGCTGTCATACCATATATTATATGCATATAAAAGTTAAAGACAGAGAATGAATTGCCATATATAGATTACATAAAATACTGTCTTATATGCTGTCATTGTTTTCCTCTTCCCACTTGTCTTTGAATATGAGGGCATTTATTGACCATAAATAAAATAGATATTGTTTGAAGGAGAATTCAGTGGATGGTACCACAAAACATTGAGTACTTGACTCAGATGTTAAGATTTTTTGGTTCAATATCACCATTAACCAATTTATTTATACTGCATAGTTTTAACAATTCTGATATCTACAAATTATTGTGAGGTGAACACTGAAATAAGTTACTCAGATGATGCAGGAAGGTGACAATGTAATTGGCACACACTTTTGTGGATTTTTTATGACACTTGCTTTTGTATAAAAGAATTTGGATTTGACAATGAAACATTTTTTATTCTTTTACCACGACAAAGGTGAGATCCTAAAGTTAGAATGGTCCTTGCTGCCAGAATTACAGGAAAATCTGAGAAACATGATTAACTAGTTTGAATAATCTGAGGTGTTCCTCATCTTTTGAGTAATTTGTCAAGTTAGAAAGCGACAACAACATTATGAATTGGTACTATCTTTTAAGTGTGGGATAATGCTACTGTGTCCACACAAATTTGGAAATTCAATTGGGATAGTTCAAGTCAACATTTTCAACTCTTTGGCTTAATATTTATATGTGAAATGCCTTCTCACTAAATTAGAAAACTACCAAAGTCTCTGAGGCACATGACAAAGTCTTAAGTCTTAAACCATTAAAACCAGAAGGACCCTCAATGCCCTTGTGGTTAAAGTCTGCACCCGCTTTTGAAATAATCGAAGTAACTTTACCTTTTGAAAATCAAATTTTCCACCTTTAGACATGCTTCAAGAAATTAGAGAGCTTTATTGTTTATTCCACAGTTCATAGGGTTTAACGCAAGGCACAGTGTATGAATTTGAATTTCTGATATTGGTGGTCAGAAAAAATGGTTGTGCCAATTTAAAATAGTGTACGGTTATGAAACCTTTTCCCTCACCTTTGAACCGTGAAGGTTTGTTTGTTTTTTCACAATACTTGTTCAATGTGTAATGTGTGTGTTGTGTTGAGATGGAAAATGGGCATGCGAGATCTTAAAAGCTGCATGGTCTGGTCTGGCTTGGGGATAAGCACAAAGCAAAACCTTCAAAATTTGTGACCAAAGACGTGAAATCTAGAGCTTGTACTTAAAGGGGAACTTCTTTTGGGTAAAAATATCAAAGTTCAATAGAAGAAGCTGTCAGTTATTGCATATGATGCTGGTGAGGGACCCTTCTTAACTATTTATACAATTTTGTGCAGTTCTATGTCTTGTTCTCAAACTACTTTAGGTTCATGAGGGTACTGAATTTCTGACGCAAATTTGGTGTTTAAGTAAAATGAAACAAAACCAGCATGCCCAAGTTTTTTTTTTTTTTTTTAATTTTTTTGTCCTCCCTATGCACTCAATAAAACAATGTCTGTGTAGACACCATTCTTCACGATTACCTGCCATTGACCCTACCACACACAGTCTATATGCAGCTCTGCAGCATATAAAATCATAAATGAATTAATTCCCTTTGTGACAAAAATTCGCCAAACCCCTTTTGTTTTCCCACGGATCAAGCCAAAGCACAGAAATTTCCCATTACATTCATCATTAACAATTCCTTCCCAAGAAAAAAAAAAATGAGATAAGAAAGACACCCTTTGAAACCGAAGACAGAGAGACTTTGTAAACTTTTCTTCAGACTTCCATAATCAAATGTTCGTTTGGCTTAACACCACAGTCTGTTCAACTTGATTACCATAATATATTACATGCATAATTACAGAGATAAAAATTTATGTGAGAAATTAAAAGTCTATAAACTAACTAAGAATTTTGTCCACTCCAAACCAGAAGTGAAACTTAACCTTGCAATTTTGGAAACCTTACAGCTGCATCAGCCATAATTTTAAACCATATTTTGCATAGAATTGAAGTTGCAGCCGATGTTTTAAGAAACAGTAGCTAAGATTTTGGTTGCAGAGTCAAGATTTTAAGCTCTTGATAAATATATTGTGACTGTGATTTCTACTGTGTTTGTCTGCATTTGATGACATTGTGACTGCTTGAAACCTTGATGAGAGACTGTAATTTAGCATCTTTAGCATTATTATTACCTTGGTTGAGTCAAATCAAACCAAATTTGCTTGAAGACTTTGATGATGAGGTCGTGATACTGATCTGAATTGAGAGAAAGGTAGCAAGCAAGTAGATCCTCCAAGTCCTTCGATGCCCTTATGTTGTTCTCCACAATCATCTCCACCATCGACTCCCTGAAATCCTTCTGTGGGTCAAAAGAAGACTTCACCACCGCAAAACTCTCCGAGAGGCTTCTCCGGGAGCCGGAACTCGCCGTCGACGACACACTTTTCCGCCCCTTCCAGCCGGCGATTTTGGGCGAGTGGACCCTCAACCTCATCCCCGGAGAATTCACAGACAACCGCCTCACAGAACCACTGTTCCTCTGTTCCTTCATTGCAGACTCTTCCTTCACAATTCTCACCTTCAACGACCCTTGTTTCAGTTCTCTCTTCTTTAACAACTTGGGTTGCTTGGTTATGATCGGAGGAAGCTCAAGTTCTGAGAAGGTGTCATCATAGTCGTTGTTGTTGTGGCTGTTTTTGTTGTCGTCGTCGTTGTGGTAACTGTAGTAGCCATCAAGCTTGTTATCCTTTCTTGGTATGGAGTTTTTATCGACGTCGATGATGATGTCGTTGGTGGGGTGGTTGTTTTTGTTGGTGTTAAGCCTGCAAGAGGCGCAAGAGGTGGTTGACAAGGAAACCATTTCATCGAACGATGAAGAACACGGGAGAACACGGTCTGTTCTGAATTCTGGGGAGTCTGACTCGGGCGAGGAGTCAAATGGGGATGAGGAAGAGTGTTCCAGCGGTGAATCTGATTTGGTCCACATGGATTCGAGGGTGCTGCGACAGCTGCAACCCGAGGAGACAAGTTTTGAGGTTCTTGGAGCTCTTCTTTTGGTTCTTTGTTTGGTTGATTTTCTGGGAGGGGAAAATTTCGGGGTGTTTGAGGGTGAGTTTTTGAGGTCTCTTGTGATGTAGTAGGACTTTCTGGGGTTGTTGTTGTTGTTGCTGTATTGGTGAAGGGGTTGGTTTGGTTTTGATGAATGTGTGGTTGAAGCGGTTGAAGTGATTGAAGTTTGCTTCTTTTTCCCAGAGAGAGTGGTGTTTTGCTTTCTTCCCTTCCCCATATCTCTCAGCTTGTAAAACCAAGCATTTGGAATCATATCTGATAATCTAAACCTGTGATTCCCCATGCTTCTCTCAGTCTGAGTTTGTGAAGGTGTTGTTGAATGCTTTCTGGTTCTCTCTAGTGTGGGGATGAGACGTTAGATAACTCTATCAGTGTCTGTTTTGGCACTCTTTGTTTGTAGGATAATAAATAGAGAGAGAGAGAAAGAGAGAGAAGGGTATTTGGAATTGGAGGTGAAGGGGTTGGGGCCACAAGAGAGGAAAAAGTTGGCATAAAGGCAAAAGAGTGGGGCAGAAGAAGTGAATGACATTGTGGAACTGTGACACCAATTAAGGCCTAAACAAAACACAATGTGTGCTGTTAAAACAACCATAGTGATCACTGTTTTTTTTTCTTAAGGTTTTGGTGTCTTAAAAAAACACCCTCCCACGTAGACAACTTGGTTACAGAAATTTGATGCCTTCTGGGGTTTAGGCAAAGCTTCTTCCTCCACGTGGGTTGCATGCTGACATATATAATGCCTCACACCAGAACCAAAAGGAGTCCACATTGAACGTGGCCGAAAAGGGTTTCAGACATGCATGGGAGAGCAGGAAGTTCCAACAACACCAACAGTGAAACTAAGCAGGACCAAGTGGGTGTCTGAGATAGGGTAAAGTAAAAGCAGCAGTGTAAGTTGTGATTGCAAGCCAAAGCAAGAAAACAAACTTAGTTGTAAAAAGGAAGTGTGTGTAGTTTAGAAAGTGGAAGTAGTGCTACATGGTTCAATTTTGGTTAAAATTTTGTTGTGCAAAGAAAGGGAGAGTAGAGGGCTTGAAAAGAATTGGAAAGGAAGAAGCTTTTGGGAGTGGAAAAAGCTTGTTGTTGTGGGTCAGGATTACGTGCATCCAAATGTAGAAAATCTAAGTGGCCCATTCGATTAAAGGGGTTGTGTAACACTGGATTAGTGTACAATTTTGATCTGTGTTGTTTCTTACAATTGTTTGTATTTCATGGTTATGGAAACCGGAACATGGGCCTGCTACATAGTCTAGGTTTTGGTTTGGCACCATGTGTATCCATCGTTTTCTAGGGAGGCCTTGACGTACCATGTCTCTTGGGTAAAGAAAAACGAATCATTTTTCAACCAAAGCTAAATGGCCATGAATTCCCCCCATTGCAAAGGGGAAAACAAAGTTGATGGGTGCTGACACGGACACCCCAGATCTAAAATTGACGCAGATGTCAACTCAAAACCCTAGAGTTTTCAATAATATTGGTACCATGATGAACATGGAATGTACTGGAGAGATTGCTAAAGCGGTAAGAAATAAATATGTGTGATGTGGGTGCATTGTGTGTCTTCCCCAGAAATCTGTAATGGGGTTTTTGAGGGTATTTTGATGGGTTAAGTGCTCATAAATTTGGTCAATACATGATACTGGTCCCCCTCCATATTGCATGGAAAGGTGGAATACCAATGGCCATGTTAACGGTATAGGTTTAGTGTTGGTGTCCGAACTGGAATCTATGCATAATGTTCCACAATCAAATGGATTCATTAGTGAGGGGACCAAAGAGTGCAAGTGTCTTTCATGGCTCAAAATATGTATTTAAGTTTCTTTGTATTTTTAGGAAAGACAAAGAATGTACCTCATTCTAGTCTTATACTCCTTGTTTGCTACTTCTTTGTATTACTGTATGTATGTATAGGTTGCTTCTTTTCTTGCAATGTCATCTTATGTCACTCTATACATATTCACACCCTTCAGGCCCATTATCAGATATCGGGTATTATGGGCCGGGCTTTTCAGTCTTGGCAAGATAAATGTCAGCCCAGGCCCAAGTAAATATGCTTACCTTTTTCTCCTCACACCCTCTTTTTTCTTTTTTCATGACTCAATAAAAACAACTAGATGACTTCGCATAGTAGTAATGAAAAAAAGTCAGCAAGATGTTGCTTATAGTGGACTTTTCTCCTAAGACATGGATCTTCAACTGTATTCCAAGTTTACTCAAGGAATGTGTGGCACATACAAGCAAAACCAAGCCAAGCAAGGATCTTGTTACAGCTCATGTCTACACGATCTCTTGAAGAACATAGGAAAGAGCAACTCATGTACTAAAAGTTCCATTGCCATTGCAAACAAGTAATTAAAAATGAATAGACTGAACATAACAATAGAAGGACGAGTGACTATAGCAACTCCACAAGTTGGAAACTCAATGGAATGAAAGAATTCCAAAATAATCTTTATAAAATACAAAGCTGCTCATAGTTTACATTTTACAGGGATGGCAAAATCAATTGTAATAACAAAAACAATGAATTAACAATCTTTCACTTTTTTCAGACATATTTACAAATTGTTATTAACAGAATAACATACAAATGTTACGGTACTAATGTGGTGCTTGAGGGAGCGACCATGGTGGTTGTTGACATCCCTTCATTCTCTCCGCCATCCAGCCCGGCCGCCCACCGCCGCAAAATCCTTAACAGCGTAGCCGCCTTCCGTCGCCCCCTCACACTCCCCACGGCCATGAGCTCCCAAATTACCCTCTCCACACCGGGAACCGCCGCCAGCTCAGCCACAATCTCCGAACCTCCCTTTCGACACATGGTGACCAGCGTCGCCGCCGCGCTCTCCCTCGCCCTCTCCGACCCCTCCCTGAGAACCGCCCCCAGCCGCTTAATCCCGGCGTACGCCGCCGCCACTGCCACCAACCCACCCCTCTTGACCACCGCCTCGAGAATCGTCACTCCCTCCTCCGGCATCGCCGCCATGACCTCCGCAGCCATTGACACTGCGCCCCCCTCCACCAGGCGCGCCACCGTCTCCCTGTCCGCCGCGAGGTTGAGTATCGCCGCCAGAGCGTCGCGTCTCGCCCCCTCGGGCCCACTCCGCGCCAAACTCACCAACCCGCTGACGACACGTGTCTTCCTACCCAGCCTCTTCCTGTGTGCTGGCACACCCGATAAACTAAACACCGTCGCCGCCGCGTTGGCCTTCGCCTCCCACGTGGCACCCGAGAGCAAAACCTCCGCAACGCCGTTTAGCGCGCCGTCAGTCTCCATTATCCTCGTCTTGTTAGCCTCCAGAATAGACAAATTGAGTATCGTCGTCACGGCGTTAACCTGTAGGCTCGGGTTCTCCATTCCCACATCGAGAAACCGAACCAAAAGCGGAATCGCCCCCGCTTCGGCAATACAGGCTCGGCTATCTGAATCTGTTTTCGCCAAAACCCGAAGCTCGTAAACTGCGCCGTTCGTATCTTCAACGGACAAAGGAGCGTTGTCGTTTTCCCTGAGCTTGTTCACCAAAAACGACACCGTCATACGCGTGGCTTCCAACGCGGCCTTGTTCGTTACTCCGCCGTTGAGTTTCCCTGTAACTGTTTCCACTTCGAAGGGGATTTTCTGCTCTCGACACCACGTGGCTATCATGTTCCTCAGCACGCGATTGGGGATTAGGTCGGTGTGTGATAGAGTTTGACCCGTTTTAGGACACGTGTTGTGTCCTGAATCCATCCATAGTTTGATAGATACACGATCGTACGTCTGTCCCGTCGCCACCACGACAGGATCTTGCATGAGCTCTAGGCTAATCGGACACCGGTAATCCGCCGGAACTGCAAACTCCGACGACCGACTCCGTCGCAGACTGACGCTCCTCGTCGACGGCGTTGACGCGCCGAAGAGAACGCACTTCGCGAAACGAACAAGGCCGATCAACGCTACGAGATCCGCCTTCGATTGCTCCTCGCTCCGGTTTTGAATCTCCTCCTCCAAGTTCTCAATCTCCGCTCTGCAGCTCGAAGCGTCACGAATCTCCAGTTTCTCGAAAATCGACGAAAGATGCGCCTGATCAGGAACGATCTCGTTCTTGATCCGGTCGAGGACGGAAACAACCTCGCGTCGAAGGTTGATCTGTTCCGTTCCGATGACCGGCCTGGATTCGGAGCACTGTTTCCTGACGAGGAGAACGAGGTCCCGGACGTCGTCGTTTAGGGTAAGTTCCTGGATAGGGAAGACGTCGAGCAGCGTGGAGAGTTCTCCGGTGAGCCTGTGGAAGGTGTCGGCGACGATTTCGATTTGCATGAGCAAATTGAACCTGCTTCCGCTGGAGAAATCTTCAATCAAAGTTTTGATTTTGTGCAGAACGATGTACATTTCTTCGAGGCAGAGGAAGAGAGAGTGCGGAACCACAACGGAATCAGGATTGGCGGTGGAAGACCGAATCAGGTCTTCGAAAACGACACTGAGGAGCTGCGTTTTGCGGATGGCGGAACATGAAGCGCGGTTGAAGAGAAAGTTGGCGGCGCTGTTAAGGTCTAAAGAACATATCTGATCCGTGAGCTGAAGCAGAGAGAAGAGAAGGTTAAGGTCGCTGAGCTTGGAAGTGTTAAACGACGCCCCGGGCCGTCGTTTTCTGGTTGTGAACGTTTCAGGAGAAAGAGCCATGGTTGCTGTTGTCGTCAATGCGCAGTGCCCAATTGATGATGATAGTTAAAAGGGTGCAAATGAAGTTGAGAAAGGTGGAAGATGGGAGAAGAAGAAAGGAGAAGACTTTTCATGGTAGTTGATGACGGCAAGAAAATAAGATTAAATAATGGAAACATTAAAAAAAATATGTTATGTGTGGCCATATTTATTTATTTATCCATCAACAATTCCAGGTTTTGTTTTCTACGTGCCAAACTCGTTCAAGGATGGGTCTGCTATTGCCATGAATAATAATAATATACAACGATGGTGGGTGGTTTTTGAATTTTGACTGCGTTTTGGTTTTGGTTTCTGTGATATTTTGTGCACACGGAATTCTGGTGCAGTTCTAATCTTTTGGTGATACCTCAGTTGACATTGTTGTTTTTGTGGTCAAATTTATTAGTTGACAAAGCGTGTAGCAGCCAATTTGTTGAAGTCCACATCACGCTCCTGGGTTAAAGTTTGAGTTTGTGAGTTTGAAGCAAAAGGGGTAAACAGTTAATTGAAATTGTGTATGCAATAATGTTCTGCATATTTTACTATTATAGTTTTCTTGACTTTGTATGAACTGGTAGGCACTGGCTTGATCAAGTTGGTGAGGCTGCAATTGGTAAGGGTTGTTGTGGACTTAGCTGTTAATCATATATTATGGTCTTCCATCATTGCATTTAAGTATTCATTGAACCAATCAATTACTTTCAGGATCACTCTTTGGTTTGGTATATATCCTATTTGGATTTAATATTAAAGAAAAGAAAAGCCTTTACATTTTGAAATTTTCTTTTAAAGTACATAGAGCATACACGTATCAGAAAAACCACATATGATGAGCAATGATTTTGCGAAATAGCCTAGAAATCTAGTGAGACCACAGCATCTAACTTTATCTTTTCATCATATACATGAATACAGCTGGAAGAATACGTGTCTTGCTGGTCTCAAAAGTTAATTAATTAGTAATTAATCTGTGAGATTAATGGTACTGATATTTTTATTTGGGATGCTTCCTTTACTGTCTTTAATGGGGCATAAATGTTGGATTCGTGTGCCCTATGATTTCATCATTGATGTTGTTGAATTTTGTGCAGAGTGGATTTTGACATTTTAAGGAAGTTTCAACAACTCTTCAATTCAATATGGTAAACGAAATCATAGACAGTTCCTTTCGGTACACAAATCATATATGCTAAGAAAATTTTCTCCAAGAGAAAATTTGAAAAAAAAAAGTATTTATTTTGAATTTTCCTCTTTTGAGATTCTTTCTTATCCAAATAAATCTTTGTACATTTATATTTGATAACAATTGTTATCCATGTCTGGGGCACACAATCCAAGGTTTTTTTTCGGTTTACTAACTCCAATTTTTAGCCGCCAAATTTGGATGACTTCAATGGATTAACCGGATGTTGACTAAGCTGCAAATAACTTTGATAAGCACGCAATTAAGATGGCCAAGTAATGCTACGGTTTATTTATTAATAGGATAAGACTTTCATTTCGCTTTCACAAGTATCATTTAAAGTCCTACTTGTGTTTTTTTTCCCTCTGCTCAGGGTCTCTTCATCTTCACTTTTTACACTTTATTTTTGGCCACATTCATAGAGAACGATCCCAATTTTGATACTGTTTCATTAGGCGTGGAAAATCTTTAAGACATGGTTGGTTGGTGGGTTTCTGTGGGCTGTGTTTCACCAGCTAAGGGTTCAATGTTCATGTTCATGTATTTGATCACTGAATCCCATGGTTGCTGTGACTATGTCCCACGCTGTTTTTGTACTTTCTTTCTGTTTTTTGTTGCCAGAAAATTTGAGTATAACTTAAAAGCAAACTTATTTTTTCCATTACTTCCATTGTGGTTTAAGGTAACATTACCAAAACGAGTTAGATATCTACTTTAATTCATATCTTAAATGTGTTGCCATGTCTCAACTTACTACCAACAAAAAAATGTGTTTGAAGATATTAATTGTTCCGCAAAAATAATAACAAATTATCATGAGACATAAAATCTTGCTTTACTCAATCTTGGAATTTCTTGGATGATTACTCTTCGATCTTATTCGATATCTCATCGTGTTCTGTTGTCGGAAGAGACATTTTGGAGGTTACCTGCAAAAAGGACTCCATCGATCAAGTCAACCAGAACTTAAAAGTCAAATCTCAGTTTTCAATATTAATGAATTGTGTACATTTAATTGCTGAGGTCCACCTGTATTTATAGAACATTAATTATAGTTTTACTTTATTTATAGGTTGGACCCATATTTGGGCCTGTATGGACCTGATTCAAGGCTTCAGGTTTGGACCATCATTTTGTTGTTTTCTAAATCTATTCCCATGAATTTTGATGCTTCCACAATAATAAGAATAATAGATTATATTTTTGTAATTTTAAATAATAACTTCAATTTCATTTTAATAATTTCTACTATTTATATTTAAATTTATTACATTTATTTTTAAGGGTAAAATGGTAGTCATCTAATTTTATCCATTAAAATATTTTTTTAGTTTATCATAATCATCACATCATACACAATTTTTCACAAACTTTCATCTCAAACCATATCATTTCTTTCTTAATTCAAACAATAGTGCAATCCTCTCTCTATCTCTTCAAATTCATTCACTCATTCTCTCTCTCCAATCCTCTCTCCAATCGAAACACACCCTTGGTTGGCCCTTAGACTCTCTAATATAATAATGAAAATACAAGATTCTTGAAAAGATAATATATAATTGAAAATTTGCAAACCAAACAAACTTATTCATTATTAAATGTTAATTACATAATAAATATAGATTCTTAATGGGACTTATTGAAGATATTACTTCTAAAAAAATAACAATATACAAATATATACAAGATAACAAATAAAAACAGACAATTTCCTTATATAAATAATATTAAAAAAATAAAAAATATATTTTATTTGTCAAATAATGTTACAAGAATAGAAGTTGTATGAAAAAAATAAAAAATAAAGCAAGCATAACATACAATACTCTTGAAGACTCGATGCTTGATGTTCTTTCAGGACCCAAAATCCCTAAGACCACTTGACCTTACTTACTTCTTTGGCTCTTGATATACAGTCCTAGATGCATGACTCATAGTCTCAGTCTTCTTTATTAAGGAAAATTAACCTATTAACCATTATTACATATTCCTCTATTTACAGGGGAAGTTGATTAGAAGAAGCCCAACCACTAATTAATCACGTTTTATTTGCTTTAAGCTTTATTTTTCATATGTTTAGTGGTAAAATTAATTCGAGACTGATCCAAGTGGTTTTCAGCTTCTGGTTATGGTAAAAAGAAAAACATACAATCAAATGTTATGGTAAAAATTGTCAAAATTTATACAAAATTAAATGTATTAATTATCAATTAAATTAACTTACTTTAGTATTTAAGAGTGGTTCACTCTATAACAATATCTTGAAGATAAAAATACAAAAAAAGTAAAGTTATTTTTTTCTATATATTAAAGTTAATCTATATACAAGTTGAAAATAGAAATTTTAAGAAATCACACTCAAAAAAACTATAAATTGGTATATATAAAATCATCTAAATGTATATACAAACTAATTTCATGCTTCCAAGTATTTTCTAGAATTATGTATTGGAAAGGTTAGAATAAACATATCCATAAGAAGTAATAAGTGGTTGATGAAAGTAATTGAGTGAGGAACATTAATTAAAGTTAGTTGTAACAAACTTGCATGATTGAGAAGAAATGAAGCCGGCCATGGTATAGAAAATGGTTTGTTTGATCTCTCCAAGAATCTAACCAACTAAATGACAACCTTGTAGCTTAGGCATAGACTAATGAATGACATACCACGAACAATACACCAAATTATGGTTTCATAAAACAAGAAAAAGAAAAAAAAGGTAAAAAGAAGAATGATTCATAGCCGAACATCTTTTATGACAAATAATGTTTTGTCCCAATACTCATTCACAAAACACCGTTTGGCAACTTTCGGACATATGATGTTAAGTAACATATCCAAAAAAGTGGAAAAGTCCAAAAAGCACGTTACCAACTTACCCAAGTTGTGACTTCAAGGTTAATCTGCCTCTTCCTTAGCGATCCCACTTTTCCTTCAAGATACGTGCTCCCTCCTATTTCTTTAATAGACAAAATTCTATCTTTATCTTGATTAAATTTTAATCATTATATAAATTTAGAGGATTCATATGAGTCTAAATAATATCATTAACATCGTAGTTATATTTAATGTATTATATATTTTAAAAATTGAAACTTTTACATAATTTTGTTTTTAAAAAATATTTTTGGAGGTTTAAAGGAGTGAAATATATTTAAATTCTTACGACATTAATTTTTTAATAATATGGGACTTGTACCACACCTAGCCAGTCCCTCTAGCATATCAACACATATCACCCTTGACCGACACCTATATCGGCCAAGGCTGGGGGACTGGTGTACCACACCAAGCCAACTCAACAAAATAGTAATAAAACAATACCTATATACCAAAGCATTCAAGTAATCGGCCTAGGCTGGGCTGACCTAAGCCTAACCCGCCTAAACCGGTAACCTAAACATCTAGAGGAACAACCTGCCTAAGACAGCGTATGAGCAACACAAACCGCTGAGGAAAGTAGTTGGCTTAGGCCGACAACCCCAATATACTTAGCAAAATTAAAGTCCCCCTAGTATTCAATGAGTCCACCTAAAGGCCTGGGTTAGGGCCGAGACCCACTTACAACCCAAACTAAGGCCCAAGCTAGGGCCCGACCCATGGCATAACTAGACATAATTAATACTCTATAAATATACGTGGACCCCAGTAATTAAAGGTACGCATTCATTACTCCATTAATCACCTGATTTGACCTTTTGAGAGCTTTGACTCACTTGAGCTTCGGAGTCCCTTTTGCAGGAACAATTGGTGCCCACCGTGGGGCACGAGACAACACCTTAGTACCCATTTTTCTTTGAAGATGGTTTCAACCCACATCAGAGCTGGAGTTAACAAGCAGGCTGATGCTGGTCCCTCAGGACCCGCTAACATCACCCCTGACCTAACCGCCATCCTAGAAGGCCAGGCTAAAATGCAACAAAAGTTGACAAATTTGAAGAAATGCAGCGCTGATGAGATGGAGGCACTACGACAAGAGAATTCTCGCCTCAGGCGAAAGATCGAAGCTGATCCTACCCTGAAAGGAAAAGCCAAGGAGGCGTCTGAGGCCGCAAGGTCCCCAACCTTCCAACCCACAGAAGAAGAAAGCGAATACAACCCCACCCCTCACACCTTCACTACCACCCAACAAACACCCATTCCCTCCATCCATCCCACTCACTTCCCCTCCACCCAACCAGGACACACCGCAGCCCCTACCCCTGCTGCTACCCTCCCCACCACCCAGATCCCTTACAATATACCCACCACCCTACACACTACACATGTTCCACCCTACAACCCACAATACCTCCCGACAACCCACATCCCCCCACACAACTTCACCTCCACCTTCCCCACTCTGATCCACCATCCCATCCCTCCCCATCCGCTCCCACCCCACCAGCCCAAACGTCACCACCCCTTCACCGATTTTATCGCCAACACCCCCGTTCCTGCCCAGTGGGAACCCTTCACACTGGACCGCTACACTAGTGAAACCGACCCTGACAAACACCTCAAAGTCTACATCACCCATGTCGCCCTGTACACGTCCCAGGACGCAGTCTTTTGCAAGACCTTCCCTACCACCCTCAAGGGCCCTGCTCTAGAATGGTTCACAACCTTTTCACCCTACTCCATCGACAGCTTCGACACTCTCTCCTATATGTTCTCCACCCATTTCGCTGGCAGCCGCCCACATCAAACTACCGTAATCTCCCTCCTAGGCATTAGACAAGAACAAGGCGAACCACTCAGAGCGTTCATTGATCGTTTCAGTACGGCAGCCCTTCGAACCCCACATCTCAACCAAGAAATGATCCTTCAATGTATGGCACTCACCCTCCAACCCGGCCCTTTCGCCAACAATGTCTACCTCCACCCACCTGCCTCTATGCACGAGCTCAAGTTGTGTGACGCCGACTATGTTCGCATGGACGAAATGCAAATCCTCCACACCAATTTCTGCAATGACTATGCCACCACTTCCACCAACCCAACCCCGCAACCCCCTCGCCCCGATACCCGCCCACGCGAATCCCGCCAACCCCATTTTACCAGATATGCCCCCCTTACTGTAGCCCGCTCCCGCCTCCTTAATGAGGCCTTACAGGCTGACCTCATTCTGCCACCACGTAAGACAATCACTCCCCCTAACGCCGATATGACCAAGTATTGCCGCTACCACCGCAACCATGGTTACACTACAGAAGACTGCAAAGCAGTCCAGGATAAAATAGAAGAACTGGTACGTGCTGGTCACTTTCGCCGCTTCATCCGTAGAGATGATCATCCCTCTCGATCCCGTCACCCCCCTCGATCTGACCACAGACGCCCCCCACACGACTCTCGCCACGACAAACGCCCCGCCCAACCCGCTAACCAGGATCCCCAATCGGCCCGCACCGACATCACCCATGCCGATCCTCCCCTATGTGGCACTATCAACACCATTTCTGGTGGCTTCGCTAGTGGAGGATCCACCTCTTCTGTCAGGAAGAAACACCTCCGCCATATTCAATCCATCAACCACATTACCCATTCTCACCACAGACGCCGCATGCCTCCCATTATCTTCACAGACGACGACTTTCACGGCCTCGACCACCAACAAGACGACCTCATGGTCATCACTGTTGAAATCGAAAACTACGCTGTTAAGAAAGTCCTTGTCGACCAAGGCAGCTCTGTTGACATTCTCTACTGGGCCACCTATCAAAAACTCCAGCTCCCGGACAATGCCATGGTCCCATATGACGAACCAATCTATGGCTTTTCCGGCGAACAAGTTTACATCCGCGGCTACATCGACCTTCACACCGTGTTTCGTGATGGAACCCAAACCAAAACCATTCCCATCTGCTTCCTTATCGTCGACGCGCCCACATCCTACAATGTCCTCCTAGGCCGTCCTTCGCTCAACACTCTCGGCGCTGTCGTCTCCACCCCCCATTTGGCCATGGAGTTCCCTTCCCCTTCTGGCGACATCTTCACCGTCCACTGCGACCAACGCCTGGCACGCGAATGCTACATGGCCAGCCTGCGCCCACAACTCCCAATCCAGCAAACCAACCACATTGAGTGACCACCTGGCTCCGGCATCGCCCTATTAGGCGAAGATCTAGACCCTAGAGTGGGCCGGGATGTTCGTCTCGAACCTGTTGAAGAGACCTCCCCTCTAGAGCTTCCCAATGGCCACTCCATCAACTTAGGCACCGGTTTGAACTCTGACGAGTGTGCCATCATCATACCTATCCTTGTCAGCAACACGGACCTTTTCGCCTAGTCAACCACTCACTTACCTGGGGTAGACCCCCCAGTAGCATCCCACAAGCTATCCATCTACAAAGAAGCCCGCTACATCTCCCAGAAAAACGCAAACTTGGCGAAGAACGATGCCTAGCAACTAAAGCCGAAGCCGACAAGTTACTGAGCGCAGGATTCATCGAAGAAGCTCAATACACCACTTGGCTTTCTAATGTAGTCTTGATGAAGAAAACCAATGGCAAGGCGGATGTACGTAGACTACACAGATCTAAATAAGGTCTGTCCTCGAGATGCCTACCCCTTACCCAATATCGACCGACTCGTTGATACAACCAAATCCCTATGGTTGCATCTGATATGAACAAGACTGCCTTCATCACGGATGACGCCAACTACTTTTACAAAGTTATACCCTTTGGTCTTAAGAACGCTGGAGCAACCTACCAACGACTAATGCCCAAAACCTCTCGGCGGTCTTCTCCGCGTTACGCCAATACAACCTTCGCTTCAATCCTGACAAGTGTGTATTCGACGTCGACCGCGGTAAATTTCTCGGATTTATGTTACCCAGCGCGGTATAGAAGCCAATCCCGAAAAGTGCAAGGTAATTATCGAAATGCGCAGTCCCACTACCATCAAAGAGGTCCAACGCCTCATAGGCCGCCTTACAGCCATTTCCCACTTCCTACCCAAATTGGCTGAACAAACCCAACCCAAAGTCCAACTCCTCAAGAAATCCGCCCAGTTCATGTGGACAGACGACTGTGAACAAATATTTCAGAAACTAAAAACCACTCTCACCTCACCACCTATCCTCCACAAGCCGGATACTCGCCAACCCTTGCTAGTGTACATCACTGCCACTGACCATACCGTTAGTGCCGCGCTTGTCCAAGATATAGAGGGCACGCATCATCATGTCTACTTCGTTAGCAGGATGCTGCAAGATCCTGAAACCAGGTATCAAATGGTGGAGAAGTTATCCCTATCCTTGGTTCACGCAGCTCGTCACCTACGCCCATACTTCCAAAACCACAGCATCACCGTCAAAACCGACTACTCAATCCAAAAGATATTGCAACAACCAGACCTAGCAGGACGGATATCATCCTGGGCCGTTGAGCTGTCGGAATTCAAAATTCGTTATGAGCCCCATGGCTCCATCAAAGCCCAATGCTTCCTAGATTTTGTTAGTGACCTCCAGCAAACACCAACAGAGGACTAGTAGACACTTCATGTAGATGGTTCCTCAAATCTGAAAGGTTTCGGTGCTGGCATTGTGTTAGAAGGGCCTAACGATATCCTCATTGAGAAATCCCTCCATTTTGCCTTCAAAACATCCAACAACCAAGCCGAATACGAAGCCATCCTCGCCGACCTTTCTCTTGCCTGCAAAGTTGGTGTCAAAACGTTAACGTGCAAAACTGACTCCAAGCTTACTGTAGGACACCTAAATGACGAATTCCAGATTAAAGACCCCATCCTTCTACAATATTACCATCTGGTCCGCACAGTCATTCAATCCGCCTTTGAACGAGTCCGCATCGAACACATCCCCAGGACCAACAACATTAGAGCCGATGTCCTCTCCAAATTAGCCAGCACCAAATTAAAAAGCCGCAACCGATCCCTATTACAGCAAACATTATCTACACCCTCTATCACAAATACCTGCCATAACCTAACCCACCCTCAGCCGATAATACCACCCCTCCCCAAACCCACAATTCGACCACCCCCTATATCCAATACCTCCAAACCGGCAACCCACCCCAAGATACTGACAAAACTTTGGCTGGCTAAGGCCGCCAGGTATACCATGATAGGCGATGACCTCTACAAACGCGGATACGACCAACCGTTTCTCAAATGTGTCACTGCAGAACAAGCGTAGTATATCATTAAGGAGTTACACGAAGGCATTTGCGGCTACCATTCCGGCGCACGCACTATGGCCACTAGAATCCTCCGAGCCGGCTACTTCTGACCGACTATAGAAGCAAACTACCATGACTACGTCAGAAAGTGCAAACCATGCCAAAAACATGGCAACCTCATCCACTAGAAACAAGAAGAACTCCATTCCATACTATCCCCATGGCTCTTTGCTAAATGGGGAATGGATATCCTCGGCCCCTTCTCCCCCGGCAAAGGGCAGGTGAAATTCTTGATTGTATCCGTTGACTATTTCACCAAATGGATAGAAGCCAAGCCGCTGACCACTATCACGACCCAACAAGTTCAGCAGTTCGTTTGGAAAGATATTATATGTAGATATGGTGTTCCACATACTATCATCACCGATAATGGCCGACAATTTATAAATAAGGAGCTAGTCAAGTTCTACACTGGTCTGGGCATCAAACACATCACAAGTTATGTAGAGCACCCACAAACAAATGGACAAGCAGAGGCGGCCAACAAAGTTATCCTAGTAGAATTGCGCAAGAGATTAGATAATGCCAAAGGCCGATGGCCCGAGGAGCTGGTAGAAATGCTATGGGCTTACAGGTGCACCCTTCAATCATCAATAAACGAGTTCCCATTCAGCCTAGTTTACGGTGCAGACGCCATGATACCGATCGAAATTGGCGAGCCATCCCTACGCCGAGAATTGTACGAACTAACCCGCAACCACCAAAACATGGCCACTCATCTCGACCTCCTACCCGAACTCAGAGAAAAAGCCCAGATACGTAACTTAGCCGCCAAACAAAGAGCTGCCAGAACGTATAACGCAAACCTATGTCCATGATCGTTCGTAAGCGGAGACTTAGTATGGAGAATGACTAGCAGTGCAAGAAAGAAGGATGGCAAGTTCTCCGCCAACTGGGACGACCCATACAGCATACGTGAAGACGTAGGAGGAGGAGTTTATCGCCTGGAACATTTATCTGGGGAGAAGATACCCAACACTTGGAATGTGTCCCACCTCAAATTCTACTTTAGTTAAATGTATACTGTATTGAACCGAATACTTGTAACCCTGGGTGTACTCTTTTTTCTCACCTGGTCTTTTTTCCCTAAGGAGGGTTTTGGCCAGGGAGGTGTTAACGAGGCACCCCAGATTCAATGAATAAAACAAAGGGTTCTCAACTGTAGGACTATTCTCTATTTACCTTTCGCATTCGTTTAAGTTCCCCACCCTTATCACAAGTAAGCGGCCTGGGTCTAACACCTTTAACTTGATGTTAATTCGTTTAAGTTTCCCACTCTTATCACAAGTAAGCGGCCTGGGTCGAACACCCTTAACTTGATGCTAATTCGTTTAAGTTCCCCACCCTTATCACAAGTAAGCGGCCTGGGTCAAACACCCTTAACTTGATGTTAATTCATTTAAGTTCCCCACCCTTATCACAAGTAAGCGGCCTGGGTCAAACACCCTTAACTTGATGTAAATTCGTTTAAGTTCCCCACCCTTATTACAAGTAAGCGGCCTGGGTCGAACACCCTTAACTTGATGTTAATTCGTTTAAGTTCCCCACCCTTATCACAAGTAAGCGGCCTGGGTCGAACACCCTTAACTTGGTGCTAATTCATTTAAGTTCCCCACCCTTATCACAAGTAAGCGGTCTGGGTCGAACACCCTTAACTTGATGTTAATTCATTTAAGTTTCCCACCCTTATCACAAGTAAGCGACCTGGGTCGAACACCCTTAACTTGATGCTAATTCGTTTAAGTTCCCCACCCTTATTATAAGTAAGCGGCCTGGGTCGAACACCTTTAACTCGTGGTTAATTTGTTTAAGTTCCCCACCCTTACCACATGTAAACGGCCTGGGTCGAACACCCTTAACATACAATCGATTGCGCCAAACATAACATACACCACAACTCATCAAACACCTGGCATACACAATAACATACAAAGCATTAATCACATTAAGCATAAACTCAAAGAAATGTGCCAGCGTAACGAACATAATGTACCAGTTATTACAAACATAGGCTCAATAATACTTTTAAATCATTAAAAAATTGAGGTCCTATTCTGCTGAATCATGGGCCACCTCCACGGCATCATCCGCCTCCTTCTCTTCTTCGGCCGCCTCCTTCTCCGCCTCCTCGTCTGGACTGCTCTCATCCTCCTTGATAAGCTTCCCATCAACAACATCCTTGTTCACATCAAATTTTGAGTCAGCGGCGTTAACATCTTGGTGAAAAAAGGCTGCTTGCCGCAAACCCTTCTCAAAACCGTTGATATGCTCTTGGATGATGCAATTCTTCAAGTCATCAAGTTCACCTACAACACCATCATACTTGTCTTTCAATTCATCATAATTTGCCTCCAAATCTTCTATCTTCTTATTCAGTTTTCCCTCTGAGTCCAAACAACGGACCTTCCAGGTTCCCAGCCTTTTTCTCTCTTCTTCCCAACTTTCCCTTTCCTTCTTCCATGCGGCTCTCTCCTCCTCGAACTTGTCGACCTTTCCCTGAAACTCCTCCACTTTTTCCCTACCTCCCTCCTTTACTTCCCGTCGATACAGAGACCCAACACGATAGCTCAATATCAACGCCTTACTTCCAAACTCGACCATCGTCCTCACAATATGATCTGCCTCCATACCGTTAATGGAGTTGATGATGGTATCTGAGTGATTGATCGCAATATCTTTTCTGACAGATATCTCCGACAACTCAATCAAGCCGGACTCAGGTCCCTTCACCCCGCTGACCGATGCCGCCCCACTAACCGGCCCCGCCCCGAGTAAGGCCGCCCTCACCTTCTTCACATCCTTCCCCTTGCCGGATCGAGGCGGCAACTCGGCCTTCCTCTTGGTCCCGTCGTGCACATGTACCTCAACCAACGGTTCCTGCAAGTTGGGAACATCAGTCTTCCTGGCTGCCTTGACCTTAGCAACCATTTATTTCCTCAACGTCTGGAAGAGCGCCAAATTCTTCTTCCCGATTGCGCCATGTGCCCTACAATAACATATCAAACCTCGGTTAAGACAACTTAGAATCATTACCACAGTTTAAGTAATAAACAGATACCTTCAATATCAATAATCGGGTGCACCGAATTATAAACTCTGACTAGGCCCTTAGTGGGCAACTTATCAGTAAACTTCATCAAAGTCTCCACCACCTCCTTATCCCCCGCCGACAACTCGTTGGTGCCCATATCCTTATACCGAGAAGGGGTTCCCGTCCAGCTAAACGGGAATTTTGTACTCCCATCTGCGTTCAAGAAATGGGACTTGCCCTTTTCCTTCACCACAACTTTAAAGTATCCATCCTTAAAATGCTTGAAGGATTGAGAAAATGCGTCCAATCTGCTGATGCTGGGACGACTTATCAAAGATAGCCAAGTAGTCGGTTGTCAAGGCCTAGTATCATAGAAGTATAGGAGAAGGCTGCAAATATAGGGATTGGCACAAAACGCGGAAGGCTTGCATATAAGCCCAACTGTTTGGATGTAGTTGTGTAGGTGCAACGTTCAGCGCACGCAACACACCCATGGTGAAGTCGTCCAGTGGCAACCGCACATGTAGCTGAGAGAAGTGGCACATGTACATGTAGAAGAACTTTTTAGTTGCCCCTCTTGCCCATGGCATACGCAGTCGATGGCGCTAACCCGTTCCAAGGAAACAATACTCTCGCTTACACCTTTCGTGATAACAAGTGTACAATTTAGCCAGGAGTTCAACAGACGAGACCACCGAAATAAGGATGACTGATTACGAATGTCGGCAGCCACCCACCCGTAGCCGCCCTTGGCCGGCCAATTACTCTCTGCTAACTCCTCCGGAGGGTCTTCTCGAACCTCAGTCACAGTCTCCATAGGAATTATGCCTACTACACCCCTAGAACTAGTGCTCTCCTCTTCAACATGTCTATCTCTACTCCTTCCTGACTCTACACTCTCACCACTAGACGTTGACAACGACAAGCTATCGCTACTAGACATACCTTTTCTTTTTTCTGGAAAGATGACGGCTGAAATTAGGAATAAGTCGGACAGGAAAACGCACACAAGATCTCTGACTGAAAATTCTCGCGAATGAACCAACAAACCCTTACTCATTGTAAAATCCGCATTTATAGGACAAAATCCCAAACGACAGAACCCCTTCCTGCCAAAATGACAACCCATACCAATCGACACAATCATTTCAAAAGGCATAAGTGTTAAAAACGACGGCGCAAAACTCCTTTTGATTTGACCTCTAACATCCCTTCACCTGCCATCAACCCTTCCTTACCTTTAGCCTTAACATTGTTCACTGTTCATCACACTTAAAGGCTGGGGGGCTGGTGTACCATACCTAGCCATTCCCTCTAGCATATCAACACATATCACCCTTGACTGATACCTATATCGGCCAAGGCTGGGGGACTGGTGTACCACACCAAGCCAACTCAACAAAATAGTAATAAAACGATACCTATATACCAAAGCATTCAAGTAATCGGCCTAGGCTGGACTGACCTAAGCCTAACCGGCCTAAAATTTGTAACCTAAACATCTAGAGGAACAACCTGCCTAAGACAGCGCATGAGCAACACAAACCGCTGAGGAAAGTAGTCTGCTTAGGCCGACAACCCCAATATACTTAGCAAAATCAAAGCCCCCCTGGTATTCAATGAGTCCACCTACAACCCAAGCTAGGGCCCGACCCATGGCATAACCAGACATAATTAATACTCTATAAATACACGTGGACCCTAGTAATTAAAGGTACGCATTCATTACTCCATTAATCACCTGATTTGACCTTTTGAGAGCTTTGACTCACTTGAGTTTCGGAGTCCCTTCTGCAGGTAACCCCTATTGGGTCCAAGCCGACACGTACCAATCGGGAAGAGGCCAACTGAGGAGATAACGGACTACATGGTTAAGGTGACGCTTATGCCTAACTTATCTTGTTTGTTCTCTGCAGGAACAAGACTATTGTGACATCCCATTTAAATAGAATAATCTACTAAATAAAAACATCACATAATTATAGAAATAAAAGAGTCATCAGATGGACAATATACATATCAAAATCTACTGTTACAGTCATCCAGGAACAAGTACTCAAAAGATAACAAGGCATACCATAGATTGCCATGAACAAAACATAGACGATGAGTTAAATAGTTTGGCAAAAGAGTTACTCATAGAGCAAGGAATTACAAAGGCACTCGGGCCTTAACAATTCTCATAAGAGCTACAACTAACTGATTCATGACTAAGCAGCTGCGTCACCACCACTGGATCTACCATCAGAATTTCCTCATCTGCTCCCACCATAAGGTGATCATCGCAAAAGAAAGCATAACAAAGAACAGACACTAAATGAAAGGGTAAGCTAGTGAAAAATAAATTTCAACATATTATGGCAAACAGATACTCAAAACAGTTCTCAAGCATGCAACAAAGTAGGCACAAATTCATGTTATAGCAAACAAGCAGGATACTATGACTCAATTATCCGGATAAATATAATAAGATCAGATTCACTGGACGCTTGCACTTGTGGTGGCCTCTACTTCTCTGTAGAGCCATTGCCAATGGGTTTCACCCAACCACACACAAGGTTAGCCTTCAAGCATCTAAGGCCATTATCCTGCCAGAGACTAGGGCCTCCCGCTACTCTCACCACTTAGATCAGTTTGCTCTACATGAGACTCACTGATCCTTTAGAGTTTCGGGATGCGATCCTTACTTGAATCCTTATCTTCATTATATTCACTACACACCACCATGAGATCTCCCCACGAGACTCATGGAATTACGCCTATCTCACAACCAAAGTCATGTTTCTCATACCATTCCTATCACTTTTATTTCATTCATCCAACTCTCATGTTAAAACATCACCAACCCACAAATCCATGATCAACCTCATACCAAGCATGCCAATTTCATTCATAGGATTCAAACAACCAAACACATTCACGTACATCTTGTTTAGGAAGAGTAATCTAGACAAAACATGCAACAAATCATCCAACCATTCAATAAAACAGTGTCAGAACGCACCACTGCGCTAGCCTCGCTCAAGCTAGGAGCCCTCGCTCAGGCGAGGGAAGTTGCCTCGCTTAAGTTGTAGGCTCTCGCTTAGGCGAGATTGCAACAGTGGCCCCTGGGAGATTTCACGAGCTCTAGCTTAGGCGAGGCCTTCTCTCTTGAGCGAGACGGGGTGTCGCTCAAAACGCGAATGGACTGCTTGGGCGAGCGCTCAAGGCAGAACCTTGGGCCAGCTTCTACTATTCTCGCCTAGGCGAGGCGAGCTCGCTTGGGCAAGAATATCAGCTCTCCCCCACTATTCCACACATGCAGGGTAGAAAATAATACAAGACAACATCTATAATACAAGCCAACCATTTGCACATGATTAAAAATACCATTCAAGCACCCAGAATCATGGAACAGAACATAAACATGCGAGAATAACTTTAAAGCTTAAAAACCTAGCTTCCCTTACCTTTTTAAGCGCTAGCAAACACAACGGGTCCACAACTACAAAACACCACAACTCCATAGACTACAATAATGAGCTGAAAACATGAGACCAGGACAAAGCAAGGGTACGAAGTTAGACCCTAACCAAACTCACGTGCCCAAACAGTGAAGGAGAGGGAAAAGACCAAGAAAACTCTAAGGTTTAACTTACTTGGAAGCAAAGTGGACTTAGCTAGCTCGATGCGGGAGGTTCACTGTGCCCTAGCAGAGCTCTCAAGTTCCAGCAGAGAGTGTGAGAGAGGTCTGTTTCTGGAAAAGAGACAAAGAGAGAGTGAGGAGCTGGAAGGAGTATTGGGGGTCCCTTACTAGGCTGGCCTTGAACCTACGAAAAGGTCAAGTTATAAGCTGGAAAAAAATTTATTGAAAAAACGTTGTTTAATTGATTAATTAAAATATTTTTACCTTTACTTCTCACGTCTGAACTCACCCGTCAACTCTCTCATCCTTTCTCTAACAATAAATTCACGGATTAGTAGGAGAATATTACAAACGGAAGGGATGAGTTTACTGATAAATTAACTTAAAGCCCAAAAGTAATGGTCACATTGACCATTAACACCAAAATTAAATAACTGAATATTGATGAAAAAAAGTTGAGCACGTGAAATGTTTTAGTAAATATTTTATTGAAAATAGCCAAATTTATTACATACATATATTTTGATTAAATTTCTTTTTCAAACTTATTTTTCGCTTTTTACATTTTAAATTGATAAGTCCATCTTTCAATTTTTCTAACTTATTAAAATATGAAATTTTAATATTTAGTGATGATTTTTATTATCATAGAATTAATACAAAAATTAAATACACATATTGTTAAGGTTTGAGTATTAATTAATCAATTTATAAAATAAAAAGTAAAATAAAATTTGACAAAAACTACATTTACCAAAAACATATCTAACCATTATTTTATTAAGGATCTTTCTCAAGTAACCTTTTATTCAAGTTTCTCAAATGAAAACGTTCCAAAATTAAACACTCGAATTGGAATTTCACCCCAGCAGTGGGAGAAAAAAAATTTTCTCTATTCACCATACTATTAACATATTTACTTAAATAACAGTTTTATTTTTTAAAATGAAAACCATCTTAAAAAAATATTTTACAAATTTAAAAAGATATATATATATATATATATATATATATATATATATATATATATATATATATATATATATATATATATATATAGAGAGAGAGAGAGAGAGAGATTATAT
>Ga0214542_1000343_pt1 | contig 80342 bp, 47 predicted proteins | sample CNSS1metaG_FD_160096 | JGI IMG/M metagenome (GOLD analysis project Ga0214542, IMG submission 160096) | Root nodule microbial communities from cowpea collected in UCLA plant growth center, Los Angeles, California, USA - CNSS1 | ecosystem: Host-associated > Plants > Roots > Nodule | place: USA...
GAAAATAGACAAAAGCATAATGGGGGACCACTGCTCGTGCCCACAAACACACTTCATGGACCACCACCGTCAACGGAATCATAAAAAAGGACAACCACCGTCAAACAGATAATAAAAAATTGAAACAGCACCGCATAAAACAATTAAATAAACCAAACCCTAAACCCCACCATTCCAAAAACAATTAATTCAATGAAACACAAATTAACGTGATTCGCGCACCTGGAATCCAAAATACTTCCCACTTTGATGTCAATTTCAGCTTCAATTTCCTCTGCAACGCTCGAAGGAACCAATTCGATTTCAACCCTAAGTTCACCACGTTTCCTCTCACTCGAACACACTCTTCTGGTTCGTTCCCAAATCACGTCCCCTTTTAATTTTCAATTTCATTTTTCTAACCACTGTTCCACATCACACACCTGATAATGCCACGTAATCTTTTTTTTTCCCACTTAAGTAGTCAACATGGTCAGACGTTAAGTCATTTAACGGAGTCAACTAAAAGGGACCAAATTGATGCAAATAAACTAATTTGGGTACTAAATAGATGCAAAGTTAAAAGTGGGTACCATTTAGACACATTGGAACGAAACTGGGTACGTTGCGAATAATTATACCTAAACATTTATTAAATGATTTACATAAATGACTCATAAATGGTTTCATATTCCAATATTATAATTGTTTTGATTGAATTGCAAATGAACACATTCCAATATAATGTGACAGTTATGACTGCTCAAGAAGCAATGTAAATATCTTCGTATTACTAAATTACTAGATTTGATTTGAGCATATTCAAACTTATGAAAATACAACTTCCAATAAAGATATTTTTAAATTTTTCGTAATAGTATTTTTTTTAAATAATCAATTGTTTTTCTTATTATTTGCGTTATGAATAGATTCTAGAATCCACATTCATCACTGCACTGTTAATATCATATTAAAATATTTATTATCAAATCTTATTATTTCTACTATTTCTTTTAATTAATTTCACTAAAATAAATTTATTATAGTTAATTAAATCAATTATATGCTAAAATAATGAATTAATAATTATATACAATTAATCCTATAAAAATAAAATTTAAATTAATTTTTTATTAATATATAATAATAATGAAATCTATTTTAAAAATTAAAAAAAAAACAAAACAAAAAACACGACTCCTGCATATGCATCAGTCTCCTCTTTATATATTGTTATATATAAAATGTTTTAATTTTAAAAATAATATTAAGGGTAAAACTGGAATAATAAAAAGTGGACATAAAAGAGGGTTTATATATTGTTATAGATATACTTTTATTTTTTTATTTTATCTATTATTATTTATTGAGTATTAAAAACAAAATTAATTACTATAATACTTTCATATTTGTTGTATTATGTTTAACTTTTATTATAAATTCAATGTCTACTTAATAACAATATCTACATGTATTTTTGTTTAAAAATTTTAACATCAATTTCAACACTCTAACTTTTAATAGGGATCATATCATCTCACAATATGTTTGTATTTTTTCATTTTTCTTTAAGTTGATTATTCATATCTGGACAATACTTTTGGCACGAGACAAAAGTTCACAATATGTACGTGATAAAAGTTCACAAGACACCTGATTGCTATACCTTACCGCCAAAATGACATCCTTCAAATTTATTCTCAAATGTAATTATTTCAATATTTCAATATAAATTAAGTATAACTATAAACTATGTATTGTGTAAACTATGGATTATATCAATATATAATGAACCAAATCAATGGTCTTGAATAATTATATAATGAAACATATTGTCGCAATTAACCAAAATCTAAATGATATATTTACAAATTTACATAAATTGTACCAATAATAACAATACTTTTATTTAATTTTTTTACTAATATAATATATAATATTTAAACAAAATACTCACAATAACAATAACACAGAAAAAAAAAAAGACTCGTGTGTACGCACGGATTTCATACTAGTTAAAATTAAAAAGATAAATTCAAACTATTGAATCAGTCATAAACTTCACCTAAAATTTGTAAATGGTAAAAATTATTATTATTAAGATATGATTATTCTTTGCTGAAATCATAAATTTTTGGCGATTTTTACCATGCAAATGCACTTAACACTACCACCAATGGTCAACAAAATGGGGTCCCTTTTACACGAGTGAAGTTTTAAATATTGATAATATAACTTTTTTAAATTAGGTAGCTAATAACTTAAATATTTCAGTTTAATTTCATCTTTTTTTTATTTGTGTCACTCTCACTATTCATGTATAAGAATCTATCATTATGTGCTATTTTTTGTTTTAAAATTTTATGCTTTTATTTTTACTTTATCCTGAGATTTCGATAAATTAAAAGTATATACGTAAACTAATTTTGATGTTGATTTATGTTCTATATAGTGTATTAAGTTTGAAAAGCCAAAACAATGTCATTTTTTTTTATTATTTTAGACTCAATAGTATTTTTTTTTTCACATTCAATTAGAAGTAAAACTAATGTAAAATTTTAGTTGAATATTGTCAAACATCAAACTTAAGAGATAAGTGTCTACTTGCAAAAGAAATCATACATTCAAGTTAAATATGTGCATGAGAAAATAATAAATAATAACTTGAATACATAATAATTATGCCGTAAACAATATTATTTATAATAGATTTATGGACTTTTATCCGAGTCTTTACCGTTTAAGTTTACCTATCTTAATATATTTAGGTTTCACTAATTTGTTTTATTTCATAATCTCTTTGTCAACTATGCTAAATCCTTATTAGTCTCAATTGAAATGTGTCGAATGATACGATGTCATAATATATTATTTGAGATGTTCTTGATTACACTTATATTTTTAATAATGATATTTTATTTGAGTTGATGTTTAATTAAAATAATTAGTACATTAAAAAAAAGTTATATGAAAAGTAAAATGAGAAAAAATATACAAATTTAAAATAGATTTTAAATATTAAATAAATATAGATTATTAATAGTAATTAGAGAAATTTTTGAGATAATTTTGTAATACAATTGAAGAACCTTAGATTATTACACATAGATAAATATTTTTTTGTAGCTAGAAAGATTTTGAATAATTATAATTAAATGATTTTAATATAATATATGCTAGTTTAAATATAAAAGTTCATACAAAATTTCAAAAATTGGATTTCATAACTAATTAATTAGTTGCCTATGAAAAATAATTACAATAAACAATTTATAAAAGTTAAAATTATGAAAATATTTTGGAGATTAAGGTAACGACCAACATTAGCATAATTAATCTAGTAATTATATCATTACATAATTATTACATAATTAATAGTGAGGATAAATAAATATATAAGTATATAAAATGTATTTATAGTTTTCTATGAGAATTCATAGTTTTAAACATTTAAAATATATAAAAACTTCATAAAGTAGAATGATCTATACAATAAAAAAATTATATACATAAGTGACAACTATTCTCTAAAGAGGCACTCGTCAATTTCACCTTTACATATCTCTTCTACATGTACCATCATGCGCTCACACATCACATATGATCATCGTAGGTGGAAAACTACAACACAATATATAAAAGTGTAAACTAGTGAAATTTTAACAAGTTGTATATGCTCAAGCACCCACCTATACAAAGAGTCAAATACACATAACATTCACAAAACACAAACGTGTTCTAGACTTAATTTTTTAGATAAACATATACTAAGTGGAATATACATGAAGTTATGCACATGTCATGGAATACCATAAAGAATTGTAGTAACTGACTTGGCCCCTCTCGACCTAATTGTAATTAACAATCTTAATCCCTCTTGACCATTGATTCTCCATGACAGGATTAGCGCCTTCTATTATATAAGTTACGACATTATTTCATATTAATCCTGCAGATTAGGAACCTCCTTCAACTCTCACTACCTAAACTACATTCTCTATATGTGTTTGTGAGTTTAATAGAGTTAAGATGATTTCACAATTGGAACTCCTACTCAATACATACCCTAACATTAGACAATGTGGCCGTTCTCCTTAGAATTAACCACATTCATGCAACACATTCACACATAAGGTAAAATAGGTCAAACTATTCCATTTATATCATAAAGAATCCTAATCCAACCTATCATCCACCCATAATTCATATTTCAAACTTAACCATTTTCTTGTCACCATTTCACTATATTATAATCTTTAAAACCACACTCCATTCAAGAAAAGTTTTTTATGAAACCTTTTATTAGTTTCCTCTCAGTGCTACCCATTCTCTACACAACATGTCATTCTTGAAGGAGACCCACCCAAGGAACATCTAAGTACGCCCAACGGAAACAAAACAAAGGGTTATATTTCACTTAGTGCTTAATAGCAAAAGCCAACACTCAACGTTAGTAAGTTAGCGCCTAATGTCTAGGCTAGTGAAGCTCTCTAGGATTTAATTTCAGCTCGCGCATACCGATCAACATATGGCACCCAATGCTCCTAACCTCTATAGCTCTTTAGAATTTGTATTTCCATTGGTGCCAAATGCCTCTATGGTGATTCTGCTCAAAGATAATGCAAATTTCAAAAGTTACCTATGTGAATCAAATTGGGCAATTAAGTCTTTATGATATAATTTACTCTTTTCTTGTAATAAAATAGGTGTAGTTTGACTCATTTTGTGCTCATAAAGCATTAATTAACCAATTTGATACACCATGAAACAAATTCATTCATCATACAATCACTTATACAAAATTTCAATATTTCACAAGCCAACCAACAAAGATCCATACATCATACAAAATCATCAATCTTACACATATTAGAATATCCAACTTAATATACAATCACACCACCATTTCAATCCCTCTAGTACACATAATTACATAACATAATTTTAGTCTATTTTCAACTAAGCTTAAAGAAAAATCAATCATACCACCACATTACTACTTTAAAATTTTAATTTATTAGATCAAAGCATGATCATATATAAAATAGCACTAGCTTCCCTTATTTGAAACGAGGATCCTCCACAAATTCCTCACAAGGTACACTTATAACTCATATTACACCAACACTGTTAAGTTCTTCACGAAATGTTCTAACTACCTACACAAACATCATATCACAGATCTAAACATATCATAACGATCACAACTAAATAGATATTCACTTTGAATTACTTTAGACACATGCATGAATTTTAAAACCATGTGTATCTAAAAAAATGTGTATCTAAAAAATGTTAAACTAACTCATAAAATAGGAAAAAAGTGAACTTGCTATGTTTTAAATTCTGATAAGTTATAAGTATAAATCTCTTCAAAGAATCCATTTGTAATCTCTTTGTCAAACAAAAGATAGATAAGCTAAGAAAGTTATAGAGAAAAAAAAGAAAAATTATAGAAAAAGGTTTTTAGGAAAATATTGATTTGATAAAAGAAAGTTTAAATAATGTAAAAATTTATTTATAATTGAATTTTTATGAATAAAATAATTTATTATCATCTTTAAAACCATTATTATTATTAAAATATTTCCTAAGTCCTTACATAAATAAAAGTATATAATTTCTTTTGTAAAATTATTTTAGCCTACAAATTAGTTGGAATATTTAATATAGTTTTATCCTAAGTAATTAATCATTTAAAAATATTTTACCATCTAATAATTATAAAAAACAAAATAAAGATATTTATCGGTCAATAAACCAAATAACACGAAAATTATCATATGAGATAATGTAAAATTATCAAATTATTATTTTTATATATTCATTTTTCATATTTATTTCTTTTTCCCAAATTTACCAGAAGAAATAAGGTTGTTTTCTTTTATTTCAAACTCAAATTGAAACACGAAAAGGAGTGGTTATTAGTTACATAGTCAGACGTTTAGTAAATAAATCAATACTAAGTTAAGAAAAAGAAGAAGAAAAAAACATGTACTTTAAAAATTCAGATAATAAAATTGAGAATTTTGTGGTAAACTTTATAAAATAAAAATTTCAGATACAAATTTACGAAATAAAAAATTCAGTGGTAAAATTTATTAAAGTTGTAAGCTTTACAAAATTATAAAAGTTTAATATTCAAATTAAGCCAAAATATAATACGTATTTTATCCTTAAGTCACGACATTATTAAAAATTCAACACATGATAAAATTGTCAGCTATGTATAGTTTTTAATTTTAAACAATAAAAATTATACAAGATTTACAAGTTTAAAATAAAATTCTAAAAGTATACAAGTTTATTGGTAAAATTGTTTCAAAATACCTTTTTTATCTTTTATTCTCCTCATGACAAATCAATTCCTTTTGTGAATATTGGTGGCAGTGTAATCTGAAGAAGAGGTATCTTCGATCAATGTGTCTTTCGGTTAAACATGAACCACACTTCATTTCCACACTCTTTTCTCATCCTCGCTCTAATCAGGTACCGCCATCTCAATTTTCAGCCACATTCCACACTCTTTTTTTACTTTTCGTTCCAAAGTTGTGATCTTTTTCATTTTCTGCTATCTGGGTATGTCTCTAGTTTGCCTTTGAGGCCTTACCGCGGAGAAGGGTTGGCACCCTTTTGATGCCATGGTACTTCCCTGTATTGAAGAACAATTCTCGTTTGTGCCTCAGCATCAATGGAAGAAGGCTTTGTTCAAGTTACAGCAATGACAGTGTAAGTAATGTAACTTGTTATTGTTTATTTTTTTATGTTGATTTTATTGTGTATTTTGATTCAATGTATGTCTTCTTTATTGCCAACCAATTGGAACCACCATGTTGTGAGACGTAAGTTAACCTTAAACAGCCTTGTAGGAAAAGGGTTTCGAAGGGTAAAGTAAGTAATGGCAGTTGATGCAAAACTAACTGTTGATACTCCATTACGTTGGATCATGATTTGGACAAGGTTTCAAATTGTGGTTTTAGTAGTATCATGCATTTGGAGGTTATTAGGAAAAACATAAGTCTTAGGTTGAGTAGAGATAGAATCTAAAAAGACTATTTAAGTCGGATAAAATCTGAAAAGGAGTATATAAGCGGAGGCAACTCTCACCTTACTAGTTGATTTTGAAAGTTGAGTTAGGTCTAAAAACCTACATTCTTTGACAAGGAGTGGAAACCTCTGGTGTTCTTAGTAATATCTGTTTATACCTAAGTGTGTAGGTATACCCTGCACAAATGGAAAAATAAAATATGACTGATATATCTTTAATGATGATGCTTGTTACAACTATTTGTGTTTTGTTTACTGTTGTTTTCCCTTGCACTTTGAATGTAATGGTTATTATACGGTTTTGGATAGTAATTAGATTAAAATAGATTTCAATGCAAATAACCAAATGAAAATAAAAATAAAGAAAATCCAATTGTATTGTTTTAGGAGCTCAGCATATGTTTTTTGTTGCACAATATCAACTTCGGCCGTCCTTAGGATCCTGAATTTATATTGGTTAATAAATGAAATTGTGTTTATTAAAATAAAGGATTACAAATCAATATTCTCATAAAGCTAAGTCCTAACCAATCTAGAGCCTATGGCTCCTTCAAAGGATTCCTCTTCGTATTCCATGCCAAGAACAAACTGCTTCGTATTCCCTTCACTCATATTCTCCTCTATGTAGCCAACCTGTACATTTCCTCTATTTGCACCTGGACCCTTTTTATCTGGTTCCTATCATTGCCACCCTCTTGAATTACATTTCCTCTATGAAGACTGGATTGACATTTTACTCCAACTAAATTCTTGTGATATTTCATGAAATCTTCTTTTTGCACCTTTTCTTAACACTTCTTCCGCATTACTTTTACAATTTATCTGTTTCTTTTCCTTTATGTGCTTATTTTTTACTAATTGGATGTTGTGTTATCTATCATTGGTTTAAGGTCAGACTCCAGAGCTATCAGATGCATACAGCCATGAAGGTATATATGTTGTACTCCCAAAATTATCCAGAAACTAGGATTTGCATTTTTAAATTGTTCCAAGTTTCTAACCAGTATTTTAAATGGAGGGTGATATTGGATGCTCACATTTTGGAGGTTCAATTTTTAGACTGGCAATTCACCTTTTGAATTTTGAGTAATACGTAGAAGTTGCAACCTGCTTTTAGCAGGCTATGCTGTTGATTTCTGCTGGTACACGGGCTAATACCCTTTGATATATATGTAATGTACCAGTTCTCCTACAGATTAAGACAATTTATTGTCCAACGTTTTTGTGACAAAGGCCCAACATTAAGTTTTTTTGTTCTTAATAAAAGTCTGAATAAGATAGATTTATTTGACCAAACTTTCATTGCATATGAATTAAGTTTCTGTTGCCTATCTGGTTGAATGTACGCAGGAATAAAGAGAAGAGTTAAACTATGCTCATAAAGCAAACGTAGTCATTTAGATCATTATATTAGATTATGGATGTCAATTGTGTTTAGCTCTTACATTGAATTTTTAAGTATCATAATTACCGATGGCAAGATATTTTCAGGTTCATCAGAAAGCGTAGAGAATAAGAAGGGAAAGTCAATGACAAGCAATGAGTATGTATAACTTGCCCTGCAATATTTTTTCATCGATTGTTAGAGACTGGAAAATATGTTTTAGCTGATGACATCTTGGTGTATGTATTATTTTCTGCTTTGCTTCTTGCATCTTTATGATTGAAGAAGTTTACGAACAGTAATTGATGCTTAACTATCCTGACTAAGATGTTGTAAATTCAAAATCCAAGTATTTGATGCAGTCTAGTTCAAAGCACTGAACACATGTTATTGCATTATCCTACGGGGAAAGAAGTGAGAGAAGTGGAGGAAAGAAGTAATTGATTGATAAGTTTTTCAATATTTTCAAATCAAGAAACCAAACAGAAAAGTGACAGGACTTTGCCTGTCACTATGCTTTAGTTAATAAAAAAATTAGAATGGTCAACTTTCATATGTGTAGATTTTCATTTTCCACATTCATGCTTCATGTTTGCCAAATATACATGCAAAATATGATATAAGTTATATTTATCATGCTCCCATTTTGGGTGCATTCTTTGTGTTGCAATAATTGTAACCCATACTTATTTAATATGGCAGGATCCTGAAGAAACTGAGGAGATATGGAGTTTCTGGAATCCTATCCTATGGACTATTGAACACTGCATATTATCTCACAACATTTCTTATTGTGTGGTATGTGAACATTTGGACCTCTCAGCATGCGTTTTGCATAGTATTTTCTTGGAGAATGTATATATAACAAAGAAACTATAAATTTGTATGGAGAGTTATTCACATCTTCCTGCTTCTCTATGCTCTCTTGGCAAGGAAATAAACAAGCTTTATGTTTGTTAGGTTTTACATTGCTCCAGCACCTGCAAAGATGGGTTATGCTGCAGCTGTACAAAGGTAAGCACATATTACTGTCATTTCTTGTATGGTCTGTCCATTATGGTTTCTTGATATGAGGTTTAACAAATTCACAGTGATGTGTAGATTTCTCAAAGTGATGGCCATGGTGTGGGCTGGTAGTCAAGTCACTAAACTTATAAGAGCAGGAGGGTGAGCTACATGAACCTTTTCACCTTCTTGGTTGTGTTATGCATGCAGATATGTTCCTGTCTCCTGCCATTTCAAACATTGGAGTTGCTTCTTATGCAGAGCATTGGCACTGGCACCTTTTGTTGACAGAGGATTGTCCTGGTTTACTGATAAGTTTAAGTTTCAATCACAAGGGAAGGTAAGTTTGAACTGAATTATACCTTTTTTTTCTCTTTAAATTGTTTTATCATTCTTGTTATCTGTTCTGAGTTATTTGATTTGGCATTTCCAGGCTTTCATGGCTATAGTGGGATTCTGTCTTACGTTGGCTATCATTGTATTTTTTGTCATCACACTGCTTTGGGCTTGAAGCTTCTCTCTGCCACCTTATGGGGAGAACATTCAAATTCGTTGTCACATAATAATTGTTTTGTTCTAAAATACACTATTATTGAAATTTTTGCTTGTTATATAAGACAGTGTCTCACAAATTTGCACCTTTTTTCGTGTATGTGTTATTTTATGTTGGTTTGGTTTTAGAAAAACTAAAAATATTTGCAAAGTAGGTGTGCAAGTGGATCATTGGGATAACTTGGATTTTTCTAATGCAATAACTATAATTTGGTTAAATAACCAGTTCATGAATCTCAAAAATGATGAATATAACTCAACTGCATAATGAATATATGATATAAATTTTGTCTGATAAAATGCTATTAAATATAAATTTATGTTTTATCATATTAATATTATTTATAAATGTGTTATAAATATTGTCACCAGTTAATAACTATTGAAAATATTTATTTTAGTGCATTTTTTTAAAGGTGATATTTTTTTTCTTCTAAAGTTCCGATGATCCAATTCAACATAATTCAATTATAATTTAATTGCTAAATAAAAAGAAATGAAAATCAATCTAGTTTAATTAAATTTAAAATTGAGTTACATTGAAAAATTATATTAAATTTGGCTCATCAATGACAACTTATGAAAAGGGTAGTGAATTGCAAGAAACATTTTCGTATTGAAGTAAATAAGTTAATTAGCATTTACAAATTTACTTATAAACAAGATAATTAGCATTTCAAAAGGTTTATTTTTAATTTTTTTCTATAAGCTATTAAGAAAATTTTAATACACGTAATCTTTACTATTCGACAATCTAGGCTTAGAAGGATTGTGTTTAAAATAACTAAGATACAAATAAAATTTCTTAGAAAATAAATATATAACATCAAGGGTACATATTCAAATTAAAATCACATTTTCAAACATTATCAAAATTAAAAAGCTATAAAACATGGTTACCATAAATTACTTCCTATTAATCTCTAATTACTGGAACAATTCCCCTCTTTGGTTTTCCAAAAGGCAATGCTTCAATATCTCTGTTTAATGTTTCTCGTAGTTTTATATATATGTATGCTTCCTAGAGTATGAGTATCAGATACAGATACATAAAGCAAATTTAAGTATGGGACATCAAAGATTGTGATCTTACAATGGTGAAGCAAAATTTGTCCAAAATTATATATTTTTATAGAAAAAAGGAAAGGCAAAAGGTTAGTATTTTAGAATCAAACTCAAGGGCTAACAGCAGTATCACTGTGGCCATCTAAACTTTCCACTAATCTCCTTTTGGCAGATTTGGTTCTGTAACACCAGACCTCAAAAGCTTCACTCAAGTCAGGGTATCCAATTTCCCTACTTCTGATCCAATCTGCCAAAATGTCTGCTTGATCGTTTGATGGCAAAGTCAATATCAGTGACACAATTGCTCCTTCAATGGCCTGGCACAAATCTTCACTCATCTTGTAAGGAAAACCAATCTCCTCAACAGCTTTTGAATCCAGCAATGGCTTCATCTTCCGGACATATGGAAACCAGGTCTTCAGCAATTGCACTCGACATGGAGCTGGAAGAATCACACTGCCATAACCAACTGCTTCCAAAACTTTACATGCTACTTCTATCAGTTTCACTTTCAGCCCCCACATGATATGGTCAAGTTTCCTGTCTTCAATGATCACCAAAATTTTACTTGAGATTGCAGCCCAGTTAGAAACAAAATTCTTCATCAAATCCATCTTGGGGAGCACATTACACATCCATTCAAGATCAGATACCCTTTTCATTATCCTATCATACACCCCCTCAGGCTCAAGGGAAGTGTCCAAAAGCAAGGAACGCAGATCCGTTTCAAATGAATGAATGATATTGTACACACCCATTGTTACTGCGGATTGTACTTCGCCGTCGGCGATGATCATTGTAGTATCTCCATCTTCTCCTAGCATAAAGTCAACTTGTTCTTGAGCAGAGATTCGTAGCTCATCTCCAAATGGTAAACACGGTCCCTCAATAGACACTGCAAAGCGTACAGCTGAAACAAATATGTCTTTTGTAGAGCTTAAATCTCCAGGTCTGATGTTAGGTATTTTTGACATGGCCATTTAACTGTTTCAATACTACAGTAAGATTTTGTAATCCTCTGTGTTCATCCAGACATGACCTCCATGTTTGGAAAATACACACTCTCGCAGCAAAGAGCAGTGCTCATTACAACAAAATAGCTTTAATTGGGGACAGCATGACCACAGTCTTAATCTCAAGTGCATGTCAGAGATGGAAACATAATGTAAACCAGTGAAATGAAATGATCTATACGAAGTCTTCTTTTATTTGTCAGTGAAATACTTGCAGGAGCAGTAGCCTTCAAATTCTCAGGTCACACTAATCTTTCACCAATATAGTAGTATCATGGCCAAGCTTACAATGCAGACTTAACTGGAAATATTCATGTACAAACTGCAATGCCAATACAACACAAATCACACTTCAACCAACAGAATAATTTAAGCCTCTAATAAGGATGATACAGAGAACTAAAAACCAGGCATAAATTCCAGAAGGGTGCATATGCGTTTTTCAAGCACGAGAAAAGACATCAAATTGACATAAAACATAACAAATAGTTTCCTGTAAACTACATTCAAAATAGCTCACCAAAAGAAAGGTATTTAAATTAACGAAAGTTTACAAAACACACTCACATCACAAGAAAGTACAGAGGAACACATGCACAGTCTCTAACATAAAACTAATGAGTCCTGATGAAAAAAGCTCCTCACTATGGCATAATCCACTGGTGATAGACACAAATTTACCATTGCACGCCCTCTGCGCACACAAAAGTGGTTAGAAATGGAAAAGGAGATGAACTGTTTAACCCACATCCATTTTTTCCTATCAGTGCGGTAGGAGATCACACATTGACTAGGAATAAGGTCTGGTTATAATATATAAGTAGGGTGCAATGCTCATATTATATAGGGATGAGTTAGGTATAAACACACTAAGATGCCCACTTCTCTTATTCCTTTAACTCTGAAATGAACTAAACCTACATTCCTACTGCTAGTCATTAATCAATTGGACATGATCACTCATTTTTCAAAAGTCATTTTGGACTGATTCTGGGCAATTAGCATAATTTTTCAATTGGTCGGTTCATTACATGACTAGACTATAGATATATACTTGCCTTCACACAAGCATAACCATTACATGACTAGTTGGAAGCACAATAACCACTGTTGCCAGCTTCGAATTCAAAATTCAGTCCATCGTATAAAACATCAAGATGAACTGGAGCCTATGGTTATTGTGTGCAGTCACATACCAATGCTTATCTCATGAGAAGAGAGGTTATAGAAAGTAAAAAACACAACAAGAATCTAGCCTCTCCGAAACATATTACCAGCACCCATGACTTTTTTTTTTTTCATTTGTCAACATATCAAAGAACATTTCAAGTGGGAACATAGACAACTACGGAAACCATTAAAAAAAATGAATCATCAAAGCCAAATAAATCCAAAAGATATGAAAATTTCGAGCTAGGAGAACAGATATCAACCACCCATAACTACACAAAAAGCAACACAGACAGAAAGAAACAACAAAAAAGAGAAGAAAAGAAAAACAACATAAAAAAAAGTAAAATAGATACATGAATAAAGGAGAAAGTAATCAATTTGCGACTTGGAAAAGTCACAGTATTTAAAGCTAACAAAAATTTATTATCTTTGTGCTAAAAGAGTGTCTTTAGCTAGATGAAAAAGCAGATATTTTGACTTTAAGACACAACATGTGACAGCAATTAGAAAAAAAAAATGGACAAGAAATTTACCTTGCAATCCGAAAAAACAGAGGAGAAAGAGTGCATGATTTCATCTTGTTCCTATCCTCATATCACCACCAGCTTCATCGCCAGAAATTAAAAACCCTAACAATACTGCGTCGTTTAACTCCAAGTTTTTAATCATACAGAACTGAGATGCATTAAGTGCTGTTTAATAATTTAATGATTTTTTTTATTTGAACAGAAGTTTATTAGATTATTTTGCATAAAACATTCCTACATAATTAAGAAAATGATGACATGATTTAATGATCTATAATATTATAACTAAAATTTAAAAGTTGAATTTTAAGAAATTTATATTGTAAGAAACTTTTAAAGATGAAAAGTTTTTTCCCCAAGATTATAAGAAGGAATTTAACAGAATCTCAGAAAACAATAAAAAAATTGCAAGCGTAAATGAGAATTAAAAAAAAAGGTTTAAATACCAAATAATCTCAATACAAAAGTTTCAATATTATAATAATTAATTACTTTTATTTTCATGTTTTTTTCTTCTTATATGCATTAACTTCCATGATCTTTTTGTATTTGATTTAAAGTTGAAGTTTCTTATAATATAATAAGAGTGAAGATGAAGATTTATTTATTAATTCAATTGAAAATTCATTATAATAATTTTTTGTAGGGAGAAAGTTAAATCATGTACATGAGTACTCTCTTTAACGAAGAGCAAGTCCGACGAGAAAAATTATTTTTTTTAACAAATTTAACAAAGTTTTCATAAATTGAATTAAAATATATTAATTTTTTACTTTTATTAACCAAAATAAAATATTAAAATTGTAACATCCCATTTAATAGTTTTTCACGCTATCAAATAAAATATTATATCATGATCAAACACAGCAGATAAGAGGAATAACAATGATATATATAAAAATATATATATATATATATATATATATATATATATATATATATATATATATATAGCTAGTACAATCATCCAAAATTTCCACACAAAACCCTCCTGACAAGTATAGAAAATAAAGGGAGGAGGTCTAAACTACAAGTCTCAAGACTTAGCAGAATCTGGTCCAAAAACTAACACAGTCCACAAGCAAAGAATCATCTCCTACTCAGCAGAGGGGTATCATCATCTGGACTCGGCTCTGCTCACACCAACCGTAGGGATCATTGCAAAGGAGAGAAATTACAAACACAGGCAACATAAAAACAAAAGGGTAAGCTAACTGAATTGAGAGAGAAAAATGAATGATACAATTCACAATGTAAACATCAATCATAACACACAGCTCAATTGCATAATTCTAGACTTGATATCTGGATTGTGTAAGCGACATTGGAGCTCTTGGTGGCTTGCACCTGCAACGGTTCCCAGACTCTGCAGAGTCTGGACACAAAGAGTTTTCACCCGACCGTTCCCAGGGTAAGTCCCCTTCGTGTCTAGGACTTGATCAAGTCCAAAGACTAGGACCTCCTGCTACTCCTTACAACATAATCCATTATGCTCTATCTGAGCGTGAATGATTATTGGAGTTTCAAGATACCAACCAATATGGATTTCACACGTCATTACACACAGACACACACACACTAACAATTCCACATGAATTTCCCTTGAAATTCCATTCCAAACACATTTCCTCATGATACATACTCATCCAATTCCATCACACAACATGTTAATAATGACATTCCAGGCATATGAGATACTAATTGCACAAAACCACCCTAAAACACACAATATCATACTTTATAACAGAAAATAGAGCGTCCCACTGCAGTGACTCTCGCTCAAGTTAGACACTCTAGCCCAAACGATAGGTTATCTCGCTTAGGCGAGTCAGTCTCGCCTGAGCGAGGCTCTAACAGTGGCAAAAATTAAAAACTGGGCGAACTCTCGCTCAGGCTAAGCTGGCTCGCTTAGACGAGATCGTCTTCTCGCTTAAGCGACCTCAGCTCACCTAGGCGAGACTTCGCGCAGGATCAGGGGTGGGTTTTATATAGTTATATTTTTAAGTGAATTTTGATATATTTCTATAAGAAAATTCATAAACGATGATCAAATTTAGTGATAAAAATATGTTTGAAGTTCAATTTAGAGACTAATTTTCTAACTAGAGAACAATTTATTTGGTAACCAAAATCTTGATTGCTGATGTTAGTGAACCAATTTAAATACAAATTCATAATTGAAATTATTTAGTTACGAACATGGAAACCAATTTTAATTTTTTATTCATATAAACTATTTTAGTTACCAATAACTTTTAGTTTATAAATTGATATCTAAGTTAATCATTAAAATTAGTCATTATTCAATTATATTCCGTATATAAAGATGCTTACATCACTTCACTTTTAGTATTTACCGTGGGCACAATACGTTTTTCCTGATCTTCCCATACTGGAAAAATGTTAATGCTCCAACATCCACACTGAATATGAACCGAATTGTCTCACGATCTTTTGAACTCATTTCACGTACCAGTCTAATGGACAAACATACTATAACCTTAAGTGATGAAAAGCCGACATGTAGGTGTCAAATGATGTGAAAATTGTAGAAATTTTAATAATAAAAAAGTATAAAAATGTAGTTAAATATTTGAAGTAAAAAATAAAATAGTTAATTATAATTTAAAGGATTTATTTTCAAATAATAAAATTTGATGAATAATTATTTAATTAGAAAAAAATATTAGATATTATAAGATATTTTTTGATATTAAAAATTGTTAATATATTGTTATATAATATTATTAGATAATAATAATAAATGATAATGAAATATTGTATTTCCTTATAAGGATGAAAATTTGTGTATTTTATAAATAGAAACACATTTTAATGAAGAGAAAAGGGCATTTATTTTCATGGATGGAACAAGGATGTGTGAGTTTCATTGTGGAAAGAAAGGGAGTGGGTAACAATTTTTATCAACTATAGAGGAGAGGAAGGAAATCTTTTGTTTTATGCGTCACAATTTTACCTTTTCTTAGAGTTAAAGAGTACATATAATAAAATGATTATTTTAATATAAAAAAGGTTATTTAAAAAGTGAAATTAAAAATAAAATGTGTAGACAATGAAAAATATTTTTATATAATGATATAGCTCTTATTTTAAGTGTATAATTTAATATAAACTAAAATTTAAACTTAATTGAAATTAAAAGATATATAAGTTATACGGTAAAAAAATCAACTTAAAAGAATATATAAAAAATTTAAGATTCTTTATACTTTTTCTACATTCATAGTTTTGACTTACAACTTTCATCTGTACCTCGAAAACTTCTTTTATCAATAAACACAATATTTTAATATTAAAGAAAGTTATTTATGTAAAAACAAACTAATTTTAGGAAATCCATATTTATAATAAATATTAATTTTTTTTATAACAAATTCATTTAAGTATCTCCTTAAAACTTATACACGGCTTATTTTAATATTTAAACAGACATTTTTTTAGTATGTTTTAATCTCTAACACAAACTTAATAATACAAAAAACTAAACAAGTGATCAAACATATCATTTATATCGATTCTAAAATCCTACAAAATTTATAAAATTTATATTCATACACAAAATTATTTTATGCTACTCAAAATTTATAACTGAATTTCATAATATTTAGAATAATATAGTACATCCTTAAATAGCTGAAAAAAATGAAAATTTGTGTATTTTAGATGTAGAAGAGAGGTTGTCACTTTTTTTGTTTTTTTTTTGGTGCAATTGCTTTTCTAACTAAACCCCTTTGTTTTATTTTTTGAGTGCTGTAAGAGTTTTAATAATTGGGCTTTAATAATTGGGCTTTAACGGTTAATAACAAAAAAAAATCACTACAATTGTCAGCCCACTACCACGAAGAAACTCGTACGTGACAAGGCCACCACCAACGTTGCTACTGTGTGAGTCGCCGCCGCCGAAAGAGGCGCCACCGCCACGACGTCGCCGCTGACAGAGGAACTGCCGAAAGAGGCGTCACGGCCGTGAATTCTGTCCGCTTGTTCTCCCTTCCGTTGGGAGGGATTGCATCGCGAGAGAAGCACAGCCGCGAGCTCTGTTGGCTTCTCCGCTGACAGAGAAGCCACCGCCGTGAGATCTGTCAGCTTATTCTCTTTCACCGCTGGGAGGATTGCAACGAAAGAAGCTCAATAATGTTATTATATGCTTTTTCATGTACAAATTTTTTGAAACTCTACACAGAATCTAATCATATATAAAAACCTAGACAGGCTTTATATATTCTTGGAAGTTGTTTTGAAAAGAGTTTGACACTGCTTCGCAGCAACTCAATATGGAAGAAAAAATAGACACTGCAGACAAGAAGGTAAGCTTCCTTCGTTAATGCTTTCAATATGTTTGTTCTGTGTTGTTTCTAACGCCTTTGAAAAAATTAATTCAACTTGTGCATTTTTCGCTTTTAAGTTTCCTTAGATGCTTTTAGTATTTTGAATGTACTGCTGTGGAATCAATTGAATATTTTAGGTGGTAAATTTTTACGGGAAACTATGCTGAATGTTTTGGCATAAATGAGTTGATTCCCAAAGTGACTTCTAGATACTAAGTTTTCATCGGAGTATGTTAAATGATGACGGGATTTAAGAGTCGTCGTATACACTTTTAGTTTTGCTAAAATGCAGCTCAGAAAGATTTGTATTGTATATACTCTTGGTTTTAGTTGTGTGTTTCCTGTCACAGTTATTGTGGTGATGAAATCATTGGACTAAATGGTTATGCTTTAATACTTATTTAATAGATGAAAAACTACATTTGCTATAAACCTAGTGAATCAGTTCATATAGAATTAGGGATTTTAGTTTTAGATTCGTACGTTTGCCAAAATTATTTTCAACTTCTTTGGTTGTTGGTGATAGTGATGCAGTCTTTTGTAGTATTTTTGTTTCCCTTTCCTTCTTTCTCCTTTGTCCCAACAATATAACTAGTGCTTCCATATGGGTAGGTGCTGGCTGATATTGTAAAATTGGCACAAAAGAGAGGCCTGAGGGGTAAGCTAGGAGACTGGAAAGAATTCTTGGACAGTCATGACAAAAAGTTTGGGGCCAATTTGAGTGATCCATCAAAGCGACCCCATGAGTTATTGGCAACATTTCTAAAGTCTTTTTCGGAGGACGAACATTTGAAGGTAAATAACTTTTCAGTACCAAATATGTACACATAGACTCAAAAGATGTGAGTTTTATTTATTTCTTGTGTATAGTTTTTTGATAACATCATGCGACATCATGCAAATCAATACTTGTTGGAGCGGATGAAAGATAAATCCCACGATTCCCCGGAACAGGTTCGTTTTAATGGTGGTTGTTCTGCTAAAATCTTGTTTTAGATTTGTATTAAACTTTCTTTCTTGGATTATAGTTGTAAGTAATAATGTTATTTTGCTTGAGTTATGAAGTTTTGTTTTCATTTGTAAGATTTCTATTAAATACTGAGTTTCCTTTCCGTAAAAGTCATACTCACCGCATGTGTTTTGGGCTTTCTACCTATCCTTGTTATTTCTTTGAGTGATTCAACATTATCATTCAATTTCATCTGAGATTGTTCCAATCAATGTTGTCAAAACTGAATCAGGAACCAAACTAGTGTTTGGTTGAAGTCTTCCTAAAAGGCAGTTCAAATTTGAACCGGGATAAAACCGGTCAAACTGGGCATGAGCTGGAAAATTGGGAAAACTAGTGGGTTGGGAGGTTTGACTGGTTGTTTATGAAAACTTGATTTATTTTAAGTTATAATTTTGCTGTAGTTGGTTTTTGAGTTACTGATGGATTTAAATTCCAACCGGGATATAGTCGGTCAAACTGGCCATGAACTTGAAAAACTGTGAAAACTTGTGTGTTGAGAGGTTTAGGTTGTTGGTTCTAAGAACGTGTTTTTCCTGTTGTAGAGAGTTGTAGTTACTAATGGATTTTATTTTTTAGTTCTAAGAACATGTGTATATATATACACGATGTATTATACTTGCTTGCTTTCATATATAACTTCTAATGCTATGACTTAGGATGCATTTAATTGAAGTTTAAATTTTTATTTTGTAATATATATATATATATATATATATATATATATAATCTTTTTTATTAATACTACTTTGTATATTGTACTATCATATTAAAAGAATAAAATGATAATATTTTATTGAATCTGGTTTGACACTGGTTGAACTCCACGTTAAACCTTTGAACCTTAAACCCATAACTTCACTGGTTTAGTGACTGGACTGGTTTTAAGTACTATTCACATGTATCTTCTGCCCTATTTCTATAATTAATTTTTACATATTTCTAAATTTATACTTTTATGAATTATTCTTTTCCTCTTTTTTATTTAAACCATCATGCCAATTTGATATCAGCTTCCAAGTTGAATATTTCTTGTTTCTTCTAGCAAATCTGAATGTAGAACTAAAGTCTAAAATTGAAGAGAATGCAATTGATAGTGGCTTGAATCTCTATGATTCAACAAAATAAAATATTCTGATGTTACTTTTGCTGATAATTATCCTTTTTCTCCTTACTGGGTTGTGTAATTGATAATGGGTATGCACATTTTTTTTCTTCTTAATTAATGTTGTTGATTTCATTGACATGTGTATTTACAAAAAAAAGTTATACTATAATTTTCTAACAGTCTGATGTTTGCTGCACAGAGGCTAGTTCAAATAACTCTGCAGCATCCGTTATATCCATTGGACTATTCATTTCCATCAATTGATGAGGTTTGTTGACATCATCTGTACCTGAATTTGAAGGGGTCAATAGTTATTCTGATATATCATATATTATGCTTTTGATGTGGATTTGAAGGGGTGGATAGTTATAAATGTTAAAAACAAGCCCAAGGTGTTGAAGTCTACTACAATGCTAGCTGTTGATTGTGAAATGGTTCTTTGTGAAGATGGGACAGAAGCGGTAGTTAAAGTCTGTGTGGTGGACCATAATTTAGAGGTAATTTATGTACACTCCTCGTTTCGCATAGCCTCCCAAAAAATGGTTTCACATAATTGTTTTTAAAATTATTCTCCTTTTCGGGATTATAGATAGATAATTTTCAGAACTTTTCAGGTCAAGCTGAATGAATTCGTAAAACCCAACAAAAAAATTGTGGACTACAGAACAGAGATCACTGGTATCTCTTCTCAAGATCTAGAGGCAGTGACTTGCTCATTGGCTGATATACAGGTGTTTTGTGGGTTTCTTTGTTCTTTTATTGTATAGTCTTTCATGTGCCTAATGAAGATATGTCTTGCGCTTCCATAGAAATCCCTGAAGAAGTTGTTATCAAAAGGAACAATATTAGTGGGACACAGCTTGCATAATGATCTACATGGTAAGTTTGATAAACGTTTTAGTTTACTTTGGTCTGTTTTTAAACCTACTGCTAGATTTTGAGTATATTAAGGGACTAGCGCTTCTAATTTATTTACTAATACAAGTTGTCTGCAGTGCTGAAGCTTGATCATGTCAGAGTCATTGACACTTCCTATATCTTCCAATCCGTGAATGGGTCTATGCACAGAAGACCTTCTTTGAATGGTTTGTGTCAGGTACCAAAGTGGCAAATATTTTATATGCAAAAATTAAGGTTATCTCCATTATGAGAAAGGGTCACATAGTCACTCTTTTGGAGGAATCATGTTGTTTTGGATGCAAAGTTTCTTGTGCACTTGTGCTAGTTTATATCTTGAAATTTAAGATCTTTTTCATCATCCAGGCTTGCCCAAGAAAATTATAGCAACATGGAAGAATAAACGCAGAAATGGCAAATATTGATTTTTGATTTATAGTTTATCACCAATTGTTGTGACAGGCTGTTTTGGGTTGTGCTGTTCGGGAAAAAGGTGTTCCACATAATTGTCTAGATGATGCACGTGCAGCTATGAAGCTGGTTCTTGCAAAGATCAAACATGGCGTTGATAAGGAATTTCCAATTTCACTGGCTCAAGAGCGTGTAAGCGGACATATACATCTTAAGCATTCTTGTCGTTGTAATCATGTTGATTGGCGACTAAAGATGAATGCTATCACTGTCATATTGTTTTAGGTTCCAGAAAATGAGACAGCAAAGCTTTTTCTTCACATGATACCAAATACCTTAAACACTGAAGCACTGCATACCATTATTCCTGGAGAATTCAGAACAGAACTGCAGGTAGTGTGTCTCTCATGGCTATCTCAATGTTCTAGTGAATAGGTTCATTTGTAATTATTTAAATAGTGTGAATATCTTCAATTTGAAAACATTTAGTTTTGTCTCAAGGTAATCTTGTTGGAGGTCTTTTACTGGGTTACATTTTGTGTTTGAGATCTGATGCATCTGTTGCAGCCTAACAGGAAAGGTCCAGGAAGACATTATTCTGCCTTAGCTGTTTTTAAAAATACACAAGAGGCTGATGATGCCTTTGAGAAAGTCCAAGGAATCCTGTTAAAGGTACATATATATATATATATATATGATAAACTAATTTTGCAGTCACTGAAAGACATTTATTTTCTGAGATTGCTGATCTATTTCATACTATGTATATTACTTTATCTTAGGATAATCAAGGGCGTCCACAGAAACTTGTAACATTACTGTCAAGTAAAGTCATGCCTGTCACTCTATATGTTCGGAAAATGGCAAGTGATGAACCCAATGACCAGACTGAATCTAATAAGAGGGCTTTACAAACGGATGAGGCAGTTGATGTTTCCAAGAAAGCAAAGATAGATCAAAACACTGAAGAGGATGCCCATTTAAAAGAGATTGAAGCACTGAATCAAAGATTAAAGCAAAGTGAATTGGAGATCGAATCATTGAAGAAAGAGCTGACACAAAAAGATTTTGAAATATCCACGCTGCATAAAATGGTAGCCTCTTTAAATAAGCGAAGAAAGTAAAAAGTCTAGCCAGGAGATGAAATACTGGATTGTTTGAAGGGATGCTCCTCAGCATCTATGGCAATTTTCTTGAAAATCGGTTCCGGGAACCGTGCAGTTTTGAGACATTCATATTTAGTTGTCAGGTTAATTACTGAAGTTCCAAAAGTTGTTGTCTTTCAGTCCAAATTTGGATTTAAATATTTCTCGAAGGATGAACAAGTGTACCGATGAATTTTTAATTATATATGTATGTTCTATTGACATTATGTATGTTCTACTGACATTCCTTCATACTAAGAAAACTCAGCTAATATTATAAATTGTTAGCTTTATTTTAAATATTTGGAGACATCTATTTCACTGTTCTCTCTTAAATCAATTCTCTCAAATGCTGTAATAATTTCGTTTTCTTTTTCTACTGTAGCAGTAATCCGTTAGTGTTAGTACAAATGACTTATTCCAGTAATTATACCAGTGAGTGAATATAAAACAAAACATGCATATAGAAGAGGAAGACTAATATTATTCAATTTACTTTTTATTTGTGCTTTATGTCAGGATAATTATTAATTAAATCTTATCAAAATGAATAAATATGGCTAGATGAGCTTATAATGGAGTTTATGAAACAAATTATCAAAAGCATCAGAGCTTCTAATGTTACAAGAAGCTCAAATAAAATTATTTTAGTTGGTTAACACCATAAAGACTTTCAAAGCTTCTTTTATCAATAAACACGATATTTTAATATTAAAGAAAGTTATTTATGTAATGAAAAAAACTATTTTTAGGAAATCCATATTTATAATAAACATTATTATTATTTTTTTATAACAAATTCATTTAAGTATCTCCTCCAAACTTATGCAGTGCTTATTTTAATATTAAGCAGACATTTTTTTAGTATGTTTTAATCTCTAAACACAAACTTAAAAACACAAAAACTAAACAATATCATTTATATTGAATGTGGATAACTTGGTAAACCTATGAACATAAGAGAAAATGACAAAGTACTCTTGCTCAATTGAGCTATTGTGGATTGATATAAAGTCCTTTAACTTTTCAATTTCTATGGATTAAAAAAAGACAAAAAGTGAAAATATTAAAAAAATACAAAGAGGAAATTGGTGACAGAGGGAAAACAATTCTAAAGAGTCTTCTCAAGAAGTTAATTAAAAGATCTTTCATCAAAATCAAGTTGTATTTGATGAATGTTGTCTTTAGGCAACCTCTTCAAGATAGCAAGACCTGGTGAAAAAAATTGAAAATAGAATCAGCAATTTTTGTGGGAAAAACAGTGATTTATATTAAATCAACAAGTAAACTCAACTATAATCTCAAAATATAGTAAAAGGACTATTAGTTGCAGACACATTACTGTTAAACTTTTTACTTACTATTACTTCAGTTATTGTATTTTATGGTTACAACATCATTTTGTATTGGTTTGAAGGAAAAATTGTGGTACTAACAAATACTTTTACTTGTGTGTGAAAAAACAATTATCTCTTTGTTAAATAGTAGGATCTTGTTTGTACAAACTTTTTACTAAGTACTTAGAAGAGAAGAAAATAAAAACCAAAAACGAATCAAACTTCTTAAACTTGTTAAAATTAACTGATGCAGAGAGAGATTTGTGAGAGTAAATGGAAAGGTTGTACAAAAGTAAAAGTGAATAAGTTGATTTTAACTTAGCAAGAAGTTTATCATTCTAATCAAGACTAATAAGCTATTGATCCCAACTAAAAATTGGCAAGAGAAATGGCATATCATGCATATTTGATCTTATCATTCTAATATTTACCTTCAATAACTTTGTAGAGAGTAGACCACCATCTATCTTTAGGAATATGGTATCTATGCAGTGTCTCTTCTATGGCTTCATCATGCTTTCCCACCAGAACCTCTTGAAGTATTGTAACTGCATCCTTTGTTTTATGAAGGATATCTTCATTGTCTTCACTACTTGGTTTTGGAAGCAGATGGTGTAATGAAGAAAGAGTAGCAGCTATGGCAAACTGGGTAGCAGCAGTCCAGTGAGTAGAAGCTAGTTGTCTCATATGGTTTTCCAACTCCTTGTTATATTCATTATTGTTCTCTGTTCTTCCAAATACTAGGCTACATAGATACTCAGCATTTGCTTCACCAGTACTTTGAACCATCTTGTAGAAAGCAGTTCCTTCATTTTGTAGGAGTTCCTCTGGTGAACTGTATTCAAGAACCTGGAAAGAATCGAGGAAGATGAATAATCTTATTGACTTAAAGAATGTGAAAAAAGAATCCCCCAAATCTGATAGGAGCAAATATGATATGAGTACAGTAAATTCCTTGGATTCAAGGTCAAGGATTCCTCCAAAATGAACAAAGAAGCTGATAATTCTCTTCTCTTTGTTCATTACAATTCAAGGTTTATGTAGTAGATGAATTACTGCAGTAGTGACAAAATACGATAACAAAATGTCTAGCTGGCAATACAACAAAACAAAATGCAGAACACAATATCAGAATGGAAAAACAAAATTCCTCCTATCATAATATGACATATGAGTGGTACAACCATACATGGATGACTAAGACTTTGAAAAACTGACATGCCTTAGGTTTTCTAATTTTAACCATTCATGATAAGATCTAATGATCAATATTTATTCCTTTCACTTTCACAAAATAGGTCTTCCCACTTGAGTTCAAATACATTTCCTATATATGTAAGCTTTATTTCTTAATTCAGAGACTCATTTGCAAGTTGGTTCTAATAGTAAAAAGTTTTCACTTTAGTATAGTGTCTCTAGTATGAAATTTGATCTGTCCATTATAAGGTGGGGCTGTAACTTGTAATACAGTGAAGTATAGGACTATAGACACCAAATTGAAGATAGGTGCCATGTGTAGTGATTAAATGTAGTATATTTTGGTCCCTAGTCCTACGCCATGCAATCATTTCCAATTTGGTTCTTATAATTCATCAGAACTCCATGCCAATCTCATTGTTATAACAGTAGCCATTGAGGACAACATTCAGGTATAGAGAGGAAAAATATAGTTAATCCAATTCATACATGTGAAGATTGGTTCAGCAAAATCTTGTTAAAGGTTCTTAGACTGTCTACTGTATGAGACCATCCAGTGGATGATATGCAACATCTAGCATATGTGGTGGATAGTCTCAGTAGTCTCTCAGTAATCTCTAATTACAGTGAATGTTGCATTAGACGTAGATTGAAGTTCATTAACATTTCAATTGAACCATGTTAGTTCTGTGTGTAATTCTATGGACTTACCCGGCCAGAATCAAGCAGCAGAATCCGATTGCAGTCAATGATTGTATTTAGTCTATGTGCAATGATGAGCATTGTACATGACTGAAACTCCTGTCTGATAGTTTTCTGTATAAGGGCATCAGTTCTAACATCTACAGCAGCAGTAGCTTCATCCAGGACAAGAACCTTCGATCTTCGAAGCAATGCTCTACCTAGACTCAGCAGTTGCCTCTGTCCAACACTGAAATTGTCTCCTCCCTCTGAAACCTTCATTCAGTGCAAAAGATTACATTGTCATATTTCATATTTGTAGTTGATAATTCAAAAAATCTCTCTAGGAAAAAACCAATCAAATAAAGGTATTGAGAAGATTATGCCACAACAATCTGGGTACCTACCTGAGCATCAAGACCAAATGGATTTCTTCTTATTACGTCCTTCAGATGTGCCCTTTCTAAAGCCTCCCAAAGGTCAGCATCATTGTGCTCATTAAATGGATCAAGATTGAAACGAACAGTCCCTTAGAGAAAGGAACAACAATCTTAGAAGGAGAAGTTTCACTGAAGCTAACAATCAATTTTTATTCACCAGTAAATGAAAATTTAAAATTATACAATATTAATAATAATGTCTTAATCCCTATATTCTCAAAACAAACAATTCCTGATCTTCAGGCTTATTTCATGGTTATGAAAAGAAATAAAGGTATCAATAACAAAGCTTATGTTGTTCTATTTGCAGTTTTTTACAATATCATCCAGTCATTTATTGCCACATTATTGTGATAATTTGATTATCAGAACCACTTGTAATGTCTTTTTGCTCCAGTAATATGTTAATTCATGATTGGATGATAGTGTATAACACTCATGACATCTTGGCATAGTAATACCTTCATATGGATTTCAATCATAAGATCAAACTCATGTTTGATTATCAATATCTGAGATAGAACAAGAATTATATGTTCATGGACATACCAGAGAAAAGAACTGGAGACTGTGGTATGATAGTAAGAACTTTTCGTAGATCTGCTAGTCCAAATGTGGAAATATCACAACCATCAATGATGATTCTTCCTTTTGTCAGTTCCACAATCCGAAATAATGCATTAAGCATGCTAGATTTTCCTGCACCAGTTCTTCCAACTACTCCTATCTTCTCAGTTGGAGGTACCGTGAAGGACAATCCATGCAGCACCGGAGGAAGTTCAGGCCGGTATCTCAGAACAACATCCTCAAACTCAATTGATCCTGAGGTTGGCCATCCGGGTGGGGGACGGTTGGTCTCAATTACACCTGCAGCCTCAGTTTCCAAATTTATATATGTGTCAACACGCTCAACAGCATTGAAACTATTTTCAGCTCTACTTGCTTGCCTAAGGACACCACTTAAGAGATTTGTTATGTTTAAAGTATAACTGAGAAGTAAACCCATTGTAGATGCAAACAAAGCCTGGTTTGAAGCTCTTGCATTCTGCATGACTGCAGATGTTGCTATCAGCCAAATCATGAGGCCTCCTAATGCTTCTAGCCTTATGGTGAGCCAACGGTTTGAACTTATGTTCACAAGAGTGAATCTGATGTTGTTATCCATGAATTTTCCATTGATGTGTGCCATTCTGTCATATGCTTTATAAGCACGGATGCTTGACAAACCATTCAATGATTCACCAAAATGTGCATAAACAGGAGATCTTGTAATGGAATCCATGCGCTTTACCTCTCGAGCCGTGCTCTGTCAGGCAAGATGTTAGTAGAAAAATACCAATAACTCAAAGTAAGACCACATTGTGTCAATTCAAAATAACAAAATCTACTGGTCTTAATTTCCAGAAGGGTGTTTTTGTCCCACCTTCACTTGCACACCATTTTGTTAGTAACTTGTACTTTTCTTTACACTAACTTGTTATTCCACTCCATGTTGATAAATTTTCATTCATTTAGAAATTAGTAACTTTAAGAAACTTTAAATCAGAATAACAATATTGCAGAATGAGAATAATAAGAAGCAGGACGGTCCTGAATCAGGCTTTCGTTATGACCAGGAATCTAGCTGAGATAATGTTGCTGTGATTCAGTTATGAAGTTTGGAGACTGTAAACTATAGATCATGAAAAATGTTTCCAGTGGATGTAGAAGGACTTCAATCTCCAGATATGTGAAAGATTTTCCTTGTAGTATCTACTGCAACATAGTTCTTAAACTTTTAACCAAATGGGTTTTTAGATTATCCTGATCAGCCAATCAATGGCAGTGCCCCTAGCCTAGATTTTGGACAAAACAAAATCCTAAATTTCAATGTAAATTTCTCTGAAAAATATATAATGCCCATGTAGTGTTTGTACTTTTCCATTGTTTAGTTATTAGTTTTTATTCATCTATCTCTCTAGCAAGAAAAAAGAAACATCTTTATTTCAAGTTATCCAAATTGCAAAAGTAGATAAAACTAACTTGGCATGTAAATCATTCCAATGAGACAGGTCTAGAACTATGGAAAAGATATGGATCATACCTGATAATATATATAAGCTGCATAAAAGAAGATCAGAAGTGGCATTATGGCCCACAGGGAAATGGTGCTCACAGTGCCTATAAGAACAAATGTGGAAAGCAGTTGCCAAACTTGCCCCAGAAACGTGTTCATCAAGTTAAAAACATTGGTATCTATATCTCCCGTATCTTTTGCAAACCTATTAATTATCCGACCAACCGGATTAGTTTGGAAGAATACCATAGGAGCTCGGAGGATCTTATCCAGCATTGCATTGTGCAATCTTTTGGCAGCACGAAGACTTGAAACGATCAACCAATAAGAGTTGGCAAGTGCCACAGATACCTGAATGCAGCAAAAGAAATGTTCATTTCATTTTCCTTAAAACTGAAAAATGAGCAGAAAGCTACAATATGGTAAGTCAGATAGCTTGTTGAATGATGAATATTTTCTTGAATAATGCAAATTCCTTAAGAGTAAGGTGAAATATGCTGAGTACCAAGCAGAAAAAAAGAGACTCATTGAATAATCACCTGTCCAAAAGAGAAAAGTGCATAGATCAAAAGAAAATATGCCGGATTATTATCTGCAGTGGAATCTTGAGATGTCCACACGCTTAACCATGTGCTACTTGAAATTCGAAGAACTTCTGTTAATGTGTAACATCCAAAGAGTATGGAAACTACCCACAGTCCTCCCAGTGCTGATTTGTACCTGTAAATTTGGATGTATAATCACAGGTCATAATCAAACTAGAGCATCTAATTTCATTCAAGCAGCAAAGAAGTTCCAGTGAGGCTAAAAGGAAAAGAAAAGACAAAAATCAACATTTTGTCATTTTAATGGATAGAAAAAGCACATAAGGGATTGACTAAAATCATTTCCAACCCAAAATCTTAAAGGGTAATGGATTTATGGGTGTCTTTTTCCATATATGTTGCTCAACTTTCTTATTTTTATTCAATATAGGACTTAAACTCAGATTTCCTAACATTTTTTAGTCCTGATCATTTCACTATCAACATCATGTTGTTCATAGATAATAACAATAGCTCAAAGGAAATAGATTCGTCTTTTTCTGAGCTTTCACGGCAATCTTACCTCATTATAACTTTCCAACTAACCACGCCTGTTTCCCTTTCCTCTTTCTTAACAAGTACTGATTTTCGTAATTTTCCTTTCTTCTCATAGCTTACATCACTTGGTAATTCAACAATTGCTTCATTATTCAAGGGTAAATTTGTATCCTTGTCATGACTTTCACTATCTCCATTATTATCTGCTTGTTGTTCCATTTTCCCAGCATTTTCCATTAGTCTCTGAAATAGAGGCCCACTTTTTGATAACTCCTCAAATGTTCCCTGCTCCTTAATCATGCCTTCACTAACCAGAATGATTTTATCCACCTGAGGGAGAAAATGTAGCTGATTGGTGACAAGAACTCTGGTTTTTCCTCGCAGTCCTTCCTTTATACAGTTCCTGAAAACCTAAAATGCAACTGCAAATCAGACTATGTGAGGTATGATCATAGCCATTTACAAACTTTTAAATGGTCAACCATTAAAGGGGATTTCTAAAATTCAAATATTTATATATACTATAGAAAAGAAAGGCTAATCTAATAATCTAATAATGTACATGAGGCATTCCTTATATTAGTATCTTGATAGTAAAATTCAGTTGGATTTTAATCAATGTCAACGATAATAATTGTTAAGATGGAACTAATTTTTGAATTTGAACCAATGTACCCTGTATTATAACAAGGACGTGTGTTCTAAAGGATGATAAGAAATAAGAATGATACCTCTTGAGCAATATGAGCATCAAGAGCACTCAATGGATCATCAAATATATATACATCTGAATTTGAGTATACAGCCCTAGCTATGGAAACTCTTTGCTTTTGTCCACCACTAATATTGACTCCTCTTTCTCCAATCTCTGTAAAATCAAGTCCCTGAAAGGACATAAACGTGATGATTAAAAAATGAAAGTTCCCATTAGTTTAGAGAAGTAATAAAGAAGATGACATTTTATAAATCATCTTACAGGTAGTAAGTTGAGATCATGCTGTAAAGCAGTGATATCAATGACCTTCCGATATCGTTCATGCTCAAATTTTGATCCAAATAGTATGTTTTCACGAACCTGAGAAAAGAAAGCAATCAGAATATGGTAAATGATGAAATACATTTATGAAAAATGTGTTTAACAAGGAGAAATGAAACGTGAGCAAGCTTCAACTCACTGTGGCATTGTAAATCCATGAAATCTGAGGCACATAAGCAACAGTGCCTCTGATTGTAGCATTTCCATCGGCTAAAGGTGGTAACTCTCCAATCATTGCTGAAATAAGAGACGTTTTGCCTTCTCCAGTACCACCAATGATTGCAACTAAGCTGCCTACTGGTATTTCCACATTGATATTTGATAATGTTGGTTTCTCCTCCTGTGAAATGAATACAATTTTCATGTATAAAGTCAAGTGTGCATTACTAATTAATACCAAAATTATAACATGTATTTGAAGAAAAAGAAAACTGTAGGTCCACATTCATCAAAAGCAACATCATGGTTACATCTAAATCTTAGCAGGAATATATTAATATTCTTATTCCAGTTGACTGAGATTATGCTTATTTATAGAGGGTGTAAGGTAGAAGGAAAACCTAATCATAGCTTCTTGTAACATGATATGGCATCACAATACTCTTGTTAGAAATTCAAGGTGAGTTGGAAATTTGACCTTAGGATCCCACGAAAAGTATCCATTCTCAATAGAGATGGCTGGAAGACCAGGTTCAATAGGTGGATTTTGTTTTAAATCTCGTTCCTCAGCTAAGAACAGTTCCTCCAAACGCTGTAACGAGACATTTGCATTTGCTACCTGTAAGAAAAGAAAATCAGTAAGCAATGTCTTGACACATAGCCAACTAAAGCAAGTGTTAACTGAATCTGACAAGGGACTATGCCAACCTGACTGAGTAAGTTTGGTAGCATATTTAAAGGAAAGCGCAAAACTGCAAACAGAGATAGTGAGGTAAATGCTCTTGCAGGTGTCAATTCTCCACCCAGTAAAGTGAAAATTCCAAATGTGGTCACCGTCACAAGAACAGGGATGCTGTTTAGTATAAAAGAATTAAGCTGCAACAGAAGACAAACAGTTATCAGGAAAGCTATATCATTGATAATATGAATACTATTAATTATCCACAGGAGATCGAGAACTAGAAGCATAACAATGAAGCGTCATTTATCTTAGAAACCAGTTTCTTAAATCATACTAGATGATCTTTTCCTTGAAAACAATTTTATACTCATAAGGTATTGTATATTAAGTTTGAATGTACTTACTGACCCTGAAAACCATGAATCTTGGGCTACTTTTACTTAAAGTTTATAGTTACTTCAATTATTGTAAATGAATACTGCACTCTCAATACAAAATATGGGAAAGTAAAATTCTAGAATTGTGTCAAGGCTCATACAGCATATAGCAGTTGGGCTTTGCGGAACCATGATAGTTCGTCATCTCGTATGCTTAGAATTCTAGACTGAAAGCTTGTTTCCCATGCATAACATCTGAATCATATCAGCATATCACAGAAACTGTTAAAACACAAACTAAGCTTGAATGTTGTAAGTGGTGATTTTTTAAAGTGTTCATACTTTACAGTATCCATGGCAGCAAGAATTTCATTCATCAGACCAACCCTTTTGTCTGTCTGTTGCAGTCCTTCCTTTGTCAATTTTCGCATCTTGCTAATAACAAATGTCTGCTCGAAAAAGCAACAAATTTATTAATTTATTCATTAGACCAAAACCTATAAAATAAAGAGAATAATTATCATTGGGAAGACGAACAAGATACCAAATATACCAGTTTCAACTTATACTAAATTCAAGTCTCTCAAACATATATATAACAATAACTTTATTTATTTATTCATTGAGTCAAAACCTATAACACAAGGAGAATAGTTATCATCTGGAAAATGAACTAGAAGCCAAATATACCAGTTTCAACTTATAGTAAATTCAAACCTCTCAAACATTTACTCTTGTATATTAAAATTAATTGAAAGCATCTTAGAATGTGGGTTTAAACTTAAACTCATCCTACAAAATCAACTTGTAAGGTAAAAGTTGTCTTCAGTTATATAATTCAGGCATATCTCTAGTCTACATGAAATCTCCAACAACCATAATACTACACATGTCTGCATGCTACAAAAGAAGAGACAAAACTTGCCTGCAGTGGGATAATAAGGACTAACATTAGTGATCCAATAAGTGAAGCAACCCCTAGTTGCTGGTAGAGGAGAACCATAGCTACAGTGATACGGAATGGTGCTGACCATAGTCCATGAAGTTGTTGACATATTTGCTACAAATTACAAAACACAATAAGGTTCATACCATACAGCATTTTACATTCCAAATCATAATCACAAAAAATGTTCAGCGTATAAGTTGACTTGAATATTCTGTCTAAGCAAAAAAAGAACCTGCAATGCATTGGCATCTGTTGTTATCATATTCATAAGCTTCCCAGATGAGCACTTCTTTCGACCATCATTAGTTAGCCTTAAGGATTTTCTAAATATAGCAGCCACCTATAATTAGACAAGGTCACATCATATAAACTGTTTTGATAAATAAAATAATAAATAAATTTGAATAAACCAGTTTATTGAAGTCTGTCTAGATTGGATGAATAGGGTATCTGAGTTCTAAAGAGAAAGAGACATCATACCAAAGTTGATCTAAGCCGAAAACCGACACGCATAACATTCTGAAAATACTGTGCTTCACAAAGAACACCAGCTGTCTGGAAAGAGTTGAGTTGAACCACCAGTTAGTTGTTCTTTTCTTCATGTTCATAAATGCTATCAAGAGTATAAAATAGTTATGACATTAAAAACAAATTCTTCTCCTTGTGAGTAAAACAAATATATTCCTCCAACATTCTTCGTGCATCAAAGATATCAGGGAAATTCTAATCCTAGTTTTTGCCATGGAAAAAATTATGGCTGCAGAAAAAAGCTATATTGGAAATATTCATTTTGGATGAATTATTTGTATATGAAAATGCAAACTAGCATGAGAAGATAAGGGTAATTTCCCTTTGGTCTGAATAAATAGTACACCATTTAATTTTTCTGAGGCAGGCTATAGAGCAAATACTAAACGAAGCTTCTCTGTTTTGGCCAAGATCTTTGAAAAGTATGTACTCATGCTGTTCATATACTGTAAAACCCTTAAAACATGTTCTAAATTGGACCAAAACTCTTTAAGCTATAAAGCCATACCACTCCAACAAATATAGAGAAGGCGTAGATATAACCAATCCAGGATGGATCTCCTCTTTGCATTGACTGCATTCATGATAAGAGTAAAATATGATAATGTAGCTGGAACAAGCCAAAAACATACTTATAGAAATGAAATGAGAAACATAACAGCGAAATTATCATTTAAAAAGATGAGATTGTGATAATAACAAGCTTGAGCTTTTATTTATATATGAATGGTCAAGATTGGAGTAAATATTTATTTGCAATGAAATATCTCTGAACAAGGAAATTTGCAAGACAATGTAATCCATGTTTGAAATCGAACTCAATCTTCATGTTTTAGTGCTTAAGATTTTTCTATGTAGTAAAGGATGATATGATCTCAAAACAAGTAGGCATGTGAACTGACAAATTTTAATTTTTCTGTGTCCATTCTTTTATTTATCATGTCTATTCGGTGTATGCATGTGTTGATGGGTTTATTACTGTATGATTGTGCTTCTCTGTGCTCTTTATTTTCCTTTTACATCAACCCAATTTGGCTTTAAGGAGAAATAAACTTACATCTAAGAGGTGATTCAGCAAAATAGGTCCCACAAACTGAGAAAGATCATTACCAATCTGCAAAGACCATTAAAAATTTCAAGTTCCAAATGTGTCAATGCTATAAGCTCAATAATGTTATTATATGCCTTTTCATGTACAATTTTTTGCAGACTCTACACAGAATCTAATTGTATATACAACAAAGAAAACAATTGTACAGGATGCTCTAATAAGATTACTGGTTACTAGAAAATGCAAAAACAGGATGTTGCCATGTACATTGAATATCCTCATATTGCGTGAAAGACTGTTTCAGAGTTCTATTTCCAGGCCTTCACCAAGCTGCTTCAGCTTTTGATAATTCTTTAAGATGGTAAGCTAACTAACTTAAGTTTAGCTAATTTTTATTTTGTTATCAAATAAATTTATATCATTTATGTTTAAATTATAGGACAGATAAGCCTCGCAATGTGCAATGAGAAAATGTTTATTGATGCATTTGAGCTTTGAAGCAATCAAGTTAAACATCAACTGAGGATCAAAATGTTCACCTTAAAGAAGCCTCCCATCCAAAACCTAACCAGACATCGAAACCAAATCACATTAAAATATGAGAAAATAATATTACTAAGTTCATCTAGTAGAATCCAAACAAAGACTAAACAACTAGGTAAAGTGAGTCTAGATTCTATGCTGGTTTTTTGAATAGGATCCTCTATTGAACATTAAAAATACACTAATATCGATATATTAAAATATTTTTTAATTTAATTTAAAACATAAAAAGTCAGTATCTATAGGTGTATTTCGAAGACACAACAGTAAAGTAGCACAAAAGAACCTCGCAGAGAATCAAAATTGGAAAAGACAAAAAAGTATCATAAAAAATCTGCCAATAAGCACCTTTTCCCCAGGCTACTGTTCAATGCTCTTAAAAGACATGGGTTAGAGCTTTGAAATTCTAACATCCAACAGTTTTGGAACCTGTATTAACAATAAAGTAGTGTAAATTGTGTATACAGGATGTGAGAATTTCATAGAACCATAGAGTACGCATGGAGAAAACAATACAAACTTCTCAGTTAATGTCTCTGTTTCATCCCATTTGTCTAGCTTCCAAACATCCTTTTCAGTTACGGGTTTTCTGTAGCCTTGCTTCATGAGTGGAGTTATCCATCCAAAAGATATTCCTACACAGAATGCAGAAAACATGTTAGTGCATAGATTCACAAGGATAGAGACTACTTAATTGCATAAAATGGAAAACAACCAAAAAATACACTACAAATTGTGGTCAGTAAAACAAATTGTAAAGCTAAGAAGTTACTAATGCTACTCACTAGAGAACACATTGGCTTGCCTCTCAGGGCAAACTTGATCTTCTCCACAAAGAGGTTCATATTCACCATGGTCGGGTGCATCAGTTTGCATTGTTGAATGACCAGAATAAGGAACCAAATTAGGAATGTAAACAAAAAGTAAGGCACCAAACAACACCTACATCAGAAATTATGCAATGAATATCAACATGGTAGCCAGCTTTAATAAACCAACACACTTCCTAATGTTGCAGTCTAGAAATGAAATCAAGTTACAAGTATTATAGAGATTGCTTTCTTTGATCTTCATTAATGGAGGAAATGAGGAATTTACCTGGCAGATGACACTGCTAATGTACAGAAACAGAGCAGATCTGAAAAAATGAAATCAAAGCTTAAGTATCTTGCCACATATACTATCAAGAATTTTTTGTCATAGAAGTGAAAAGACAAGGTATTAGGCTTAAAATTGAAAGCTAACCTGCTGCAGTAATCTTTCACTGATAGAAGAAGGTTAAGCACTACAATATCTCCCACCAAAACATACATAACTCCACAACGCACCAACCATCTAAATTTTCTGATATAAACCTTTGTTTCCAAGAGAATGAGAGTTATCATTGAGCTCCAAGTAAGTGTTTCAACAAGCAGTGCCGCTATCTGCAAAACCATAAAAGCATGAAGCGGTTAAAATTGCATATTCCAACCAAATTGTACAATTTTTTGTTGCAGTATGGCATCTAACAAACTCCCAGGTATCAATAGTTAAACTGAAGGCATCATCAAATATCAACTTTGAGTGATGGAAGACACTGTGAATTCAAGCAAAGGAATCAATCTCATTGGAGTGTAGTATGCAACCAACTATGCATGATACACCCACCTCAAAAGGAGCGAAGCTGGTTTCACCACTGAGGTTGAAAGCTGAATTTCCAGTTAACAATCTCAACAAAGGTTGAGCAGCACAATAAGCAGCCAACATTCCCAGAAGATAATTATAGTAATTTGATCTCAAACAAAACCTCTGCACCTTTGCATTGCAAGTGATAAGCCATATCCTATACAAGCACAGGCCTATAAGAACCAAATTGGAAATGGAGATAACAAGAGTGTTGATTGCACAAGGTGTATAGGGTCCAAAAGCACTATCCACTGCTTTATCCCAAATGCTGTTTTCTGCTGGCTTGCAGTACCAATTCAATGGTTCAAACCCCATCTTTTGCTCACTCATCCAACACAAACCTTCCACAGATTTCACCAATAATGCTCCAAGATCTCTTTTCTCAATACAAAAAAAGAGTAGCTGCAACTCAAACCAAAATATAATCACATTAGAACAATAAAAACAAACTGGGGTGTGCAAAATAAATGAGAAGAAACACCACTCTGTACTTAACCATAGAGGAAAAACTTCAAACACAAGGAATGTGAGTGTGACTCCCACCTTTTCGGTTCACACGATAAAACCAACATGAGCCAAAGCTACACTTAACTATGTTAGTGTTACAGCTGCATGAAGACCCGTCTTAAATTTTTGTACTTAAACTGAAACCAAGGAAACTTATCAGTACCGCAAGTGAGGTTAGTTTCTGACTCAATTCACAGTACTGTGAACAGGATTAGTGTGTGAGTGTGACCCAGTTTACAATATCACTAGCAAGATTATTCTCTGGCATAAGTTTGAGAAACTGTGACAGGGAAAAAACTTAAAATATTGGAATTTTATAATTGGAAACTAGATATACCAGATAATTGACCACTTCTGATGTATGAGTTGTCTGTATAATATACCTGACACTACTTCCAGCATAAAACTTTAGGACATAATATTTGAGGATGTTGTTTTTCTTATATACTACTCAACTTTCTCTACTCAGACTCTCAACTCATATTTGGATTCTTAAGGACTAAATAGTAGCAAAAGTACAATGGCAAATGACAGTTACAAAAAGAAAAGTGAAGGTTGAAAAGAAGTGAGAGAGCACAATTGTGGGGTGGTGTGAGAGGGTATAAATGGAGTGTATCATTTGACATTATTGTTGCATGACAAACATTATTTGATACTTTATAGATAACATAATGTTTTAGACTTTGCGAGTGATGAAGATAGGTTCAACACAAGTCCTATGATACACGACAGAAGAACACGTTGAAAGGTTGAACCAAAATCTGAATGAGACAAACATTATTCCAAATGAAAATTCTTTGCTAACGTCACGGCTTACGGGTTAAATCCCATAGCTTAGTTAATTAAAATGAAAATAAAGATTCTCTGGTTTCAATATAGTTTTAGAACATTTTCCCCCAAGTTATGAAAATTGATAAAAAAATTGTCATGTCTTCAATAATGAGTTCGAATGTGGGACCAAATCCAGCACCTCAATGACGTCAATGGATAGTGGGAGTGCGTGGCCACTGTTGACTTCAAGAGAAATATTGAAAACTTAATCAATAAAAAAATTATTGAAATTCTTAAAATATGAGACTTGATTATAGAAGTCTTAAAGAATCTTCAAAATGAAACAAATGTTAGGTTTATATATGTCATATGGGTTATAGTCATAATCATAGAGAGATTGTAGTTTTATATGATTATATGACATTAATTTTATACATATAAGATATTTGATACCACTTTTATTTCCAAAACCTTAAGATAATAGTGTGTTATGGATCATTATTCTTATATAATGTTTAACTTTGTCTATTTTATTCAATGTGAGACTTTGACTCACATTTGGACTATTTCCGACAACAAATTATATTGAAAATGTGGCGTTAACATGACTTCTCATACCGTGTTCTTAATCTTTACTTCACCCACCTCATGTGAAACCATACAAGTAAAACCAATTTTGTGGTTTTTGAACTTTAAAAAGTAATTTTTGTTGCCTTTTTATGGTGAGATAATTTTTTCTTTACTTCTGTGGTGATTGTTGGATGTTAATAGGAAAAATAATTAGCATCTAATAAGGTAAACAAAGGTAAATAATGAATGGAGTAAATGATACTAAAGTAAAATAGTAGAAAAAGTTGTATGATGATAATTACCCTAATTATGAAATATAGGAAAAAAAAATTCCATAAGGCAAACTTCATTTTGCACTTACAAAATTTCTTTGTGTTCGTAAATTTTGTATTTTGAATTGTCAATCTAAAATATAAATTATATAATTCAAACTATATTTTTTGTTTTAATATATACAATTTGAAATATAATTTTTTATATTCTAAAATATGTATCAAATTATATAATCTAAAATATAAATATATTATGAATTGGTCCAAAATACATTATTTATTTTATATTTTAAAATGTATAATCTAAAAGGAAAAATGTTATATTCAAAATTGTAGGGTGCAAAATATAAAACATTTACGAGGAGAGTGGTTGAAATTAAGAAATTATGAAGGTGGAATGGAAGAAGAAGCTACTTTCCATAATATTGTGAAAATATGAACATGTGATGCCTATGCACGGCACTATATAGGGTAGGCATGGATTGACTATTTTATTAACATATGTTTGAAATAAAATAAAGAAAATGAAATGTCATTTACTATTATATTAACACATTTCTAAATAATGGATATATATAATCATGTGTTTAATGAATATTTTAAATATTAATAACTGTGTTTTTTTATCTTTGAATTATGAGAAATAATAGTTGGTTTATAAATTTTGTAAATAAATAATTATGATAAAATTTAATTAAAATTTATTATTAAATAAGTCGAATACTGATTTATTATATAAACTTCCAAGTATATCAATTAGGAATTCTCAGTAAATGCTAACTTCTTTATTAAAATAAAAATTATTAACATTTTAGCATCTATCCGAAGGAGAGGTTATTAAATTAGTAAATAAATATAAAAATAGAATGTTTTCGTTGTGAAATTATCCTTTAATTGTATAAATAAATATTTACCGGTGAAAATACTTTTCATAAAAAATATAAATAAATAGAAATTAGTAATGTAAAAAAATGAAAATAAAGAAATAAAAATAAAAAAATGTAACTTCAGTAAATATTAGCTATTTTAAAAGTAATTTGGAAGGCTTTAATGATTTCAAAAAATTGTCATTTAAATAATGAAAAAAAATAGAGACACTTGGTTATCTTATATTTTACAGAAACGATAAAACTTGTTTATCTTTTACATTCTATAGTGATGTTGGACCATATTCTCGAATACATTTATGTATTTCAAAATGCTTTTATTCCATTATTTATTATCTGATATGTCTAATTCAAAAGGTTTTAGCAATTGCGTCATGCACCTCATAATTTTTTTAATTTCATTCTTATCCTTTTGTGTTGTTTCATTCAGGGGAGACACTGGCTTGGTGAGCTTACTCCGGAAACTTGGTGAATGTCTGGTGAGTTGCTAGTAAGGTCCAGGAGAATGCGAAACTGTGGCATGCTATGATTTTCGTGGTCCAAAGGTAGGTTGAATGGTGAAGGTGATGTCACTCAAAAACAGACTCCTGCTGAATAGGTTTCTGAAAAACATAATCCCAGATATAGTTCCTGAATAGATCTTGTGTTGTGTTTAGAAAAGAAAATTCGAAAGTGCCAAAAGATAAATGTGTTTTTTGGAGAGGTCATTCCGATAGTGCCGGAATTTGCTGACCGGATTTAAATTTCACTACTCTCGAATGTTATTTCCCAGAACCACATTTATAATATTAGATTTTACTTTCCGGAATATACAAGACCTATTCTGAAAAATTGTTTCAAGAATTTGGTAAATAATGGTTTTTTTATTTCTTAAAATTGATTTATGGCAAAAAATAATATAGATCAATTTTTATTAATCAAAATATTTAATGAGATCCTTCATCCGCATTTGACCTAAAAAATAGGATGAATTTGTCCGTCTGACACAAAATATAGACTAATTTTTTTGGTTTGTCCACGTTAACATTTTGAAAAACTCTTTTTCGAATGCCTTTTTAAGAAAACTTGCTTTTAAAAGTATTATATACTAGAAAACTCATTCTAAAATACATTATATGCTATTCAGAGAGTTTATTCCAAAAATTCTATAAAAGAAAGTTTGTTCCGAATTACATTTTCCACATTTCGGAAATTCTGTTTTAGAAATCTTATTCTAAAAATTCCAAAAATACTTGTTCAAAAAAATTCTAAAAAATATAACCCGAAATTTACTTTTATGAAAAATAAAATAATATTTTGAAACTTTGGAAGGTGTGCTAGGAAATTGTGTGGCTGCAGAAACGGAAGCCATTGGTAAAACTTAACACCAACTACGAATTTAGGTAAAAAATCAATCCAATCAGACTTGATTCAGTTATGGATTGGTTCAGGTTGGATCTTTTACCCATCTGAAATTTAACCACCAAGAAGGTCAAATATAAAAAAATGTAGTCTAAACAAGAAATCCTTCATTTCTAGAATGGGAAATTACCGACTATTCGGGTCAGTATTTCTTACCAACTTTTACCGGCTGACCCTCCCCATCCACCTCCACCACCACCACCAGAAGGAGTTGCATTCTTCCCCCACCCTAAGTTCTCACTTCCGGATCCACCATTACCTTGTCCCAAATCTCTGTTGTCTTCCTTCCTGTTACCAAAATCAATTTTCACAATGTTCAATAAAACTAACACAGTTCAATGTACATTTGTAACTTGGTTAATTTGAGCACATATTCAGTTATATTCCAGAGTTCAAGCTCAATTCTAATGAACTTCAAAACAAGCTTACTCACCTCTCTTCATTAGAGTTATTCCCACCCCAACCACCAGATCCTTCGCCATTGGCTTGGCTTCCACTCCATCCTCTTCCTTGATCAGGACCTTGTCCCCAATCACTAGATCCTTGGCCATTGCCTTGGCTTCCTCTCCATCCTCTTCCTTGATCAGAACCTTGTCCCCAATCGCTAGATCCTTGGCCATTGCCTTGGCTTCCATTCCATCCTCTTCCTTGATCAGAACCTTGTCCACAATCACTAGATCCTTGGCCATTGCCTTGGCCTCCACTCCATCCTCTTCCTTGATCAGAACCTTGTCCCCAATCACTAGATCCTTGGCCATTGCCTTGGCTTCCACTCCATCCTCTTCCTTGATCAGAACCTTGTCCCCAATCACTAGATCCTTGGCCATTGCCTTGGCTTCCACTCCATCCTCTTCCTTGATCAGAACCTTGTCCCCAATCACTAGATCTTTGGCCATTGCCTTGGCTTCCACTCCATCCTCTTCCTTGATCAGAACCTTGTCCCCAATCACCACCACCCTTGTAAGCATCACTGTAGTCACCATCTGCATGGTTATTTCTACCCCAACCACCACGTCCTTGGTCATCACTACCTTGGCTTCCCCTCCTTCCTCTCCCCCGTCCTCTCCCTCTTCCTCTCTCTCTTCCTTGATTCTGGCCAGGTTCAAAACCACCATCATTTGTATCACCTTGGCTTCCTCTACCTCCTCTTCCTCTTCCCCTACCCCTACCCCTACCTTGTCTCCCACCATTGCCTTCACCAGAACCCCTCACTTCCCAACTATTGCCTGCTGCAAAGGAATCATCAGCACTATCATCACGAGAGCCAGACCTAGGGCCAAATCCACGTCCACGGTCTCCACGACCACGTCGAGGACCACGACCACCCCGTTGATCATTGTAAGCTAAAGAAGGCAGAGATTCAAACAAATCAGGTCAAAATATACAAACTAGAAAAAAAAAAGGAGAAAGAATAAAAAAATCTTCAATGATATTAGTAAATTTCTTCCAGGAATTAATGTCACACCATAAAATCGTAATGATAGCATGCATGTTAGACAATAGTATCTAGGGTTGTGTTATATTGCAACAACATTTTCTCTCTCTTTATCTCTTTATGATGCAATCTTTTGTACAGACAGATGCTATCGACATGATTGCTTTATTATATTGGAATTTGAACAAATAATCCATGATCATGATATTCTTTTCGGAGGAAGACTGCAAGAAAAATAAAATTTTAAGTTGATCACATGAGAACAACGCTTCTGGAAGAAATAAAATGTGTTTCATGTTTCTAAAACAAAAAAGAAAGTCATGTCGAAGTTTATTCATTTTACACGTTATTCAAACTTATCAACTGCAGATGCGAGTTAATCAAGTCAAACAAAAACTAAGAAATTTCCCGTTCCCGATACTAGTTTATTGGAAAGTTGTGAAAGATGTTAGACATGTGCAAGATCAACAACTTACAAGGAGAAAGACTCAGAAACTTAGTATCTTAATATTTTAGTCTTTTATAAGAATTTGTTTTGATATTAAATATCTCAAATGTCTCCAAAGAACTCCCAAAGGACTAGGTTTATGTTAGTGAGAAGGGAACATAAGTTCAAGATAATCATTGGCTTCAAAACAACAGTTTCATACTGCTTTATAAGAAAGATGGGGACTGATGCATGTGAAGCAATTGGTTGAACTAAGCTTGCGTATGAATGAAAATGATGGTGGAGATCATGAAATACAAGATTTCAGGTTGTTAATATTAATTAACTCCATTCCCAAAACGAATATGCACACTTTCCCCAAATTTCAAAACATCTAGGGACATATGTTAAATAAATTAAAAGCATCAAAATATAAAACTTTAAGAGTCCTACTTATACCATTTGATTCAGTGTGTTGATCTACATTGCTGTTTCTCCACCCTCCTGACAAGGAATCACTAACTGAACCAACTTTTATGCTGGATTTTGCTAGCGCAACATTATCATTGATATGATTTTGAAAATATGACACCAACAGCTCAATATTTTCGAAAATTTGCTTCCTGAACTTGAATCCTTTTGGATGGATAGCCACAAACTCATGATGTGGATTTGTACTTCTAATGTAAGACAAGATGAAAGTGCCAGGATGTTCATACGAAATGCCAAAACCATATGCTATCCTGTTTGGATATTCGTCTTTCTCTTGTTTTAACTGTTCATCAACCTCAGCTTTTGTACCATTCTTAAATTTTCTGAAATTAAGCATAGCTTTCAGATGAACTACCAGTGGATTGACATATAGTTCGATAACCTATTTTCACGACAGAGGAAATAATTAGCTGAAGGAAAGAAGTAAATCTCAAAAGCATCAAGAAACGACAGCCGCAAACACAAGATAAACAAATTCAAATTAAATTGCTTTTCGGAGTAATTATCCATGGACCAATATACAATTAACTAAGAAAAATAATCTAGCATTGCCTGCTAATGTCTTAAACGTATAGACATTTATTTTTTTTGCATAAATTTACTGAATTTAAAATAGGAGCCTAATAGTGACATAAAATCAGAAGCCTTGATTTTCATATCATGATTCATTGCTACAGGACAAATAAAAGAAATTTCAAGTGTGTAATAAATTGGTATGATTGAAAGCAAGGAGGAACAATAAGCACGTGGATGGTATAAGGAGGAATTGAGTCCAAATTCTTTACTTGATTTTTTGGTGTTGTCTTCTACTGAGAATTAAAAATACACTATATTGGTTCCTTAAAAATCTTTTTAATATATTTTAAAATTTCAAAATTAGTGGTTATCCGTGTATTTTGAAGGCACAGCAGACAAACAGCAAAGAAAAAATCAGCAGATAATCCAAATTTGAATTGAAACTTCTGAAATCTGAGTTAAGGATGCTGACCTGATTTATGTTCTCAAATGTTTCCTCTCCTATTTTTAATGTCTCTCCAAGTTCTGCCAAGTTTTTTAATTTACTACCCTTTCCACCTTCCACGATGTCTTTGTGTACATAAACACTATTACAAATTTTAAGAGAGAGGGTCAAATAATATAGACCCCTTGAACTTGGGTGAAAGATATATTTCCCAACTTCCTGATCTGCAAGGAACTGTTCAATAAAGAATATATGAAATGACATCAGCACAAAATGTTTGGAAAATTACATTAACTCAAATATCAAACAATAAATAAATTAACCTGTTTTGCTTGATCTCCAGTTATATTTTGAAAATTAGGGTGAGAAATCATCCTGGACAAGAAATGTTTATTTCCAAGCTCCATCTTTTCTGTTCCCTCCAATTGACTCAATGAAATGGTCTTTCCTTGATGGTAATAAGGATCCATGTCATGGAAATTTTGGTCGCCATCATTCTTCAACTCACTCACCTTACAAGTCAGATGTACCTGGCATCTGCTCTTATCAACTAATTTGATCTTGCATGCAAGCACAACACCTTCACGCAAATTTTCTGTTAAAGAGATATTCTCAGTTCCATCTGAAAAGTCATCCTTAAAAAGTACTGCAGCCATTCCGGAGTGTAGGACACAAAATGCCTGTCGAGGAAGCACCTTACGAACTGTTGCCTCAACTCTTTTTCCTTCTACTAGCACATCCCCAGTCTCTCCGGTTATCATGCAAAACTCTTCATCTTGAGTTGGTTCCGTGTAAGGCCTCCTAGGATCTTTAAAACCATGGAGTAATTCCATCTTTATGTCAAAAAGGGTAACCCTTTTGTTTTCACCGTTTTCTATTTCCAATCTATCAGCATATTCATTTAAATCAAATTCTTTTAGCAGGTTTAGGTCATTTTGAATGCATTCAATTGCACTCACTTCGGAAACATCAGCTTCTGGATTTTCCTGAACAAGTTTCCTGTAAACAGCTCTTGCTAAATCCTCTGAAAGATTGTACGACTCTGGATGAATTCTTGTACGGTCAAGAGTATTGTCTGCTATATCGCAAGAAACACGTAAAAAGCCAACAGCATTGCAAAAAACCTTGTTTGTGTTCAGCCCAAATTTAGCAAAATCCCTTCTATTTCTCACATCGGAACCCCCAAGCAATTGTCTACAAAAAATATCGGCTTTCTTGGGTCCAAGACCAGAAACAAACTGCAAAGGGGCCAACAGCCAGTCATGTCTGACTGCCAAATTTATGTCTATGCCTACTTGATTTGTAACATCTGTCATGACCCATTCAATCATTTTCAACTTCTCATCACTTGTTAGGAATTTCTCCAGGGGGGTCACCTTCCAATGGACAATCTTATTTTCCTCTCCGCATAGTGTTGCCACCATAGCCAGTGGGTTTAGAAGATAACGTCCAAGAGCCACAGCTCTCCTGACAATGCCTGCAAATTTTCAAAACGAGATTGTCAAATGGTATATTAAAATGTCAGTAAATAAAAGGCAGAGAGAAAATGCATGGCAACTGCTTTCTTAGCTTCTTAATCTCCTATGGATTACCATCTTGTCTAGGAAGCTGCCTCGTGGAAATTTCTGAATCTTCGTAAAGACGAGGCAAGCCTTCCTCCCCTAATACAACTGTAGGTAGTCCGTTCATTCCTTGACTGAAGTTTTGAACATTGTGCTCTGAGATCATGGAAATAATCTGATTGACAGTAGAAATAATGCATTCAACTCATGGTGTCTATTAACAAAAGGAACAAAACCATGAACTAAAGATAAAGAAGCCAAGGAAGCGGTTGCGATATATTGGTAACAGTAATATAAAATAAATAAATAAATAGGAAAATGGATAAATCCAATACAAAGGAAAATTGATAAATCCAAGTTGTTGTTGCAAAATTGAGAGACAATGTTTTGAAATACAGGAACCGCAATTCATAATGGCAGAGAAAACCTATGGAAAAAATTCAAGGCACCAATCTAATTTTCATACTAATGTGATCATATTGTGAAAAATCCTTTTTAAAATTAATTATTTTTACCTGAAAATGAATAGTATATTCGTACGTTTCACATTACAAAGCAAACTGTACAGAAAAAAGTGTTTCTGACATGGTGCCCCAGGGCATAGTGCTAAATATTTCATCCCAAACTATGAAAATAACTTGGTTTTAGCTACTTCTTTTTTACACAATAAAGCAGAAGAAAATCCAAAATAGTATCCTGCGGCATTTGCATCTCTGCCTCGCAACCCAAACCTTCTTAAAAAATGTAAAGCAACAAAGCGGTCAGGCTTTGTTGAGCTTTGATGTCTCACTCCAGCCCAATATATATACGATTTTCTTTAATTGAGATGCATTCACATCACTCAAAGATGCTAGACAGTTTCTTCCCACTAAAATGCATGATCAGTCTTAAGTGGGAGGAAGGGTTAAAAATGCATAATCGAATAATTGGTCCCATCAAAGAACCCAGGTCTGCTTAAGGATTTAGCTTACCTCGTTAATGTCCTCCCTCAACCTCAAACAGGACGCATTACCTGCTCCTATTACGATAACTTGTGGTTGATATGTCGTTAGGAACCTAAGGATACACTGTTGATCATTTTTCCTGCTCTGCTGGTCAATGATTTGTTGAGATCGTAGTGTAAGCGACCGAGCATGCATCACATCAACCAATTCTCCTCCAGAGTCCAACATGACAAATGTTGTACCTGGCTTTCCATTTCGCCAACAACAAGCCATTACTCCCTTCTGCTGTACAGTGTCATTCACATCTTTCAAATGCGGTGCCACGGAGACCCTGTTCCATAATTGCATTGCATACTTCATTAATACACAGTTTTTAGCCTTGGCATTTAACAAAACCCGTGCTTCCTTCTCCATTGAAGGCAAAAGGAAATTGGAAATGACATCCTGCAGGATTAATTTACGCTGTTCATTCCAAAGCCTAGTAGATATTCCTTCACTATCTTTGAGATAGGCATCATTACAGGTCATTGTCAATTCATTTATGGTATGATCAGGCAAATGTATTTTAACTTGAAGAAGCTTCTCTTCTTCAGCCTTCTGAATTAATAGCCACTGGTAATCCTCAAACTTCGAGAGAGGTTTGTCCCGCAACCACTTAACACCAGCAAATTCATGGAAAGAGTCTATAGCTATATTTCCTTCCAGTGTAGGGTTAGTTGAAACTAAAGCCTTGTCCATAAATATGGTGCGGATATATTTCCTGAAAGGAATCTCACTGCTTAGCATCACTGCTGCCTGAAAAAGAAAATTGTACATTAGTAAGGTAAATTTATCAATAGACATTGGGTTATGAAGACAGATTAATGAATTCAACAGTATACCATGTGCCTAGCCCCTTTAAGTACAGCTTCTGAAGTTTGAAAGGTTTCACACTTGTACATTGAAGCTATTTGCTCTGGAGATTCCTCTGAATCTTCTTCTTTGTTTGTTCCCTAGAGTCCAAGAATTTCTCGAGTCAATTGTCACCCAAAAAAGCAAATGTAATTAAGAAAATATTCATGCACATGTAAAACATAGTCAAAGTTTTACCACTTGAGAAAGAGTAACTAAAGAACTGAATTTCTCAGGATCGCCAAATTTGCTTGAAAGTGACCCAAGACCTGCCTTATTGCAATTGTAATACAATGATTTCGTCATAGGCCTTCTAAAACCGCAGTCAAAAGACTCCTCGACTGGGGGGAAATGCAAATTAAACCTCCTATCGATATCATCAATCTCAGTCTCTGTTTCAGCATTTTTGAGCATATTGATGATTGAATCAAAAATCTGCTCATGAAAACTGGATTCTTCAACAAGGAAAGACAGTTGATGTTTTTCCTCAAAATGTTTGTTATAGTATTCCATGAGCAGGTTCTTCCGCTTCCGAAGAAGCCACCACTTTTTATCTAATTCTTGGATTATCCAGAGCATCTACACGAAGAACGAAGGTATTCCATCTACTGTTATTGTATTCCATCAAGTTCTAATGCATTAATTTCTTTCATTCAGTAAATTTTCTATTTTAACCATCTACCTTCTTTCTATGCAACACAAACAGTAAATTTGAAATTACCTTGTGCATTTTCAGTGATATATTTTCTGATTCATCATTCAATTTTGGATCTTCCAGAAGACTAAGGCATTGTTCCTTCCGGTACGTCGCAATAAAAGGAATCTAAAAGAGTAAAGAAAAGACAATTTTAAGAAAATCTAAAAGGGAATCTTAATTGCTGTATAACCCAAAAATGTAAGTAAAATCATATAATCCTTACATCATATTTCATTTTATGATGTAATTCCAAGAAACTAATAATATCTTCCCTTTTGGCTGTATCGACTAGTCTGCAGGAGTTAACCTCACTAAATAATGGATTTATGTTAGATGCTAGTTGACCTAGTATCCAAGAACTTTCTTCTTCTAGACTCATTCTGTCAATTGGAGATCCTACAATGTCCTGAATCATCTGTAAAGAATTGGAACAGATTATACTTCAAATAAAAATACTTGTATTGAAATTTTTATTAGTAATTAGTAATCAACAAATATTTTGAAATTATGACCTGCATCCTCTCAGGCATATCTATATCATGATCCTCTCCAGGTACATACGAGTCAGCAGGGATGAACGATTTATACTTGTTAGGATCAACACACTGAATTTGATCATTCTCAATGCGCTTTTCCAACCGATCTTCCTTGCCAAAACTACGTTTGGCTCCTTTTGAAAGTGAAGGTGAAGGTTTTATGCCTTTCAACTTTTGTTGTCTATAGTAAAAGTTAACAAAAGAAATCACATATTAAAGAGGTAATAACTTATCTGACATAGGTAATGAGATCAGAGTAGCGAGCCATTGAAAAAACTACCGGTATATAATTTCATAAGTTTTCATATTTGTTAACCTCTAAATACCTGAGAAAATCTGCCTTCTTGAGGATCACAACCTCTTCATCCACTATGAAATCTGCCATGTCATCTTCAGCAATATTATCAAAGAGTGGTCCTGTACATAAAGGAATTCTTAATCAATTACAAACAATAGTAAACTAGATGATTATCGGATCACACTGCAAGATATCATACGTCATTTTAGTACCCAAACGAAAGAGAAAATGAAGATAATAAAAACATAAGCAAATACAGCTCACCTCCGTCATTAGAAGAGTATTCCATCAGTGCAGAGTCTACACCAGCCTTTCTGAGCCTCTTCAATTTTCCATCTCTCTAGAAAACCGAATGAAGATGGAAGAAGCATGTTATAAGACGAAAATAAGACTCTCTGGTGCTTAGAAATAAACATACAGAAGAACTATCTGTAGAGTAGAGGCAGAAACTAACCAATGCTTCTTGATTGATGCGCCTGTTCTCGCGAATTAACTCAAGATCCTCGTCATCAAGAACAATGGTTCCCAAGGATTTCCTGAAAATGGGTACCAAAAGGACCCTGTTGAATAAACAATGCAGATGTATGAAATTGCATAACAGGATTATACAACCTCTTTTTCTTCTTTTGTGCTTGTTTTCGACTTTCTTCTTCACCATCTTCTTCATATTCGGGGTCGTCGACAATAAACCCATCAGTATCAAAAACATCCAAGTCATCCTCTGCTTTTCCATGTGAAGCCAGTAAACAATAAATCACAATTTGTTCATTCAAAAGACCACTATCATCAATGATAATGTATGTCTGGCACCAATGTATAAGTATAAGTCTTCAAGCAACCATGAAAGATTCAACATGATGATGGCAATATGATAAAGCTAAAAAATGAACAACAAATATAGTTTGCAGAATTTAACAAAACCTAAAAGTGAAAAAAAAAAATGGTTATGAATTTTTCGCGAAATGGAGCAACGAAACAAAAGGGTACATGCTCTTGTATATATCTTGTTTGAATTCCCATGAAAAACACAACAAGACAGACAATGCCTAGTTCTACCGAAGATTTGAATAAGTATATTATAGAATTAAATTAATTAAATATAATAAACAATTACAATGCTAATATAGTGAGTTTGATTGGTATGAATATCATCGTAAACTTTTGTCCTAAAGGATTTTTTTCAAGAGTTCATTCCGATAATATATTTTAAATGAGTTAAATATATTTTTAATTATTAAATTTGACAAAAAAAAATTAGATTAAAATGATTAAATTCATTTAATTTAAAAATTTAAAAATTTAAATTGGATTAACAAAATTATATTCCTTCTATTTTAAAGTTTGGAAATTAAAATACATTAAAATATTAAAATCATGACAATTTCTAATCTTCCGTTAAAATTCAAGAATTAAAACCATACTTAATTCTATTTAAAAATTATTTGATAGTTTACACATTTTCTTTTTACTTATTCAAAGCGTAAAAGTTATGCATTACATCCGATGTATGAATACAATAAGGATAAAGACTCTGATCATAGAAGAAATTAGACCGAACAGTGGGTTTTTCGAAAATAATTTAATATTATATATTTTTTTGGGACGTTGAAGTTGTTTTATTTTTCATTCACGTTCATGTCTTTTTATACAATGGACTACCTTATTTGCGTTTAGTTTTTCAAAAATAAGTATTAATTTAAAAAATATAATTTATATTTATGTATTTTTTAATTTTTTTACTGTAAAGATAAAGTCTTTCTTTCTTTTTAATAAATAAATTTAATTTACTTCTTAAATAAGTAATTATTTTAAAATACTTATGTTTTCTAACAAAGGATACGTAATTTTTATAAATAAGGAACAAAAAGGACAAGAAAGAAAAAAAAATATCTAACACGAAGATCACCAGAGGTGATAACTGAGATGGGCATTTCATCCAAAATCCATATCAGGATATTCCTATATTAAATTAAAAAATGTAAAAGATGAATAAAGTACTACATTAAAAATTATATTATGACCCTTTCTTTTCAAAACTATCCTAAGGATAACATAGAATAAAATCTCTATCTTGGTTCTTAAGAACTCAGTCTAGATTGGAGGAACTATATTCTTAAGAGGGGGATGTTTTCATAACTATATTGAAATTCTTAAAAATTCAAAACAACTATTGTTGTGTTATTGTGATTCATGAGACTCCAATTCTTATTAAATTTTTAGGTTGAAGTGCAAAATATGAAATGTATGATAAATGTTAAGAATTCATAGGTTATATATAACTCTTAGCAACTTAAAGTTGTAGTTATCTAGGAAATTCCAGCTATAACATTCTTTATCATTGATATTACCGCATTTAAGAGTTTAGTTTAACAACTTGCTAAAATATTTCATATATTTAACACACACAAAAAAAATCACAGTCATTAACTTTTTTTACACTCTCATTCTAGGACAATCACCAATTAAATCCCTAAATTTTTTTTGAAAGAATATAAATTCTACTCTAGTAAGTAAAAAATTTACTCTTTCCAATTAACATAATAATCAAGCAGATTAATAAACAAAGTTAGTTGATTTTTGGTAAATTTTTAAAATAATATTACTAATGTACTAAGTTTATCTTAATTAATGACTTCTAATTTTTTATTATTTATTAATATACACACATATATTATTCATAGTACTTAATAAAGATATTAAAAAAATTGATGTTTCATATATAAACTATAAAATACACTACACAAGAAAGCATCAAAGTTTTTCTAAATTATCCCTTTTATAAACAACTAGAGAAGTATAGTAAGATATTTTTCCATTAAATTGCATCATTAAACTCCATAAATATATTGTTATATTTTTTAAATAGATTTGACATTAAATTATCTAATGCAGATATTTTTCGAAAAAAAACATCCACCATCATCAATATTGCCAAATATAACAGAAACTACTCACTACACTGTTCACTGCTATCTTACTACACTTTTTTTGTTTGTGAGAGACATAAACAACAAAGAGAGCAACTAATAAGGAATAAGATGATTGAGTTTTGCAATGTTCATAAACAGTTCTTACCGTCTCCTTCGTAATCAGGATCAGGTTCTGAACTCTTTCCTTTCATTCGGATTTTCTCTGGAAAACAGAAATCAGGAAGAAGAACCGAAGAACCACAACCGAGACAAGAACATGCAAATGAATAAAAGAAGAGAATGTGAGTGAAATAAGTGAAATAAAATACGAAAAGAAGAGAGTTAACAGGTGTTGTTATTGATTTTCACCTTGTTCTTCATCGGGATGGTTCTCTCTTCTCTCCCTCCCCATTCTCGCCGAAACTATCAAACCCTAGACTCTGGTGAGAGGTTACTCTGGTGAGAGGTTTCTCTGGTGAGAGATTTTGAAAATGAGGAAATGAAAAGATGCATTGCAATGCAGAAGGCGTGATATAAGTGGTGTTTCAGAAAACCGTGAGTGTGTCACGCTGGCGACTCAGGTTTTGATTCGGCAACGAATTCCGAATTTTTGGTGTACCAAGCGTGCCCTTGTGTTTCTGTTTATTTACACGAAGGTCACTGAAGATTTGCGCTTGCATGTATCGCTATGATCTTGCCACGTCAAGAGAGCGGTTACGTGACACGTGATAGAGGAATGGAAATTCAACAGGTTGGAAAGGATAGATGCGTCATTTTAAACACGACAAGGCCATGCATAGATTGGAAGAGCATTGCAGTACCTATGTTAAGATGTTTTCAATTTTTTCATAAAAAATGTTTTTATGTGTTCAGGTTGATGAATGATAACGTTTAATTATAGACTTTAATATTATTATTATTATTATTATTATTATTATATAAATTATGTTAACATTGATTTTAATAATTAAATAAATTCTTATAAATTTTGGACTTTTAGGACTAAATGCTGCTTCTTCTTTTTTTGTAAGGAACAAGATTGTACATTGGCAAAACTATAACTACTAAAATTTGAGAATATAAAGTTAATTTCTTTTATAAAGATTAAAGTTTGATAATATCATTATTAAAATCAAATATCAATACAAGATAAATGAATAACATAGTCTATTAAGTACAAGTCACTAGTAAAGTAGTGTTATTTTTTCCATATCATGTAAGCTATATTTTTACATAAGAAAAATAATCATTGAAAAATATTATTTCATAGACTTTAAAGATAAATTTTTCACACTTTCTATAACTTGAAATAATGAAAACTCTTTTTCATATTTTAAAAAAACAAATAAAATCATTAGGACAAATATTTCGTTCAGTTAAAATAATTAAAATGTACATTAGTGTATTTGAGTCAATTAATTAAGTTTATGATTGAGTACTAGTCTTTATATATAATGTTAGTGTATTTTAGATTTATCTAACATTTTTAAATATGTGTATAATATGAGTAAGATATATTTTTCTAAGACGTGAAGTTTTTACATATAAATTTCAAAAAGATAATATTTATATATATAAACGTTTTTCATAAAAAATTATATCTTTTTAAAATTATATTTTCTTTGAGATTTTGTTTTTAAAGGGGATATATTATTGTTATAGAAGTATGGTTACACATTTTTTTTTTTTTATAATTATGAAAAGTTCAAAATATGAATTTTGAAGGTAACATGAATGTTCAAGTGGCATTCAAGTTTTTGTTAGCATAGATTAAGATGAATGCTCAAGTTATGACATGATTGAAAAAGATTGAAACTATTATCTATCCTCTAGAGTAATTAAGTATCAAGTGAGAAAAGATCATTCAAAAACATTAAGATGTGGTGGTGGTGCATGAGATTCTGAAATATGTAAGATCATGCATCAATGTGTCGATGTTCAAGCACCAATATGTTTTGATGAGATAGTGTGATTGATGCTCTCAAACTTGTTAGGTTTTATAATAAATAGCATAGCTCATGTGTTGAGATGATACTTAAGTGTTAAGAGTATACTCAAGTGATGCTAAAGGGACTATTTGAGCGAAAAATGTCATATCTTAGTTAAATTGGATTCAAGATTAACTCATCTATTGTTGTACTAGTCAAATTCAATTTTCAAGTGTTCAATTGGACCGGTTAATAAGAAAAAATACATCTTTCAAAAACCAAATTTCATAAACAAAAAGAAAAAGGTGAGGGAAAAATTAATATATTTTTTGTTACAATATAACATAAGGAGGAAAAAAAAGAATTAAATACATTATTTCAAATGATATAAAATATTTCATCGATTTGTATAGAAAATACAATTCAACATGTATTTTTAATTCAAATACAACTAAGTTATAGAGCAATCTTTGGTACATACCTGTAACATTTATAAAGGTATACACAAATACTTAATCACAATAGAAATGTTTGAAGATGCTACAATAAAATGAAGCAACATGTTAACAGGGAAAGTTAAAAGGAAAAGGAGGACAAGAGGTATATTTGTCCACTTTTTAATTCAAATACAATAGTTACAAAGCAATCTTTTGATAATGTTTGTAACACTTATAGAAGTATTATACAATACAAATACTTAATGACAATTGAAATGTTTAAAGATAGTAGAATCAAAGAAAGGCACAAGGAGGTGGAGGTCGAGGCTTTGGTCCCAAAGGAAAAGGAAGCAATATGTTAAAAGGAAAAGGAAGACCACGAGGTGGTTTATTGTTCAATTGTGCTTTGAGTCTCTCAATTTCGTTATTTGATTGAATTTGAATTAACTTATAATGTTCTTCAGCTTTAACTCTAGCAACTCTCTCTTCTTCCAATTTCTTCCAAAGATATGCGGTTTCTTCCTTCAGCTTTGATTCCACCTATATATTAAAATTAAATTTTTTAAGGAACAAACCTAAAAACAAGTATTAATAAGATATGACATTAAATTTTAAAATGTTTATCTATAAAACGACAAGATTATACACAGATACAATATGTGTATCAGATACGACACGCATATGATACGTCGATACATTTATTTTGAAAATAGTAGGATATGATATGTGATATATGCACATTTAAAAGTGTATAACAATTTTTGAGAACATAATAAATATATGATTGTTATTGTGCGAATCCAAATTAAAATCATATATATCAAAGTTGTAAACATAAAAAATTAAAAATTATTGTCATTATAAAAGTATTGTTGCTTTAAATATCAGATACTTCATTTAGAAGTGTTGGTAAAGTATCTTAAAGTATTAGACACGGATACGTATACCAAATGGAAATGTCGGTGCATCATATATAGGTGATATCTAATATATAAACTTTTAATAAAAACATTTGTCTAATACATATGTGTGATTCTATTATCCATCAAGTACACATCCTTAATTATCTTATAATTCTACTTATAAGAATTTAATATCAAAACTAAGTTAATAACATGTTAACATGATTAGATTTAACATAATAATATCAAAACCAAATGCTATGAAACAAATATACAAAACATTAAGATAACATATACCACATTAGTCATTCGTTTTAGCTCATCCATATATTGTTGTTGCATTTGCATTTTAATCTCCATCATTTCTCCTTTTGAATATCCTTTAAGAGAGTCAAGAGCTTTTTGTTGGTCATCCCTTATTTTTGCTTTCTCCTATAGAATCAAATAATGAGTTAAATGTCATTATATGCATACACATTATCAATCTAAGTGTAAGTATTCAATAACCACTTTCAAGTTTATAATTTCACCTTCAATTGCATAAACAATTCATTTGTAAAGGGTTGTCCACTATTATGTGATATAACCTTGTTCACAAGATGAAGAAGTTCTTGAACTTGTCCAGATTGTTTTTCTTTATCTTTAGTCTTGTTATCAAAAAGCACTTTTCGATTGCCGCATAGAACCAAAATATCCTACAAACATGTTACAATCTTATCAAAGTCAACAAAAATCTATAATATATATATATATATATATATATATATATATATATATAAAAGATATTTGGACAAATAATACTTGGAACAGTATGAGTGATGAAAAATGATTGAAGAACATGAATTAGTTAAATATGAAAATACAATTAAAATATTAAAACATAAGACAAGAAATATTTTATTAATTTACTTTTTGTAAAAAAATAATTTTAATAATTATAACTTTATTTAAGAAATTATTTGGAAAAATCATAAATTAGGTAAAAATAATAATAATAGTCAAGGGAAAGAATTTTTTTAGAAAAAATAAAATTATAAGAAATTTTGAAAATATTTTTCTTAAAATGTTTTGTTGTTTAAAAAGTTTTTATAATGAAAGATTAATTCTTAAAAATAAACTCAAATAACGTTACATTAAACTCTTTTGTAAATATAGTTTTTTTAAAATATATTAGATTAATAAATAATTATATTGTATTTAATGAGTGTAATATTTAGTACTATTGTTTCATTTATAAATTTTAGACCATATTCATTATAGCAATGGTCAAAAGTAAAAATTACTTAGTGATCACATTTAAAATGAAATTATGTTTCATTAGATTTTAATTTTGAGGATTTAAATGTAATTTAATGTGTTTAATTTTTCATGATGGGAATTATAAGAATGAAAATAACATATATTGGCACAAATAATAACAATAAAAAACCTTAAGAGGTTGTGGACACTTGTTGCCAATGTAATCATCAAGTGTCACTTCATTTTCTTCTAGTTCATCTCCTCCCGTAAAAACAACAATCATGTAATCAACAATTTTATGTCCAAATAATGCTTGCAAAGCAAGAAAAGTAGCTTGTTCTTCTTCTGAAAAACGAGTCTTAACAGAAAAGATCATAAGAATAGCATGAATTCCATCCTTAGCCATGTCAATACATTTAACTATTTCCCTTCCGACCGAATGAGTTCCATCGAAAAATCCTGCAAAAATACGTTAAGTTTTAGATTTATTATTCGTGAAAATATAATTTATTTCATTTGTAATATGTATAGTTTTTAGATCTTGATATGTATAATATCACTATTTCTTTCTTTACTCATCACGAAACAATAAAAAATATTATATCTTAGAGAACCCTAACGACAAAGAATAGAAACAAAGGAACCAATAATTTATCAAAATCAAAAATAAAAATCATAGTATTTTTTAATTATATAAAGATAATTTTGTTTATAATCAAAGAAACAATTATTTTTAAGGATTCAAAATTAAAAAAAAAAAAAGGAAATCCCCATATTTTCAAGTAAATTAAATTATATTTCTTTATAGTTCTAGGGATGTAAAACAAAATTTTGGCCATGACAAATTTAAAGTTAAAACTAAATTTAATAGGTGGCAAGGAAATTTAGCAAAATGAAAAATAATTGAAATTAAGTACATAATTGCATATTTTGTTAGACTTAAAACACATTTAAACCTTAATATATGCATGTTAAATGTTCAAGAAAGGAGCCTTACATGTTAAATTTTCAAGAGACAATGATGAAAAATCACACTCCTTTTGACTCAAATTAAATGCATAAACATGTAATGTGTGATAACTTATTATGTTGTACCTGGAGTATCAATAACATTAATGGTTGGTTCATCTTTAGTTCTTTGCAATTCACAAACACGTGTCACACCAGAAGAACTCATCCTTGATTTGAATGCTCTTCTTCCAATAATACTATTTCCCGTTGCACTCTTACCATTACCTGTACGTCCAACTAGAACTAGGGTTCTAACTTCATTAAAGGATAAAGTTTTATCCATCACACAACTGTAAGGAAAAGATATATTCAATTAAATTTTACCAATACAATAAAAATAAAAATGTAATATAATGATAAATAATATGATAAAACATTTAAGTAAAAATAAGTTTTGAAATAAGAAGTAAAGATCTTGATCACCAATTGTGTTAACTTAAATAATGGTATCACTAAATAGTTTGTTATAATGTTATAAATGATATAATAGTTGCATGCACAACATATAATATGTTTATGACATACATAAGAGAAAACAATGAGATTAAATGTAGTACATGGTATTTCTCAACTTTCAATTGTATGATTATTTGGTTTTCTTTTCTAACATTGAAAGGCCTTTTATAGGAAGAAACTATACATGTTTGGGGGGAAAGACTAACAAGAAATCCTAGAATATAAAAAAGCATTTAAAGTGTGTTAAAGAGTAAGAAGAAAATAATATTCCTAAATAAAAGATATGGGCAGGGAAAAGCATAATGAAACGTGGACTTGAGGTCAAATGAAAAATAAAATGAATTGTAAGTCCTCCACCTCTTGAAGGACTTGGAAAATATAAAAGTTAATTGAAATAAATGAAAAACAAAATTCCAAAGCATGAAAAATTCACATGTAACTTGAAAAAAAATCACATGTAACTTTCTTTTCAAGGTACCTTAAAATTTTATTTATACTTTTCTTGAAAGTATTGTTGTTTGGCTAAATAACACATATATCAATATTTCACCAATGTATACATGACTTTTTATGTTGATTTTATAAAACTGAAAATATACATAGTTTAAGTTTTTTATGTCAGTCAAATATTGTTAAAGTAATTTCAAGTTAGTTTGTCAATTATCTTTAAGAATGTGAAAAATTTTATGCAAAAACTTATAGATATACATAAAAGTTCATTCTTTGTTTCATAAAAAAAAATCTCTCTAAAAATACATTTTCTTTAAGATTTTATTTTTATTAAAGGGGAGATATTATTAGTATAGAAGTATGGTTATACATGTTTTTTATAACTATGAGAAGTTCAAAATATGAATTTTGAAATAAGTAGTTGGGATTCACTTTGGATGTATAGATGATGGTTTGGAAAGTGATACAAATGTTAAAAGTTGTTATGTTGTTGGAGAAATAGGTGTTTCTAAGTCAAAATGTGCTTTAGGAGGATGCTACTCAAGTTTTGTTAGTCATTCTTGCATAGACTAATATGAACGCTCAAGTTATAGCTTGAGTGAAAGAGATTGAAACTATTATCTATTCTCTAGAGTGATTAAGTATCAAGTGACAAAAGGTCCTTCAAGTATTAAGATGTGGTGGTAGTGCATGAGATTCTGAAATACCAAAGATTATGCATTGATATGTCGACACTCAAGCACCAATATATTTTGATGAGATAGTGTGATTGATGCTCTAACACTTGTTAGGTTTTATAATAAGTAGCATAGCTCAAGCGTGAGATGATGCTTAAGTGTTAAGATGATACTCAAACGATGCTAAAGGGACCAATGAGCATTTGAGCAAGAGAAATGTTATATCAATTATATTTTCTCTAGAGGTGATAACACTCAACTGATGTAAAATCATTCAATTGAGAATGTATTTTTTTTTTTGTATAAAGAAGTTACTTTACTCAAGTTATAAAACTTGTTCTAGCATTTTGCCACTAGTAACAAGGTGACATATTAGTTTATGCAAGATATTTTTTATTTATGAAGTGATAATTTTAAATGCATGTGTGTAGTAACATAACTTGATTGAAAAGAAAGCCAAAAGCTTGATATAGAATTTAACCAAAATATAATTTAATGTGTATACATTTACAATAAAAATATTTACTGAGAAAAATTGTAGGAGTCATGATCCCTTAAAAGATTAGTCACTGCATGAGTGGTATATGGGATTTTTTTTGTTAATGGTGATGATAATGATGAAATACATGAATTTGTATAATATACGTGATATGTATATTGCATGTATTTGAGTAACTTTTGTGTTATCTGTCTTCATGAATAAATAATCATCGCAAATATGATTATATAGGTGTGCTTCATCAAATAACATCCACACACCTATGATTACCAAATGGACGTGGACACTTCAAATTAAAAAATATAAATAATTAAAAATACTTTATATTTTAGTTAAATAATAGGAAAACAATTAACTTACAATTACGGATGGTAAATAAATTTATCTTCGTAGGTATTTTCCAAGCTCGTTTTCGTTTTGAGGGAGAATCTTCATATTGATTGAATATGGGTATGATGAGTATGGTAATATCCTTCTTGTTTAATTGGATATGGAAACAAGCACAAGTATTTACATATCCGCCCATTCTTGTCCTCGTACTCGTTTTAATACTCATCTCTTTCTTGTGTGTATATGCACATGTGAATATATATTATTCTCTCAGTATTTAGTTTCACAATCTTTTTTTTTTCTTTTGCTATACACTTTTTCCTCCTTTCTTGTAGTTGTTTGGCTTGGTTTACATCCACAAAATTCACTCATATATTAAAGGGTTAAATATGTTTTTGGTCCCTTAACTTTCAGTGAATTTTGGAATTAGTCCATTTCGAAACTTTGGACCAATTTAGTCTTTCATCTTTTGAAATACGTGGATTTAGTCCTTTTAATCAAATTTTGTTAGGTTTATTTGATGTTTTGTATGTATTTCAATATTGTATTTGAGTTGTTTATAATGTTTGACACATTTTTGCTTTAATGTTAAGTCAAATACTATTATGAAACGCGCTTGAAATATCAAATAAACTTAACAAAATTTGATTAAAAAGATTAAATCCACATATTTTGAAAGATGAAGGACTAAATTGGTCTAAAGTTTCAAAATGGACTAATTTCAAAATTCACTGAAAGTTAAGGGACAAAAATCATATTTAACCCTATATTAAAAGTACTTTCCCTCTTATTATAATTTTGATTATACATTTTTGTGTTTCAAATTATGTATTAATAATTGCAATTAATTAAATAGTTTGTAGGTATTACATCTATTTTTTTTTTTTACTTCTCTTTAGTATTTTATTTGCTGTATTTTAACATAAGAATGTTTCACTCTTTTTTCAATTTCAACTGTTCAATTACATAAACTGATATAAAAAATTTATCTTCTTTAACCTTTTTATTCTTATTCTTTTACCTTTTTATTCTTATTCTTTTGTTTCACTCGATAGATTTGATTAAAGTGTTTTAACCAATTTTGAGATGCAATTGACGAAAAGGTAGAACAAAAGTCAACTTAATTTTTTTTCACCTAACCAAGTGAATAATTAAGTCTAATATAAAAATATGTTAATTGTTTGAAATTGTGAAACTAACTAATTGCTAATATTAGAAATCAAATATTTTCTACTTATTCCTAACATATTTTTTAGTTGTAAAAAAGCATTAAAATTTCTTAATTTGCAAATTAGTCCATAAATATGCATCAATTACAAATTAGTCGATAAATATAAGTCCAGTACAAATTAGTCCTTGCATAATTTTCATTATTTACAACTTAGTCTCTATATACTTTTAATGATTAAATACTAATCCCTAGCTAATTCTTATAAACATTTTGCTATTAATACAAATTATATAAATTAAAAATTGTAATGACTAATATTTTGAATGCCTATACTTTTGATAAAATGTATTCCTGCTGTAAAGAAAATAAAAATGTTAGTAACATAAATTTAGTTACTGTAGGGCAATTAATAGAAAAATTTACAAAATAAAATTGGGTCAAGTATTGGACTATGTAACACACCACTTTTGTTGCATACTATACATAAAAATTATATTATTTATCAAAATGTTACGTTTCTTTTTTTCAGAACTTTGAAAAGTTTAATTACATATCTTGAACGGAAAATGAATTATTTGTGAAAGATTAGATTTATTTATGTAAAGATATTAATGCAAATAAGTAAATGATGATTTAGGCATAAATGAAACATAATTAAATTAAAAAGTAAAAAATGAAAACTTTGGTCTCACAAGATTATTTAGTAAACTAACTTGTAAATGGAATAATTAGCGGAATGGGTATGAAGAGTTGACCAAGGCTTTTCGGACCACAAAAATCATGTAGTGTGTCATTAAGCACTTTAAACAAATTGCACCAAACCCATTTGTACTTTTTGTCAAAGAAAAAATAAGAGAAAACAACAGAAACTTATACAATAAAATTATATTCATGATGTTAAGATTGTCCAAGTGGATTGAATTAGGCAAAATAATTGTTCCTTTGTCTTCTTAACCTTTTAGTCTTTGGTGTTATGGCAACCGTATAAATAGACCAAAAATAGCTTGCGATGCAATCCCTAAAGGTTAAGAGAAAAATATCTTCTATTAGCCCTTAAACACATACATTAAGATAGATCAATATCTTTAACAAAATTAAAATGAATACATCTAATCCACTCTATTTTCAACCAAATTGTTTCACATCTCAAATTTCAACAAAATCAAATTTCCCATAATGTAGCACATACAATCTTTGCAACAATGAGGTCCAAACATTTTATCAAAGCTAAAAGTCCATTTGAAATTATATCATAAAACTTGTCAAAGATGAGTTAAAATGAACCAACTAAGTAGCATTACATGTAGACAAAGATTCATATCAAACACTTTCATAGATTCATCTTACCCTTCAATATTTTTTCACCCTACTAAACATATAACATCACAAATAATATATTAGCAAAAGGTTAACACCAAAATTTATCCATGGCACCTAATAGAGAACTCAGAAGAACAATTTACTAAAGATTACTTTACACAAACACAAGGAGTTACAGAATCTTGAAGATATAATACCCTCCCACAGCACCAATTTCTTCATGTGCCTTACCGACAAAATAAATCCCTACAATTTCAACAACACCACTTCCATACATAAGATCAACCCAACACTGTTTCTTCAATTAAAAATGTATCTACTAAATCAATCTAACAGCAGACCTAACAGAAACATAGAACATTCTGAAAGAAAGAGGTTACTTAGTTCAAGAGCTAGTGAACTTGGTAACAGCCTTGGTTCCTTCTGAGACAGCGTGTTTGGCCAATTCTCCGGGCAGCACAAGCCTGACCGCAGTCTGAATCTCCCTCGAAGTGATGGTGGGTTTCTTGTTGTAGCGGGCAAGTCTGGAAGATTCTTGAGCAAGCTTCTCGAAGATGTCGTTGATAAAGCTGTTCATGATGCCCATGGCCTTGCTTGAGATACCGATGTCAGGGTGAACCTGCTTCAGAACCTTGAAGATGTAGATCTTGTATGTCTCCACACTCTTCTTGCTTCTCTTCTTCTTCTTGTCGCCGCTGGCTCCTCCCTCCTTCGGAAGCTTCTTTCCGGCCTTTGGTTTCTTCTCAGCCGGAGCCTTGTCTGCCACCGTGGACTTCTTCTCTTCCGCCGGCTTCTTCTCCGCTGGCTTCTTCTCTGCCTTTGGTGCCATGGCCGATTGAGATTAGGACACTCTGAAGAAAACTAGGGTTTAGAATTGGGAATTGGAACAATTGAAACTGTCGAAACTATGATGGTTGAAGCCGTGAATGAAAAGAGTCTGCGAAGATTGTTAATATATAGAAAGGTTCTCGCGTTCTTATTGGTTAGTGAGGTTTGGTGCGGATCAGTGACGTGGACATCTATTTTCTGTGCTCAAGCAATACATTGACGGACACGATTGATTCAAATTGAATCAAATGTCTGTAGATAGATGAACGATTGAGATGGTTTTCAGAATTTAGTGCGCAACATTTTTTTTTCCTCCACTTGAACTATCTAAGTTTTTAAGATTTACTTACATTTTATAATTTTATAATTTAATCGAGTTTATTTTTGGTTATGAATCTTTTATCATAGACATTTGAGATGAGATATTTTGACCAGTGAAAAAGAAATTTTCAATTATTTTTTAACAATTCATCATTAGAAAAGTTAATTCCAATCTTATAAAATTTGGTTTAAGACACTTTTTATATATATTGTTTTGATTAGTATAGGTTTTTACTTTTAAAATTATATTCGATTTACATAAAATATATGGTGTGTAAAGAAACTTTGAGTTGTCTCAATTAGACTTTTGATGTTGAATTCTTTTATAGTTATTTAACAGCATGTCTCGATATTTGAATGGATTTGTAACTATTTTTTTAATATATACCATATTTACCAATTTTATGTTTTATTAAATGTTTTTTTTTAACATTTTATAATTGATTAATTATCAAAAATATATAATAAATTTTTATTTATCACGAAAAAAATGTGAATGCACACAAACACACTTGGTTTTACTATTTTTCTTTCCAAATTAATTTTTTAAGTAATCCCATCAAGAAAAATTATTTTTATAACTTCTGTTTTAGATACACATCTTTTGTACAAATTTACCCTTTTTTAGTATATTTCATTTTAGTATATTATCTTTTAAAATGTTGTAATTACTTTTTTAATTCCCTATCACTGATTTGTAACTATTATTTTAATATACACCATTCTTTACCAATTTTAGCCTCTATTTATATATTTTATTTTTTAACTTTTTGTAAATATGTTTTGAATTTGATTAACTATCAATATTATATGATAAAATTTTATTTTATCATGAAAAAAATATGAATCCAAATTGAAAAATCTTGTTTTTTTTTTAAAACTCACAACCATATTAGAAGTCTGAGAATACAAAGCTCTTTCCGTCAAACATTTCCTCCTCTAAAACTTCAATATTCTTCCTAAATTCGTTCACTCAAACTTTACCTTCTTCTTTATCAGAATTTGGGGTTGTAGTCACAACAAAAGTCTACCCGTCGTTTTTGTCATTCAAGTAAGTTAAAATTTTAGCCTCCTTTGATGTCCAATTTGTTTTTGCCTTGCATGCGATTTTCCTTTGATTGCATATGTTCTTAGAGTCTTTGATATAACTATATGTTAATAAGGGGTTTTTATGGTTGCACTGATTGCTTTTATGTTGTATATAGGTTGGGATAGAGCATTCGAGAGATAGAAAGCATTTAGAATTCTTAACTTTTTTTGCGTGTCTTGTAGAAGTGATGGAAACTAACTATAATTTATGCATGTGGTGATTTTATTCTAGTTATTAGTTGTGTGTTTGGTGTGATGGAAATGGGAATTTGGAAATTTTTTCTTGTTTGGGATTTTAAATATTTTTTCTTGTTAAATCTATCTGCTTGCAAATGTGTTGTTATGAAATTGCTAAGAAAATCAAGTGTGTTAGAGCTAAATTGTGAATTTGGGGGTATAATTAAATTGGAAAATTCTACTTGGACAATTGCTTAATTTGGTACAAATAAAAGAATGTTTTAAGATGGAATTGAGAAGGAAAAGAATGGAAGGTAGCAAATTGAGCAATTGAGCAAGTTAAGAATCTAAGTACAAAAAAAAAACATGTTGTAATGGCGTTGGACTATGTTGAGGGGCGTTGGGCGCCATTTTTAAATTCCAAGTCAAGGACTACTTTCACGTTAGGGTATTGGGCGGTAAAGAGTGTCATTAAGCGAGCTGTCTTTAGAGGGCTTTAGTGGTCTTTGGCGCTAGGCACTAGGTACCATTGTTAGGCGCTCAACACAAAAGGCTCCAGAGGTTGTCAGTGATGGGCGTTAGCCTAGGCCGTTGGGCACTTCAAAGATAATGAGCCTATGTGATGCTAGCATTGGGCGCCCCCTCCAGTACAATTGGGCTCCATCTCATGTAGTACTTTTTGTTTTACTGAATTTCTTGTTTATGGATTTTGGCTTTTAAATTATGAGTATTATGTTGTCAAGTAGATAATATTAATGTATAAGATGATGAAAATTCAAGGAAATTCCAAGGGGAATATCATATTGTTATGTTTCTTCAATGTATGGATTAATGTATGAATTCAAGTAAAGAGATATCTTAACACTTTAATAAACATGGTAGTCAAAATCGAGATCTTATTAAGGATTGAAAAGGAAAACATAAATCATAAATCGAACAAGGATTGAAAAGGAAAACATAAATCATAAATCGAACAATCATAACACGGATCGTAAGATTCTAAAAATTTCATTGTCACTCAAAATTCATGACTAAACTTAACAATATATGAAATAAAAGAGTACATCATTAGGTGCAAACACAACATCCTTGCTATATAGGAGTACCAAAATAATAATTCATCTAAACCAGATCATATTGTAAGTTAAATTCATAATCTTTATAGGGGCCTTCAGCTCCATCATTTCCATCTCCTTCACCATTCAAATTAGCCATATCCAAGTCTTGAGTATGTAAAGTTTCATCCTCCTCAACTTCTAGTGGAATCAAGTTTTCATCCAAATCCAATGCTTCATTCTACTCATGCTCATCTTCAATAATCCATTCTTCATAAGATGAACTATCATCAATGTTAATTTGAGTTGGTTTTCTTGTTTGTTTCTTCTTGGCTATTTTTGAATTGGCCATAACAAAACCAACATCATTTGTTATGCTTTGCTTTAGCCTATTTATTCCCTTTGTATGAACCTAAACAAACGCAAAGACACATATGATAAGCAAGTAATCACTAGACTAGTAATTTATTATAGACATATATTATAACATTAGCCTACCACCTTAAAGGAACTCCAATTACACTCACATCCGTAAGAGCTACATGTTAAGCTCAATACATGAATGACAAATTTTTAGAGTTCAGGATACTCATCATCATAAGACTCCAACCAATCTACTGAAGTCTTTAAATTAATTAACATAGTAGCCAAAGGACAATCAAAACATTTTGCTTGTTTTTTGAAATAATCAATTTGAACATCAATGAGAGTTTGGTCCTCTTTATCATCCACCATCCTAGTTAGACATTGCATCAAACCTCGTTTTACTTCCAAATTTGCTTTAAATTTAGGACGGTAATGCATTTGAGGGTTAAGAAAATAGCTCGAAGCATGCAAGGGCCTATGGAATTGCCTATCCCACCTTTCCCTAATGATGTTCCACAAAGGCAAATAACTAACCAAAATACATTAATTGAGTTAGTTTTTTTGTTTTTCACTAACAATCAAATATAGATAGTTAGATGATTAATACCTTTATTTGACAACATTGAGAGCCTTTTTAATATTCTTCATTGCTTGGTCCATTGCTTAATAAAGGAAATGCACCATTCAAACAAGTTATTATATTCTTCCAAAATTCCTTATTGAAAACAACATCTTCAACAATTTTACCATTAATGGTTTTGGCAAACTTGCTAGACTTCCACTCATTGCTACTAAACATGCTAATTAAAACTCCTTTGTTCTCATGTAAGCATCCTAATGTCAAGTACGATGTAACGAAACACCTGACCTTATCATATCTCTTCCCTTTGTGAAACGTTGTTGTAGAGAAATTAGAGAAGATCTTGAACATATAAAGATAGTAATTTTTTGACCTTTTGGAATTGTATCCTCATGAATAAGGATCTTCTTCTCATAGTCCTCCAACATTAAATCGACACAATGTGTAGCACACAGTGTCCAAAGTAGCCTTTTTCTCTTTGTCATCAACATTTGACCAATAACTTTATAGTTTGTTGCATTATTTGTGACAACTTGAAGATCGCGAGTTTTAAGTGAAGTGAGATTGAAGAGGATGAAAAAGATCCTAGACTCGTACGATCTTACATTTTGGATCACGATTTTAACTACCATGCTAATAACCATTCACACTCATATACAGTATGATGAATTATATGGTGAGAGTAGTCAAAGGTCTTAATCTAGGGGTTTTCCCTTGGCATAAAACATGAAGGGGATTGACTTTGTGTGTAGTAGGGAAAACTCACTGGCAATGACTTTGTAGAGCATCAAAGGTCACCACAAGTGCATGTCTCCCGTGAATCTGATATCAATGCATGTATCCAGATAATTGAGTTATAAAAGTCGTTATTTACATGTTTCACTACTTTGTGACTGTTTGAAGTGTTTGGTATTATAATATGTTTACTTCATATATGGTTTCTTTATTGATTAGCTCACCATCTCCTGTGTTTGTGTCTTCTTGGTTCGTTTTCTTCTTTTACAATGGTCACCTTTATAGGTGTGAGCTAATGAGGAAACAAGTGATGTCTAAAGAGTGTTCTAAAGGCAGTTGGCTAGTTTATAGGCTTTGTTAGCCTAGTTATTGGCACTTTTTTAAAAAAAATTAAGAATTTTGTTTTCGTTAAGCTATAATTCTTGGAGTTGTACATATTCAATCATATGTTATACTATTATGATTGTATCGGGAATTCAAATGTGAATCTAAATCCCACATTGAGTAAAAATAAGAAAGTTGAGCATCATATAAGGATAAAGACCCATAAACTCATTATTTAAGGTTTTAGATTAGATGTGGTGTCAATTCCTTATGTCTGGGTGAGTTCATGTCTCATTAGTATTATATATCTCTAGTGATTTTTCTCGAAAGACCCAACCAATTATAATAGTATATTGGGTGTTGACTCTTTTGTTCTTTATTATCACATATATAATATTTTATTTAGTAGTTTTATACTATTAAATGTATTATACAACATATATTTTCACTGATTTTCTTTTAAATTTTATCGTTTTAAGTAACTGTTATTTTAAATTAAAATAATAATATTTTTATTTTTATTCACCTTTAATTTATATTTAATTATATTTTAAAATAAAATATTTTTTTACAATTTTATTTTTTTAAATCAAAATATATTAAATATTATTTTTTAAAATTAAAGTAAAGAAAGGGAACATGCTTAATAAACACTTTATTTAATGTAAATGCTGATAGTAAAATTATATAAATAATTTTTTTATAAACGGTACTAGTAAAAACATGCATACACATTCTCATTTATATTTACATTTATAAATATATTTTCGTTATTTTATAATAATTATCTTTTGTTATCGTAGAAAATATTGAACACATGCTCAATTTTTTGTTATCTATTGTTCTAAAAGTAATTATCAATAGTAAATAAAATAGTGAACACAACAATATTTATTCATTATATATTAATTGCATAAAATTAAAAAAAATTTTCAGGACCTCTTGCAAAAGGTTAAAATACTTTTTTGTCCCAATTTTCGTCAAATTTTTTCAAATAAGTCCTAATTTTGGTTTTGTATTTAAATAGGTCCTAATTTTCGTCAATTTTGTTCAATTGGTTCCTTTTTTACTAACATCGTTTAAATCATTAACGGCCCTGAACAGTGACTGCCATGTGTCACTTTGTGGTTTTTTTAATTTTTTTTAAGTTTTTGATTTTTTTATAATTTTTTTTAAATGTACACGTGTCAACCTAGTAGCGTGCCACATGTCACCTCGTGATTTTTTATTTTATTTTTTAATTTTTTTAAATGTCCACGTGTCAATCCAGTAGCATGTCACGTGTCAAAGTCAATGTTCTATATTCAATTTGGTCCTTATATTTATTATTTTTGTTCAATTTAGCCCCAATTTTTGTTAACATTAATTAATTTGGTCCCTCTCCAAATTGAAACCAAATTTAATTTTTATATTAAAATTCACATTTTTTATTAAATATTTTTATATAATATATTAAAATTCATATCATTATAACTTTGATATAAAAGTTAAATTTTATCACATCTTCGATAGGGACCAAATTAGTTAATGTTAACAACAATTGGGACTAAATTGAACAAAAATAACAAATATAGGGACCAAATTGAATATAGAACATTGACTTTGACACGTGACACGCTACTGGTTGACATGTGGACATTTATTTAAAAAAAAACAAAAAAAGATAAAAAAGAAATTCAAAAAAACCACGAAGTGACACGGGACACGCTACTGGGTTGACACGTGTACATTTAAACAAACTTAAAAAAAAAATTCAAAAAAACTACAAAGTGACACGTGGCCGTCACTATTTATAGTTTAAACTGTGTTAGAAAAAAATGACTAAATTAAATAAAATTAACGAAAATTAAAACTTATTTAAACACAACAACCAAAATTAGAATTTATTTGAAGAAACCTAACCAAAATTGGGAAAAAAAAGTATTTTAACCTTTCCCAAATTAATAACGAACATCAAGACTATTTCATTCTCACCCTCTCTTCCTCTCTTCTGCTTTTCCTTTGTCTCCCTCCTCGCCAAATTTCTCCGAATTTCTTATCTTTTTTCACATTCCAGTTCACTTCAGTTTTCACTTTTGGAACCCTTCCTTCCTTTTCAAATTAGGGTTTTATTTTCAATTGGAACCCTTCCTTCCTTGCTCACCTTCAACCTTAAATCTGTAAGTTACCTTTTTCCTCTGTGTTTTTGTGTTTACTTTATTTTCTTCGAATTCCCATTGCACACAAATTAAAAAAAAAAAAAATTGTTCCACGATTGTTTTTCTCTTGGTACAACTGTTTTAGTTTCTTCCTTGAGCATTTATTCGCCGAAACCCATTCATACTGGGTCTCTCAGCAAGTGTGTTCTGTTTCATTTTGTTGGCTTTATACATTTTTCTATTTGGAATTTCCTATAAATTATTCAATATATGTGAAGCTCTGGGAAAATTTCATGTGTAATGATATCATTTATTCTTGCTTCGATTTCTTGTTTGTGTAATGCCTTTTGAAAGATCTATATGTAATTGTTGCTATTATGTCATCTCTTTTTCAGTCACAGGCTTGAAGTTTATGTGCATAGAAGTAGAGTAGATTCTTCGTAATTTATACTTGTTCTTGTTTTCTTTTACTTAGGAAACCAAAACTATCCAAAGGGATTGATTTGGATTTTCTTCTTCAAAGCTGAATCAGTCTTCCTAGTTGACACCCCTAAAAACAAGATATTCAAAAGTTCAAAAAAACTATGAAAGAATTATAATTTACCTCCTTTTTTATGCTTGGTGTTGTGTCAACAACAATACAACTAGATTTTTATTTTTATTTTTTTGTAATTGAATATTTTTTTCTCCATGCTTTTTACTAGTGCTTGTAAAAGGAAGAGAAGGAGTAAGCAAGCACATTTGTATCTCCAAGATATGAACTCTGTGGCAAGGCGTTGCTTGTTCAAAACTTCAGGTTTCACAACTGAACCCTTCAATATTGGGTATAATCAAATGCAGCAGCTTCAGCAATGCAGAGGCATACGAGTGAGGGTCATGGATGAGAATTTGGAAATGGCATTGGCATCGATGCAGCGTAAGATGCAAGGAAGTGGGATTGAGAGGATGATAAAGCAGGAACAGAGATTCCATATCAAAAACTCTGAGAAGCGTGTTTTAGCCCAAAAGAACTTGGAGCGAAGGATTCGATCTGAGGATTTTGCTAAGAAACTTAAAACCATTATGATCAAGAAAGTCAGGTATTTAGCACCCATATAAAAGACAAAATTTTCTCCTTTACAGCATTACTCAAATCTGCACTGTATCTCTACATCGCACTATTTTCAAGTAATATGTTAAATGCATGATGTTTTAGGTAAGTTGCAATGAATTTCCCTCAATGGCATGAATTATTTTAAGCTATGAAGCCAACATATTTTGACTCGAGCACCTTGAGGTGGTTAATATCCAAAATGTAAGACACTAGCACAAACAACACATAACCTTTCCTTTAATAATGGCTTTGTGTCATTGTAAAATAATAAAAAATAAGATGGATTTTACCATGTCATTTGGACTCATCTATATAGCCTACTCTCTAAACATAGTAAGATATATAGTTTTGCATAAGATATCAATTTGGCCTGCAATCTTTAAGCATGAAGATATTAAATTGGGATCGGTTGATTTGTTAGTTTGAAGTTTGGAAGTAATGTTATCCACATGAAAAATCTTGAATCAAACTACTTTGTTAGTTTGAAGTTTGGAAGTAATGTTATCCACATGAAAAATCTTGAATCAAACTACTGATAAAGTTAATTTATCATTGACATAAGGCTTGAAGGGGAAACATGCAACTTCTAGTCTCTTGGACAAATTCATTTCTTATCAAATGTAATAAGCATTTTTTGTTGTTGTTTGTATCCACTCATGTTAGTGATTTTGTTTCTGTCGTGATTTCATGTTGGTGTCATTGACTTTGGAACTGAAAAATGTTATCATGTAACATACAATGATATAGGTGGCCACATGAGAACTTCATTTTGATCAAAGGCATGTTATAATATTATATCATGCTAACCTCGGGATTTTATTCCACTTCATTCCCTAATGCTTACCCCTTTGGTCTTTGTGATGTTCACATTTTATACGATGATGTTGCTTTCTATTTGTTCTGACATTTTGTTTATTCTGTTGCAATATCACAGGGGTCTATGAGGAGGTTGCATTTGGCACCAAAAATGGTCATCATAAGTTGCAGTTATTTTGTAATCTGCATGCCATCACCGCAGTTGACATATTCTTTCCAATTGCCTTGATCAGGTAGTGCCATGTGTATTTTGTAGCTGTTAGGGTAGCATATGCATTTGCAAATTGCAATACAAAAAGTATTCATTTGATGATAACTAAGACAATTGTGTGGTTAGTTCTTGAATCTGGGTCAAGACGTTGAATGTTGTTAAGTTGTGCTGGAAGCAGTTTTCAAGCAAAATTTTCTTGTGATTTTTTTTTTTCTGGTATAATTTATTTAATATGCTCCTTGAAATGGAATTAACGTATCTTATGAACTCTATCATGAGATGAAGTCTTGTAGTAAAGGACTTCCTGACATTGTCCTCTACTGAGTAAAGAAAATATGTTGGTATATTAAAATTCTTTTTAATATATTTTAAAACATTAAAATCAGTGTTTATTTACATTTTTAAAGTACATCAGAAGGACAACACTTAAAAAAATTAATAAAGGATCCAAATTCATGTATATTTAGATTCATATGAACTAGATGTCTTGTTAACGTGCTACATGAATTGCAATATTGAAAACTTGATAAGATTACTTTTGTTCAAATAATTTACAAAACACCAGACTCCCAAAGCATAAAGAAGAGAGGCACTTGAAATTTGAAATTAGCTCTTTCATGATTTTCAAAAGCTACAAATTCATATATGAAATATATAAACACTTAATTTGGTAATGAAGTTCAGAGAAAATTTTATGAGTCGTACAGTATGGAACAAAATTAAATGTACATAACAACTTACAAAATCTGAGCCAAAAGTTACATGTTTGGATTCTGGATTGTATTTACTGTTGGTTATAGTTTGTCAAGGAAAAATGATACTTTGACATTTTCAAATACAATAGGATCACTTTACAATTCACTTATTATTAAAATTTTAAATTAAAAAGTCAAATAAACGTGATTAAAATATTATTACTACTTTGAGTAGTTGAGTTAGTGATTTTTATTTAGTGGGTTTAGAACATCACCAGCCTTTATCAAGATGTGGAGAAGGCAGATTCTATTATAATTATTATATTATTCTATCACCATTTGACATAAGTTATTTAATAAAATATTTAATACAAATACAAATATATCTTTATTATTCGAAGTTGGTAAAATTATTTTATAAAATTTTAAAATAGTTAAAATAGTTAAAATCAAGCACATATTTTTGTTATTCTCATTTCGGAAATCAAGAAAATTAATACTATTTTTTTAGATATTTTCTTAAGCTATATAAGTTTCTGGTTACCCAAAAACTATATAAATCCTTTTATTTCTTTCAAATTTTCAGAATTCAAAAGTTCAACTGAATCATCTATAGAGAAAAAATTATATAGATAAACATTATAACTACAAATATTTTCCTTTCAATATCCGAGAGAAAAGGACGAAGAAACTAACTAAAAGTTAAGCAAATATTTTTGTTATATATATATGATCATTTTTCTAACCCACATGATTTCATAATCAATCAACAGAAGATTCATCTACTCAAGTTAATAGTTCAATATTTCATTTGTGGTTCTTTTTTCAATTAGGTCAACTTCTTAGCCAATGACTTGTGATGCTTTCATATTCTAGAAAGTTAACTTCGAGTTGAAATCAGAAAACACTACTTTAATATATATTCTAATACATGTTAGAGAAATATGAGCAATCATCCACTAACCACCTTATTCAACTACATCATTTTAAATTCAAAGGAGTTCTTTTCCTCAGTTAACTCAAAATTTTGGCAATTGACTTTCAACAAATATATATATATATATATATATATATATATATATATATATATATGCATTAATATTATCATATGTTCCTCTCACAATCTCCATTCCTTGGGGCCTTGAATTCTGCACTATCATTACTTATTTTATTCTAAAATGACAACCCTAAATTGTCTATATGACTATAACACATTGATCCATTTCATTACTCAACAACAATGGCAACAAGCATTCCAAGATTTGTTGGATCCATCATGGTGACCCTTTTCACCATGGCAAGTTCACAATCCCTGAACTATGTGAATGATGACTGCCACAACTCAACAACAAAAGAACAAGCCCTAACCCTAACATTCAGCACCAACCTTAACACCACCCTCTCAAGGCTCTCTTCTGATGCTGCCACAAGCAAGGGTTACAACCACACCACCACAGGAAATGGTGATGCTGTGTATGGCCTCTATGACTGCAGAGGTGATGTCACAGGACCCTTCTGCCAGTTCTGTGTCTCCACAGCAGCCTCAGAGATTCTGCGGCAATGCCCTAACAGATCCTCTGCTGTGATATGGTACAACTATTGCATTCTCAGGTACTCAAGCCAAAACTTCTTTGGGAACCTCACCACAACCCCATCATGGGAAATTGTGGAGAACTCCAAGAACACCACTGACCCACAAGAGCTTCAGCAAGCTGAGAGCTACATGCAAAGCCTGAAGAGAGAAGCCACTGTGGAGACCAACAAGTTGTATGCAATGGGAGGGTTCAATTTGAGTGATGGTGAGGAAAGGTTTGGGTTGGTGCAGTGCAGTAGGGACCTCACCAATGATGAGTGCAGCCAGTGTTTGGAGGCCATGATTGAAAAAATTCCTCAGTGTTGTGCTACAAAGAGAGCATGGCAGGTTTTGGCTCCAAGTTGCCTTATAAAGTATGATGATTTCATGTTCTACCAGATTACAGATCAAACTTCTTCTCCTTTGCCTAATCCAGGTACACTCATGATCAAGAGTTTGTATTGATAAACTTTTTATCAATCTAAAATCATTAAAATCAATAAGTCTCACATCATAAACATCATAATAATATACAAGTGAGTACAATCCTTACAATTTTAAGATTAAATTAGACTTATTTGCTTTGTTCAAACAGTAACAATTTAACAGTTGGTATGTGTAACTATCAAGGTAAATGTAGTTTAAAGATTGTGTGTAATTGTCTTCATGAAAACACGGTCAATCATGTTTTCAACTTTGATTACTTTCTTGGTTCAATTAGTAATAATAAATCAGTTGCTATGTGTAAGTATCAAGGTAAACTGATGATTAAGTTTGTAATAATGACAACAAGTGTTCAACAGACTTGACTTTGGAACATGTATGGCTTAGAAAACCATCTGTGTTTGATAAAGAAAGCTTGAATTTAATTTCTTGGTGAAAAGACAGCATCACTTTTTAAAGTATAAATCATTCTTCTTGACACTTTCTATCTGAAAAGTATTCGTATCAGATTAGTGTTTTTTTTTTTTCTAAAATGTCAAATCACCCTACGTATACACAAAAAAAATATTGGAAATTATTTTTCAAAAGCTGGACATGAGCCTGCAAAACTAATATAAATATTCAGAAATACAATATTTATGTTTAATTCGAAATTAATAATAACTATATATGATATCTCTTTGATAGAAAATATATCAATTATCATAATAAAACAAAATTAAAATATCTTCTTCTAATCATACATTTTCTACCTTTCAGGCATTTTCCATTTAGAAAAGGGCGGATTCTCATCAAAGACTATGGAGTCATATAATTAAAATAGTTTAATATTATGCACTCTACAAAAATTTAATGTAAATTTTTCTACGCTGTGAATGATAAAAAATTATTATAAATGTGCTTTTAAAGGTAATTATTATAAAAGTTAATAAATTTATTGTAGACATAGTTAATTGGCAACGTAAAAGCCGAGACCATGAATCTAATAAATTGATTTTTTATTTTCTTAGATTTTGATGATGGGAAACAATATATGCGTGTGTGTGTGTTTTTTTTATCTACCAGAGAAAAGAATTTGCATGTTCATATTTTTTGTTGTTGCACTTGCAGCTAAGAAGGGAGGTTCAATTAGCTCAAAAACATTGATCATAATCATTGTGAGTGTATTGGTGGTGGCACTAATTTTTCTAAGTTGCTGTGTCTACTACTTGTGGAGAAAGTATTTGAGAAATAAAGGTGATTACCATTACATTCACATGCTGAAGCATTCATCTGAGGAAATAATGCAAAATAAAAACTGACTAGTTAGTTTCCTTGGTAGATGGATGGATATCAGTGAACATCCCTAGATCTTTTCGTGGCCATGTTCAAAGAGAGGAAGTACTGAATTCAGACCTTCCAACAATCCCTTTAATCTGGATTCAACAGAGCACTAATTACTTTTCAGAGTTGTCTAAATTAGGAGAAGGTGGATTTGGTCCTGTTTACAAGGTGTCACTGAATTTTGGATTTTCTTTCAAGCTATGCACAATTTTTCTTTGACTCTTTCTTGGCCTACTTATTTGACCTTTTCTTTCTTCCTTTCATCATTATCTTTCAGGGTAATTTAGAAGATGGAACAGAAGTTGCTGTCAAAAGACTCTCTAAAGCATCAAATCAAGGTTTGGAGGAGTTCAAGAATGAAGTGATCTTCATAGCCAAACTGCAACATAGGAACCTTGTGAGACTCTTGGGATGCTGGATTGAGGAAAATGAAAAGCTGCTTGTGTACGAGTACATGCCAAATTCTAGCCTTGACTCTCATTTGTTCAGTAAGTTTTGACTAAACTTAAGGCCTTCATTTTCTATTTTCCTCATTGCTTCTACAAGTCTATCAGTAGTTTCTGAATCACACAATTTCCATATATATTTTCTATTCCATATGTTACAGTGCTAACAAACAACCTATTCCTCTGTCACTTGCATGCCAGATGAGGAAAAAAGACAGCAACTAGATTGGACGTTAAGACTGAGTATTATCAATGGAATTGCAAAAGGACTTCTGTATCTACATGAAGACTCCAGACTTAGAATAATACATAGAGATCTAAAAGCCAGCAATGTTCTTCTTGATCAAGAGATGAATCCAAAAATATCAGATTTTGGATTGGCAAGAACATTTGAGAAAGGCCAGAGTCAAGAAAATACAAGGAGAGTTATGGGCACCTAGTATGTGTTGGTGGCAATTGTTCTATATCATGACACATTAATATGTAATCAATTACCCAAAATGTGCTATGCTAAGTCTTTTTTTGATTTTGAACAGTGGATACATGGCTCCAGAATATGCAATGGAAGGATTGTATTCAGTAAAATCTGATGTTTTTGCTTTTGGAGTTCTTCTACTAGAAATCATACATGGAAAAAGGAACAGTGGATTCCATCTTTCAGAACATGGCCAAAGTCTTCTTGTATATGTGAGTTTTCTGATATCATACCATTAAGAAACAGATACTAGTAAAGAGATCTTCTTTGAAATTTCTAAACATTTTCGTGTGATACACAAACAACAATTTGTATAACATCATTTTTTTATGTCTGTCTCTCTAAAATATCATTTATTACGTCTCAATTTTCTCTTTGCAGAGTTGGAGACTTTGGAGTGAAGGAAAAAGCTTGGAAATGTTAGATCCAGTGCTGGAAAAGACATACAAAGCCAATGAAGTTATGAAATGCATACATATCGGTCTGTTGTGTGTTCAAGAAGATGCAGCTGATAGACCAACCATGTCCACAGTTGTTGTCATGCTGGCAAGTGATACAATGGCCCTTCCAAACCCTAATCATCCTGCATTTTCAGTTGGAAGAAAGATCAAAGATGAAGAATCAACATCAAAAGGATCCAAGGATCCTTCTGTTAATGATCTAACAATATCAAACATTTCACCAAGGTAGTGTATATTATATGATAAAAGTTTTGCTTTGAAAATCCTGACATTGTACAAGAAATTACAAGTTTACTACAAATTGGACAGCCTCATCTGCATTTGAGAAGCAGTTTCATGTTTGGAATTGCAATACATATAGATTCTATTCATACATTATTGATTACATAATCATGAGCAAGGTAACACAGATGGCAAGACTTTCATGTTAACACTATGGAGAATGAAAAAATTAAAATTACCATTAACGTCCCTAAAGCTGACACTATGGAGAATGAAAAAAATAATATTAAAAAAGGAGTGTCTGTATAGCTGATGCTGTATAAAGACCAACACAAAAACGAAAGCCCCCTGCATTTATTGTTTATTACCATATTTTCTTGCAGTATTCATCATGAAAAAAAAGTGATTAATCTAGTTTAACCAAATGAGAAATGATATATGCATACTAAAAAGTGTGTAATTGTTTACATTTGATAGATTGTAGAAAAATCGTCACCAAATGACAAAAAATGAAAACCTATTCTTTTTTAAAACAAAATAATTTTGCATGTTTAGACATTAATTGTCTGTCTCCAGACTAGTTAGTATACGTTTTATACCCTAATCAAACTAGCTACTTAATATCCATCATATCAAGATTGTGTGATATCAGATTAAGTTTTTTAGAAATATTATCTATTCAATATTCATCAATAAAGTGGTATTTCATTCCATGGTAAATTTTCACTAAATTAAAGCCTATAACATATGTCTTAGATTTGTCAGTGGAAAACCTAACAGGAAGTTATTTCAATTGTTATATTCTGGCTATTTTTTCCACATGCATGGGTAAGAATGTTTGGATTTGCCATCGATCATTTCCAGACATATGAACTGATCTAGGGCATACTTAAAGTTTCTATAAACGCAGAGCAGCAAGTAGCAACCAATAAGAAGGATTATTTCATGGGTCCTTCATTTAAATAAGAAGAGGGTAGCACCAATATATTAATAATCAAAAACACAATTAATCAAATAACAAATCAAGTTTCTTGGCAAATGGTTGTTACTGCTGTTTCATTTTATCCAATTCTAAATCTATTTTTGCTGATGATTGTCAAGATTCAGAATCCCTACATATTCAATCGTTAAGCATTCTCCTAACCTTCATCTGTAGTTTTTGTCTTTTGTTGTGAATTATAAATCTTATAACTGAGTGACTAAATAAATAGCCAATAAGAGGGATAGAGGAGAGGAGTATCATCAACCGAACTTATTTGTTATTTGTTGGAAGAAAGAGAAGGGACACAAGGGTTTGATTCCGTCCTTCTGTTGGTAGTGGTAAAGACTTGTGCAGTTCCCTGTATATACGACTCTCAACTCAACTTGTTGGAAGAAGGAGAAGGGACATAAGGGTTTTTCCCCTCGACCAATTGAGTGGGGAAATTGGATTGGCAACCTTTGCAAATATCAATCAGTTATGTTGCACATTGATTGCAGTCTAAAATATACTTTTGTACAACTCTCAACTCAACACATTTGTACTTTTGTTGACAACTTTTGCTGTTTCTGATCAAAATTTTGACAAAAAAAACTTTGCATCCCCAACAGATCAAGCAAATTCTGGTTGATTGATTGGGTGGTGAAATTGAATTAGCAACACTTGCTAATAGCTTTTACACACCATTAGTTGAATTCTTACATTCAAATGTCAAACGATAAGAAAATTAATCATGAAATGGCATCAATCAGAATCAAATACAGAACAAAAAGGGCAAAAATATTTCAACAACTTTATTCTTGAATTTTATTGTGTATATCAAAGAAAAGAAGTTTCACTAATTTGTATGAGGAAAATGGGTTTGCCAACTCATCGATATTAAAAGGAATCTACAAGAGAAAGAAAGGGTTTAGCAAACACAGATAAAGACAAGCATACTGTTTCTCAAGAATACATTCTCCTACAAGGGGAAGAAATAAAGAAAGTACCAGCAGACTACATCACGGAAATCAATTCTTACTGTTGCTGTTATACAATGCAAACTTATGACCAGAGGTGGCAGAGAACAATGGACGTGACCTCCTTCACAAGGCATTTTATCATCAAAGTCCCTTACGAATGCCAGTCAACTGGTTCACAAGATCTTTTTCTCCAGATTCTATTAGGATATCGATTGCACCATCTTTGTACGGAGGTTTTAGCGAAACTGATTTCTTAAGCATTATCTTGGCCAGCTTTGTGGCCTCCGTCAGGTGGCTTCTTTGACAAAGGCCAACTAAAAGAATAGAATAAATACCAGAGTCAATGGCGGACAAACATCCCTTGTTCTCAATTGCTTCAAGCAAGTAGAATCCATCCAATACCTGGGCCTTCATACAAAGCTCCTTTAGCAAAAGGCTAGATGCCAAAGTATCAGGTCTGGCATCACCAGAAAGCATTTCCATGAATAGCTTCGTTGCTTCTTCCACCTTTTTAATCCTTATCAATGAAATCACAAGTGAACTGCAACAATCACCATAAGAAACACCATGTTCGACCACAAACTTATCAATCAACTTGTAAG
>Ga0214542_1000344_pt1 | contig 80064 bp, 55 predicted proteins | sample CNSS1metaG_FD_160096 | JGI IMG/M metagenome (GOLD analysis project Ga0214542, IMG submission 160096) | Root nodule microbial communities from cowpea collected in UCLA plant growth center, Los Angeles, California, USA - CNSS1 | ecosystem: Host-associated > Plants > Roots > Nodule | place: USA...
CCTTCACCATTGCTTTTGTGCTATCTTCTGATAAATTCAGATTTCCTGCAAGACAATTTTTCACCCCTATTGAGTTAGATTTCTCCATCTACATTTCTTGACAAAGTTACTGATTCAGCATAAAACCTTAAAAGTACTATGGTCTTGTCTTCACTATTTGAACTAACAAGGCTAAGTTATGATTGCCTAGCTAGCTAACCACACAAGCTTCATGGTTGACTTATGTTTGTAAAACTGCACATATGTATCTATATCTATATCTATATATTTATGTTTCCTCTTTTTGCAGGGTTTCAAGAAGGTAGCTGCTGATAGATGGGAGTTTGCAAATGAATACTTCAGAAAAGGATCTAAGCACCTTCTATGTGAAATCCACAGGAGGAAAGCCCCTCACCCTTATCAACAACATTACCATATGCATGACCAACCACCACAGCTTCTTCAGCCAGATGAGAATCTGTGTTGGATTGATACTCCTCCATTACCATCTCCCAAGCCAGGGAATGATATCTTAACAGCACTTTCTGAGGACAACCAGAGACTGAGGAGAAAGAACTTCATGCTGTTATCAGAACTCACCCACATGAAGAATCTATACAATGACATCATATATTTCATACAAAATCATGTAAGTCCTGCTTCCTATGAACAAAGAAGCAGCAGTGCTATTCTGAAGCTGGTAGAATTGGATTCATCACCTCATCAGTCTCCAAATTTTATTAGACCAGTTAAGAGCCATATCATGGAAAAGTCTTTGGTAAGTTCTTCTAGTGATGAGCCTAATAGTTCTGTGAAGCTCTTTGGGGTTCCTCTATGTGGCAAAAAAAGATTGCACCCAGGTAACCTTGATCAACAAGAATAGTATGAAGTTCTTAGTCAGAAAGAACTGAATTCACATTATGTTTATCAGCTTTTATTGAACAACTCTCACTGATTTTTCTGACATTTGAAGAGAGGCATGTATAGAAGAGGCTTGTGTTCAGATTAGCTAGACTTGTTTCCTTAGAACTTTCTTCTAGATTCTATGTTTCTGAAAGAAAAAAGAGAACAGTTGTTTGCTTATTTTATAGTCCAAAAATAAAATAGCTTGTTAGTTAATTACCCTTTTTATCATTAATTTCTTTCATTAGTTCCTTATTTTATACATAACACGTTATTTAGCAAAGAACCAATTCCAAGACTTCCTCAAAGAAAGGATCCAAAGTAGTGATTACAAAATGACAACTGTTCCTGTCAATACTTCAATACTCATTTTATAGTACTGCTTCTCTCAGAATACACGTTTGAATTGGGAATATTATTAAAAATGGACAACAGCATATTTTAACTATATTTTCAAAAAATATAAAATAAAAAGTGAAATATAAAATGATTGTACCTAAGAATATGTATATATATATTGTCACAACATCTTTTACGATTTATAAGAAAAGGGGTCAGAAAAAAAAATCTTGAGAAAAAATATTTTTTTTGTGAAAAAAAAAGGTAAAAATTTGAGTTGTGAAGGAATATTCTAAGAATGCCATTTACTTATACTAAAAATTTAGGATGAGAGGATGATATTTCAGTATAAGACTCTATAGTTTTGTACATTAGTTTGGCGAAAATGATGAAACTTGTAAGATGATATTTAATATTATTTTACTTTATTTTATTTAAATTAATAATATTTTATCGGGATGTTATAAAATTTAGATAAAGTTTAAAGACAAATATATTTAATGATTTAAAATAGGAATCCAGTCTTTCTGATGCTCATGAATATGTTCCTAAAGTTTATTCAAACTTTTAAATAAATTTAAATAATTTAATGAAGGTTAAAGATTTAAAGATTAATTTGTTTAAATTCAATAAAGGGAATAAGTTATATAATGATTTAACGAAAGAAACTCCGAAAGAATAGACTTCATATACGGAATACAGATTCAAACATAATTTTATTTTAAGAATAAATGGTGGGTTGTCTAAATTTGGTAAAAAAATGTTTTTAAATATATTAATATTTCAAAATTAAAATGATTACATATTAATGGTACAATTTATTGATCTTATATACAGTATTTTATACTATATGGTCATGTATTTATATTGATATTATTTAATTAAAAATACATTAAAATGTATAAGAATAACTATAACTATTATTTTAGCCTTTTGCGCATAATATGCATGGGTAAACTACAGTTTTAGTTTTCTGAAAGTATAAGATATTATCACATTTATATCTAAATTTTTTTCTGAAATATACTTAACTATTGTGATTTTAGTTCTTAAACTTAATTATCTTAGTATTATTTTAATCCTCATCATTTAAATTATACTACTTTTTGAATCTTAGTGAACTGAAATTAATGAACTCAAGCTAGGGAAACCAAACGCATGCATGAATACTCCTTTTGGATCTTCAAGCTACAAATTCAAGCCCAATTCCAACCCAGCCCAACCCCTCCATCAACGGATTTCTTGTGCAAAAACTTGGATTTTTGCTTCCTGCACCCCATGATTAGTTCTTGCACCTCTATGACTAGAATACCCTCTCCACCATATCATCATCGTTGTGCTGGAAGATATAGGACGAACACACGATTGAGAGGGGGAGAGATGCGACACAAGGGAAAAAAATTGTCATTTTACAAATAAGGTGAAAAAAATCATTCTGTGGGTGCAGAAAGAAAAAGTCAAAAATTGGATCAAGAAAAAAAAAATATAGAGAGCTACTAAAAGAACAAACTTCTTCCTGCACTCCAAACGTTTCTCTTATACCAACAAATATTTGGAGTGTTTCTACACCTCAAACGTTTCTCCTGTATCAGAAAACAAACGTTTGGAGTGCAGAAAGAAAGAAGCTTCCTTACAATCATCTAGAAATGAAGTTGACTGTTTTGGCATCTGGTTCAAATTGATAGAGAAGAAAAGAGATAATTTTTTATGGAGAAAAATGTGTGGGGTAGGTGAGCTCAAAGGTGGTGGGGCTTTGATGGATCACATGTTCAAACTTTAGGGAACAACTACCAAAAGCTTGTTTGCCTTGGTGCAAATATCAATCTAATTAACCAAACACAGTATTATGCTTAAATCATCATCAATAAATGAAAACAAACAAAATTTGTTCACCCCATTTACTTCACAGTTAAAAACAACTTTTTCAGACATTATTGTGAGTTTTGAATTTGGCCTTTTGTTGTAATGTTCATTCAGATAAGGTTTTGCACTTCCTTTTTTGCTCTCCAATCATAACTCAAACCAAATAGATTAATCCTTTGAGTAAATCCAAAACACCCACTCAATGATCCATGAAAGTTCAAAGTTGTATTCAATTTTACTATTTGTGCTGTCACAACCCACTCAAAGGGTTCATTCCCTAATGTGCTAAGTGACTTCACCCATTGCAGGGGCAATTTTCTAACTATGCTTTCCTTCACCCACGTTGCCCACTTCACAGACCCAAGAAAAAATGTTACTTTTTTAATGTCTCAATCTTTTAAGGTGCCCTTATCCACCATTGCTCTTCAATTCCTCACAAAATGACTTCACTCTCAATCCAATCCCAATTGTTGACCTCACCAAAAATGAATTTTTTTTTTCAGTTTTCTTGTATTATTTATCTGATATACCTTTAAAATACATTTATAATCATTGATTTTAAATTTTAAAATATATTCAAAAGATTTTTAAAATATTATATAATGTTTAACAGAAAACAACACCAAAAAAAAAATAGAAATGAACTCGACCTCACCACTCAAACAATGTTGAAAATCTAAGTATGAGTCTAAGTTTCATATTAAGTAAAAATGAGAGAATTGAACATTATATAAAAATAAAAATTTATAAATCTATTGTCTTAAAATTTTGAACTGAGAATAATATTAATCCTTACACTCTAAACCAGAATGAAACAAACATAGGAGGCAAAACGAACCAGTCCGACCCGTTTTTGCCCGGCCCGCCAAAAATGGGTAGGATCGAACTGACTCGCTACCAATAAACGGACTGGATATTATAACATGTCCCGTCTTAGGGCGGGCCCGTTAGCCCGCCTCTTTTTTTTTTAATTTTTTTTTTACTTTTTTTAACTTTTTAAAAGATTTTGTTTATAAATCTATTTTATATATGTAATTTATTTATATAATATAAAAAAGTATTATTTTTTAATTATTTTTAATTTTAAACATAAAAAAAATAGGTGGGCAGGCCAGGCAGACTGACCCGTTTTGACCCGATAAACTAGCGGGTTAAGTGGACCGGATTACAGCTGGTTAACGAGTTGAAAATTCCAATCCAACCTGCCCTTTTCTTGGTGGGCTAGCGAACTAACCTAGCGAATCTCACATCTCTAAACAGACATAACATACTCACTTTTGTTTTGTTTAAGTGTTTGGCATTTTTGGAATCTCTTAAACTCATAATGCTTCCTCATTGTACTCTTTACGAAGAATGAGAAGCTTATGTTATAGTACAATTGTGTATCATTTCCACTTTTGATTTTCCATTGTTACATAATTATGAGCACTATCATTATTAGCACAAAGTCATTGATTACTGTTATCATTTGACTTTAAAAGTTTTCATAACTTAATCGTTGATTTTTAAATTTTTTTTTCTAGTTAGAGAATTAAGAAAAATCATAATATTACTCATAGTCTTTTCACTAACAAATAGTTTATGGATTGAGATGTTAGTGAGGAATTGTCAACATTCTATCATAGCGTATATAACAAGGATGATAGCTATTGCTTATGCAAAAAAACAAAAATAAATTACATTTCTAATATGAATTATTTATCAATTTGTATTGATGTATAATTTCTAAATGAAACTTTATTTGATTTTTCTTTTCAACCTGATAATTTGATTGTTTATGTAAAATATGCAATGTCCTTTTCATTTTGGTAACCATTTGATTGGCAATTATATACACTTGTTTATTTATTTATTTATTTATGTTATTACTTTTTCTTTATTTTCAAAGAAAACAAAATTATCTTTCTTAAACTGTATCAAATAACACTCGCCTCTCTTTTAATTTTAAAATAAACACTCATATATTTAATATTATTAATAAAATAATATTTATAGTTCTTAACATTAAATGGATTTTTTTTAGAAAACTTATTTTTCTATTTTGTTAAAGTGACACTCTCATTATTTGCATATATCAAATCGATTAAATGTTAAATAGAAAATTATGAAAAATATTTTAAAATTTGCATACTTTAATTATAAATAAATTGTTCTCATCTTGTTAATAAAAAAATTAATAATACTTTACAAATTAGTCGACTTTTTTTTTTATAAAAAGTTATATTTAAATGTAAGAAGATGAATACTTTTATTTTTTATTTTTTTGATTACAAATATAAGATAGATTAATATATATATTGAAAAAATATAAGTTTATTAAAAATATAAGAAAGGTTATATATTTATATTTAGAATCAGTGTAATGTGAATTATTTGGCATAGCATCAAAGAAAATAAGTGTCCTCTCTTTTTATTTAAAAAAAAAATTGTTAGTCTTATTTTCATGATGCCATGAATAAGATATGGCAAAGAAAAGTGCTTGTCTTATATTCTAAATTTTGTTTTACTAGTGATTAGGCTTTTAATTAAACTATCAAAAGAAATAAGTTGGATGATGAACAAGTCCTATTCCTAAGTTAAAAAAGTTTAAATATTGGTAAAAGTGACTATTAAAAAATCTCATGATCGTGATAACATTAAAAAATAGTTTCCAAACAACTTGCATGTGCAAATAGTTTCTTCAAAGATACAATATATAAGAACATTTTAATTCGAAAAATAAATAGGTTAAGCCAGCTTAAAATAAATTTAATGATGAAAAGAAAAAAAAAATTTAAGGTTCAATTTCAGTGGGTTAAATTAGATTTTCAAGTGTCAAGATTGAACATGCAAAAAGAAGAAAGAAACAAAGTTATCATTCTTGAAGGTATAATAACTTTGATAGGGGAAATATCCAGAAGCTATCTAATATTGAAAGCCAAAAGAAAAAATATATAGAAAAATTAAAATAAGAAAAACCCTAATGAATGATCTCCACCATGGACCAGAAAGAAAGTATAGTGAGTGATGCTTAAAATTATAGCTATGCTAAACCTAAACCTAAGCCTATAAATCTAGCCCTATTCTACCTAAATAATTATACCTTGTGTTATTATTAAATTAAAGTGAACTTATTGTGCATTTTTTTACAATGATAACGATTGTTGCTCCATATATCAACCATATTATTCAAGGACCAATATCACACATACATGTCAATACTTTACACCTTTCATATCTCATGCATCATAAACCAATGACATGATCACAATATTTTATAGTGTCAAACTAACACATGAATAATATTGCATTTATCGATATATTTAGGAGATATCTTAACACTATCTACACTATTCTTTTCTAATTCTTAAATGTTCTTACGAGATTATGTTTGTATTTTCATATATAAATTAATATAAGTTTTTATTAAATATAATTAAAAATTTTGAATTTAAGTTTTTCATTGAACAAAAGGTAAAAGAGTTTTTCATTGAGTAAAAATAAAAGATTTCAGTATTTTAGAAAAAAAAAATTTATAAATATATTATTGTTTTAGTATATTTAATAAGTCTCATATCATTTAAGAATTGAGATTAAGAGAACAGTTTAAATATTTATTCAATCCTTTATATTCATATTATTTTTTAAAAACAAAATTGTGACAGAAGAGAATATTTTTCAAAATGTAATTATTATTTCTACAATAATGTCAAACCAAACGAAAATTCAGATGTGATCATAAATTTTATAATTAAAATATAAAGATTTGAACACGAGAAAAAAACTTATTATTGGATCCAATACTTTATTAATACGTTGATATTTTTATTTTAAAGTGGGTTAAGAATAAAATTTATATAAAATTTGAGTTCACTTGAAAGTTATATGATGTTCATGCACTTTGGGAATCTCAATAATAATGCATTCTTCTCTCTCTATATGCAGAAAGAATTGCGTTATGGAATATGGTGAGGTGATGGACCACCCAAGACATCAATCACAATATCAATATCAATATCACCAAACTTTGAGAGTGAGAGCACCAATAATTCAATATTTTCTCTTTCTAAAATCATTAAATTTAAAATATTAAATCTTTGGGAAGGGAGAAACACACCATGATCTTCTGTATTTATTAAAATTAAATAAATAATAGAGAGTTAGACAATACAAGTAATTATTTTATGAATTGATCTCCATGCACCTATTTCATAATTAGAATTGGAATTATAAAGTATTTGCTTTAAAAAATATAAATGGTTATCTCGTGTTAATCGGTGTTAGTATTACTTTAAAATTAAAATAAAAAATAAATTGATCCAAGCTTAAAAAAATTAAAAAGAGACTTAGTCCACTGAAAGATAACTATAATATTAGGTTCTTCTGCAAATAATATATAATTAAAGCTTATTAGTGATATAGTTTACAACGGCTAACAAAAAAGAGAGAGGGTAGACTATAAGTTTTTTTTTTTTAATACTATTGTTATTGTTACTATAGAAGCTATAGACATCATAAAAATACATTAAATATTGAGAATTTTTGAAGAAAACATTTTATCATAAGTTTTAAATAATCTGTAAAAAACAGTATTAATTTTTAAATGAGAAAATCATGTTTAATTTTTGAATTATAGATTAATAGCGAACTCAATCTTCGTATTAGATTCTTGAAAGAATAATATAACTAATGAAACATATTTATATGTCAATTTCTATTATTTAAAAATTGGCAATTACTCATGTTTTAGAAAAAGAAAAGTGTTTTCCGAGTAATAAATTGTTCAAAACACGTGATGCATTAAATTGACTTACTAATTTTGAACTGACCTCAAACAAGTTTTTTTTTTTTTTTTTTTTAAGTTTAAATTTGACTTAGTATTAACGTAATGTTAGTGCAATATGAGTTTATTTTATGGATGAAAAAAGAAAGTTGATTTAGTCTTTATCATGTTTTTTTGTTTAAAAAAAAGAAGTGGTCTAGAGATACACTTAGGGTGTGTTTGTTAACTTGCGTTCAAAAAAGTAAAAGTGACAATGATAAGAGTAATTAAGCAAACGCAAATTCACGTTAGAGTGTGGCGGTTTCGCACCGTCCAATTATCCAAACAAGGAACAAATATTTGAAAAGGTGTGAGATGAGATGTGCGGGAGAAGATGTTTGTTACGGTGGACGCGGGTGCAGAGGATCGGAGCCCTCAGCTGCAGCTTTAACATTAACGAATCTCGTCCTATATACGTTATCCAACGTAGTTGCCTTTTGTAGTCAGACACGTTTCCCTCCAAGTAGAACTTGGAACAACAAAAACAAGTTGTACAAGATTTTGCAGAGATAAATAAATAAAAATAGTACTATTGATAGAAGGGTTTAAAATTCATGGTTTTAATTATGAATAATTTTTTGTGGAAATCCGTGGATGATTGCATGATAAAGGAAGAGCCATAGGTGATGACATGGCTATGTTTAAGAGTAGAAATGTGTTTGGCATCCACAAAAATCTAACGTAACCTCAGCCTCCCATTTCATTATTTGTGCATAAATTACTCTGCCTTTTCCTTTCACTGTCCACCAATTGTTCTCTATATTGCCCCCCCCACACACACACACAACAAGAACAACAACAAGAGGAAAAAGAGAGAGAGAATTGTGTGATTGCATTTGCAGAAGAGAGGATAATAATTGAGGTGAGGTGAAGAATTTGGTGGAGTGAGGGGAGGCCCTACCACCCTTCACCTTCATTATCCTCTTCACCAGAGTCTCTTTTTAATCCTCTTCTTCTGTAACTGTCTATCCATCAATCTTACCCACCATCTCACAGATTGTCCTTTGCCTTCGTTCCATTGTTTTTGTGGATCTTGAGGCTGCTCTGTGGGCCTCTTTCTGCATAACTCCCAACTAGCTAGATCTATTTTATTCTAGCTGCACGCCAATTATATTCCCAGAAGATTTATTCACATACCAATAAGATTTAGAGATTCTGCAGATATACATATAATATATTTATACGTATATATATATACATACATATTTGGTTCTTGTTGCATAGACTCATCTTCCATCTTTTTTTCATTTTCAATTCCATTTCTAGGCGTTATAAACTGCTATCAGATCTTGGTGCCCCCACCTCCATTTTTCTTGCTGTGTTGATGTTCCCATCTTCTGAGGACTACTGTATACAGATTCTTCATTGAATGACAGCTGTTTAGGTTGACTACACGGTTGTGTTGTTGTGTTGTTCTCTCTCTTTATTGAAAGCCAATAAGAGAGAGTTATAATATTCAACTACTGTGGGTTTATTTCCATGGTTCATTCGTGTGGTTGTCTACCTAATTTATTCTGATCTAACTTCGGCCTAGGAGGCCCACCATTGGGTTTTGGTGGGCTTTAATTGAACCAATAAAACCCCCATCTTTAAAAGGTGTTTTCTTTTGAAGGTTCCAATTTGCTTCTTGTGTTTCTTTCCAACAGGGAAGGGAGGGTGTGCCATTAATCTGTGTCAAGTAGTGAGGTTATTTTGGTTTTCCTCTTGATACCCCATTGTTGTTGCACAATTGGCATTAAGGTTGTGTTATCCTATATGCCAAACTCAAACTTCACCTGTGAACCGTGCTAATGCTACTATACTTTATCACCTGCATCTCCTTCTTTCTGTTTCTAAAGCCTATCGTCTCTCTCAAACCACTTCCATCATGGGCTGGTGAGGTCAGGTTGATCTCCCCTTTTTTTTACAAAGACTTGTTAGTGAAGTTCATCTCTAAGCTCTTTAGGAACCAGTTTTGGATTTCTTTTTCTTGTCCAATTCCCACACCAATGTCTCTAGTCAAGAAGACTCTTACTTCCAAGGTGGAGAGTGTTGAAGACTCCCAAAACATGTCAGTGTTGGATTTGCCAGACCTGGTGTTAGAATGCATTCTTGAAAAGCTCCCTCCAGCTCCACTTTGTCAAATGGCTAGTGTTTGCCGCTCCTTGAGGGAGAGGTGTGTGAGTGATCACCTCTGGGAGAGGCACATGAAACAGAAATGGGGTAGAGTTATTGGTGAAGCTGCTTATAGGGAGTGGAAATGGCATGTTGCTTCTAAAGGGAATGCTGAAACTCTTAGATATGGCAGGCAGAGGAGCTTGATGAGGCTTGTGTCCCTTCATTGGCCTTTTTCATGGATGAGAACCAAGGTGGATACAAATAATACTGGCAAAGAGTCAACTTATTTGCCTCCTGATTCACTCATGAGATGGTATCTTGCTCTTGAGACTGGCGACTTCTGGTTTCCTGCTCAGGTCTATAACCGTGAGGTATCTACACTTCTGAATCAACCCTTTTGCGCCTATTCCTTTCCAAAACTTGTATTCTATCATGCCACCCTCAATACTGAATCAAGTTTCCATTTTTATGTTAACTGGAATACAAAGTTATTGTTTTTGTTAGTAACAATTTTTCCTTTCTTTTTTCCTGCAGAATGGCCATGTAGGATTTATGTTATCTTGCTATGATGCTGAACTTAGCTATGATCCTCAAACTGACACCTTCCAAGCCAGGTAATTGGACATGATTCTTGGTGGTTCTATGTTTGTTCCCATCAGCCACTGAAAGAAAAATTCTCTGCATGTTTTGAAGAGTTTCTACAAGGATTATTAAAAAAAGGAAGAAAAATAGGATAGATCTAGTGGCCTAATTATTGATTAATTATCGGTTTCAGGTATCCACCACATGGAAGAAGGGCTGTTGCAGTAGAGCATGGCATTCCATGGGAAAGGCTAAGAGCACCACCTATTGATACTCCTCCACATGATCTTCATGTCTCCGATTGTCTGCATGATTTGCATCCAGGCGATCACGTAGAGATTCAATGGAGAAGGAACAAAGAATTTCCTTATGGTATGTTCTTCTACTTTTACTGTTATTATAGATAGTCTTGTGATTGTTAAGCAAAAACATTAAACAAGAATGACCATGGACAGAAAAATCAAAACTTGATAATACTAATTACTTAATTTTATTTATGGGTCATCGTTTACATTTAATTACCCTTTCTTTGAATAGTTGCGTGATGAAATGCACCTTTATGGCAGGTTGGTGGTATGGTATTGTAGGCCACTTGGAGTTATGCAATGGGAACGAAAGTTACTGCCGCTGTCATAGTAGTGGTGAGTTCATGACTTTTCCTTTTAAATGAATGTGTTTCATCATTAGTTATAATTTCGTGGCTGTGTAGATTTTACCTTCTATCATTCATTTAATCAATGTTCTGTTCCTCAGTTCAAGTTGAACTATTTTCTGAGTAAAGTGGATCAAAATAAGGAGGATGTGATTTAGGGAATGATTGAAAGAATGACTCTAGAATTTAGATGAATTGTGTTGTCTTGGATTCAATTCAACTGAATAATGTTTAAACATTCAAAAAAGGTAACAACAACCCTTGCAGAATTTTGAAGAAAAAGGAATTGAGTGAAGGTTGAAGTATATTGGTTTATGGATTGATGTTTTGAAGTTTTGTTATTTACCATCATTATGTTTTTGATTGTGGAGAACAAATGGTGAAAAGAATGAGTTGAATGTAAAGATCACTATGGCAGACCATACCACAAATTGTGCTAGGTTCCTTTCCTGATAATATATCAAAATTTGGACCACCAGCTATGGTATATGATTGGTCCCCTAGACATATCATGGTCCTCATGTCATAATTCCACCAACACATTGATAACTTATGTCTCAGTGGATACATTCATGGCCAACTATGTTACAATAAACAAAATTAAATTAGTTTCTCTTGTAGGTTCTGTTTTCCTTTTATGTAATGTGGGGATACCAATGTCACTATAAGCTTCAAAAGTTTGCTTCCATTATCTGATACGACCAGAATAATCCACAACCTCTACTTAGCTACCCAATTTGATGTTTCATTTAGCATTCCCTTAACCATGGATAACAGTAGCAATAGGAGAATAATAATAATGCAAAAACACTAACTTCCTGGCCATGATTACACATTGCTTTTAGCTGTTATCTTTCTGACAGAAAACCTTTTTGTGATAAACTCTGTTGTCATTCCTTCATCACTTTGTGCAAGCATGATGACAGTTTTTACACATGTTCCTGTCTGTTTTTGTTTTGGGGTTTTGGACTGGACTATGTGATGCTGTGGACCACACAGCCATACATATATTACCATCAAAAACTTTTCTCCACCAATATTGAAAAAATGGGCCAAAATGAAAACTGCACATGCCAATTCTGTGAGTCATGGCATGAGGGTTTGTATGTTTACATTTCTTTTCTTAGGATTCAAATATGGTTTATTTGATTTGACACTGCATTATGTGTTGGTTGCAGACATGGTGGTGTTAGAGTTCAATCAATACACTTCTGACTCACGGTGGAGGAAGACAACTATCAGTAGAAAAGATCATAGAGAAGAAGGAAATGAAGCAGATGGGTTTTATGGTGGAATCAGAAAGCTTAAGACCGAGGCTGAGATTTCTCTTTGGAAAAGCCTTTGGCCTTCTGAAACCTTGGATTGATCTGATTAATCTTCCACATAGCATTATGGCAAGACTAGCATTCTTATGGAGCATTGGCAGAGCAGGTTCTTCTGAATTAGAGAAAATGGGATATAGGATTCTCATTCAGCCAAATGAGTGTTTGAGACTATCCTATATTCACTTCCCCTTTTTATTGATACATTTTTTTCATGGTCAACTTTAGCCTGTGATTTCAATCAATGTAAATTACTCATTTATGCACTGCTGCTGTAGAATATTCATTCCACAACATATAGAAGATTAAATTAAAACCTATCTGCTTTTTCTCAACTTAGTAAGCGCTGAAATCAGATAACAACATGCCTAAAAAGTTCACTCTCTACGCTAATTGGTTTTTCTTTTGGATATAATTTATGATTGAAATGGAGTTGCATTGCACCTAATATCCATTCAGAGTTTTTGTTTGATGCAAGAAGAAAAAGAGCTACAAAGGGAGTATATAGATTGTTATATATGAACATTCACTTGGGAAAAACTCCAGACAAAAATCGATACACAAAACCAATATCTGAATAACATTGCTATATGTGAACTTCTAATTTCGTCTGGAATAATTAAAATTATTTTCACAAAAATAAAAAAATAGGTTTTGATAAAAAAAAAATTCTTTCAAAATTTTAATTTTCTTTTAAGAAAAATGAAAATAAAAAAGGAAAAAGAAAAGAAATTTTTTATTTATTGTTTGATTTTATTAGTTCCAATTTAGTTTTGACATTTTTAATCTTTTATTTTTTCTTTTATATCTTTATTATTATTTTGTCGGTCCAATACTTTTATATTTTTATTTCTTTCTTTTTTTTATCATATTTATTTTAAATAGAAAAAATAATAATTAGAGAAAATATTTTTTATAATAATTAAAATTAATGTTAATGATGTTGATCGATATCATCGGTTGACTTTCATGTGGAATTACGTTTGGACTGTAGTAAGGTCTCCACATCAACCCATTTCACTCTTCTCATCTCAAATCTCTTTGGAGGTGTTCATGTGCATGGAATTTTCCATCACGTTTTTTTCTTATATATGGGGTGCATTGTTATATGATTTTACCACATTTTAAAAATTTAATTTGCATCCTGGTAATTAGCAAATAAGAGAAATCGATGCACTGTGTTTGTGAATGGATTCACTTTTTACTGTAATGCCTTGATTCTGTATTGATTGTGTGATCCTAATATAATAATATTTTTCATCCTAAATCCACGATGTGGTTCTATTTCTTTCTTACAAATAGTATAATGAAATTAATTTATGTACTAAATGTGGCCCGTTTTGATCTAATATTTTTGGGTATGAGTGGGTTAATGAGTTTTTATGAGAGTAATGATTAAATGAATCTTCCTTTTTCCTACTTCTCATACCATCTTATTTGTCCTGACATATTTAATTTTTTATTTTTTTATAATTTTATTAAAATTTGAATTCATTATTTGGAAGTTCAATGTTGTCATTCACGTGTGTGAAACCCACCACAGACTCATTCCTCATCATCACAGAACCCTTCCCCAAACCCGATTGCATTTTAGTTTTCAAAAACTCCGAAATCCTGAACCTTCAATTACGAATCCTACCCACGTTTGACGAACTCTACTCCGCACACACACGAAACAAAATCTGCTCCCCTCCACCGTGAAAAATCGAAAACCAATCTCTCTTTTCCCTTTCCCTCCATTATCTCCTTGAACTACACAAGAATTGCGAAATCGTCGAACCTAGGGAGGAATCCCACCTGCAAGAAGGGCGAGAAATTCTTGTGTGATTCAAGGAGATAATGGAGGGAAGGGAAAATGAAAAATTAACTTTCGATTTTTCACGGTGGAGGGGAGCAAGTTTTGTTTTGTGTGTGTGGGGGGTTCATCAAACGTGGGTGGGGTTCGTAATTGATGGTTTAGGGTTTAGGGGTTTTTGAAAACTAAAAAGGAGAGAGGGGTTTGGGGGAAGGGTTCTGTAATGGAGAGAAATGAGTTTGGGGGTGGGTTTCACACACGCGCGAGTGACAATATTGAGCTTCTGTATAATGAATTCAAATTTTAATTAAATTATCAAAAAATAGAAAATTAAATATGTAATAGGTAAGGCGGTAAGAGAAGTAGTAAAATAAAGGAGTTATTTGATCATTACTATTTTTATAATTGGAATGTAACCGAATGGAGTGATGTAGCGTGTAATAACCCCATTCCTTCTGTTATTATCTTATTCGGTGCACCCTCACATTCATCGCACATCTTCATATTATTTTCTTTTGTTTTGGCCCTTGTTTATTTCTTGGACCCACACATTTACTCATATACTTCATATTCTTTTCTTTCCACTTTTAATTTTCTCTTAATTTTTTTTTCACACATACATCATTTCTTTTAAAATAATAAAAATATAAAAAATAAAAAAATGAAAAAAACAATTTTCTTTCTTTTCTTCTTGTTGGTATCTATTCGACTGCTTGCGTTACATGACACTCATTTCCAAATATTGATCGAAATTGAGATGGCATAAGCATAGTCAAGTGCAGAACTTTGTTTTCATCATTGTCCACATCTTCGGGTAAATACTTTGATAGATAATTAATTTTAAACTCTTCAACTATATTAGATCAAATAACATTAGCATAGGTTTATCCATCAAACTCCAAAACTCTCCTATTTCCAAATATCCAGCTTTCGTCCATATTTACTTTAACACTTGCATATTGGTCATTGTTAATTCTTTCATCACTGTAAAAAAAAAATAACAAAAAATTCATCAAACATTTTTCCAAATATGTTTTTTCTTGTAGGAGTGGGGAACATCCTTAACGAACCCAAAAATTAAAAAAAAAAAATTTGTTTCTTTCAATTATCTTTTATTCTTATTTCATAGGAAAAACACACATTTCAAAAAATCACATCATTTTACATATTTAATTAAGGGTATTGTCTTCTGATGGACATTGTGAGGTGCAAACACATCTCCTAAGTATAACCGACTCTCGGACCAAAAGTCTAGTTTCTTTAAATCTTTAAGTAAAAACATATTTCCTAAGTCCACGTCCTTCTACGTTCCCATTATGACCGACGTCATTTTTGGAAGCTAAACGTTAACGTTCTTGTAGTGTTTGTAACATCCCTTACTGCTTCCGATAACAACAAAAAATCATTGGTTTAGTGTTTTCATCATGACAAATGGAACCACATTGTTTCTATGGAGTTGTCGCCATAATTTATTCTGGAAAACTACGAAAAAATCAAAAAGATAAGAACAGGGTTTACGAAATCAAATTTTGGGTCGGGAAGTTGATTATATGTAAGGAATGTGTTTACACCCCATAGTGTTTATGTGAAGATGGTACCTTTAATAAAATATGCAAAATGATGTGATTTTTCAAGATGTTTATTTTTCCTATTAAATAAGAACAAAAAATAGTTGGAATGATTCCATAAATTTTTAATTTTTGTAGAGTTTGAATGTTTAACCGTGACTGAGTGACTGTTATATAGGTGCGGAAGGAAATAAGGATATGAAAGTTGGATATTTGGAAATAGAAGAGCTTTGGAGGTGGATGGTTAATCATGTGCCAATGTTATATAGTTCGACTTCTTTTCCAAAACTGTTAACCTTCTTAAAGAACTGTAATGGAAGAAACCCCTTCCATTTGCTTATTCTACATAACGATATGATATAGTTAGAGTTAAAAATGACTAACTTGTCATAGTATTTACCAGAAGATGTGGACAATGATGGAAACAATGTTATGCACGACTTTGCTTATGTCACCTCAATTTCGGTCAGTATTAGATTTAAGAAGGGCAATAGTTCAAATGGGAAGGGAATATGTATGATCACTATTTTATGTTTTCATATTCCTATTCAATCATTTTCCTTTTATTTATCAAAATCTAGTTTTGATTATAAAAAAGAAATGGAGAAAAGATTTCCTTATGCACTAACGAATGTTAGAAACTTGAAGGGAAAGACACCATATGAAGTGTTTTATGAACACAAACTCTTAGCCAAAGAAATCAAAGAATCTGCTAAAAGAATAATAGATTTTGGGATGATTGTCTCAGCTCTAATTTGTATTGTAACATTTGTAGCAGCCCTCACTACTTTAGATAACAACAACAATCATTAGTTCGTTGTCATAGTTTACTTTGGAAAACTATGGAAAAATCGAAAAGATAGGAACAAGGATTACGAAATTGGATTTTGGTTTCTGGAGTTAGTTACGTGTAAGAAATGTGTTTACATTCCATAACGCATATCTTAAGACGAGATAGTACTTTTAATTAAATATTTAGGAATAGAATATTTAACATTGAATGTTATGTAAGTGCAGGAGGAAATACGGAAGAAAGCTGATATTTTGAAATAGAAGAGCTTTGGATATTGATGGTTAAACCTAGGCTAGTGTTATTTTATGCACTTGAATCAAATAACGATGACATGTAATATGACTTCTTTTGCATGGAGGCCAAATACCAACCGTCGTAAAGAACTCAAATGGACAAAACCTCCTACATTTGGTTATTATACGTAGACTATATGATATAGTTGAAGAGTTTGAAATGAATAGTTTGTCATAGTATTTACCCAAAGTTGTGGACAATGATGGAAAAAACATTCTACACTTATTTGTGCTTATACATCAACATCTTAAGCTCTTTTATTTCCAAATATTCAACTTTCATCCATATTTCCATAAGCACTTGCATAACATTTATTGTTAAACCTTCCATCCACACAAAATTAAAAGTAAAAAAAAAATTAATCAAACATTTTTCTAAAAAAGTTTTTTCTTTAAAATTTATGTAACTATGATTTATCATTATATATGAAGATACATAATGGCGAAGTACATCCTTTATAGACTCAAAAATAACAATTATATTTTTGTTTCTTTCAATTTTCAACTTGTTATTATTTCAATGAAAAAAATAAACATTTTGACAAATCATATCATTTTACATATTTATTTTAAGGTATCGTGTTCAAATAGATGCTATGGGAGTGTAAATACATTCCTTACACGTAACCTATTGATGTGACCCCATTAAGGCTCGTAGCTTGGGCCATTGGCTAGACCCATTCCTTTTAATTTTCTTTTAGTTTTAATTAAATAAAAGTTTTTCTAATTTGGTTTGTTTTGTTAATTCACAAAGTTCTGTTATGCAGAGTTGAATTTTAAGCATTCTGTTTGGCTGAATCATAACTGGCCTTTATTGTTGAGTGAAGTTTTGTTGGCGATCTCTAATTCCTTGAGTTAGTATCATGTCGATCTGTTTTTCTACAAGTGCAACATGTGTTTTGGAATTAGTTGTATCTTTGTGCATTGAACTAGTCCTTGATTCCCTACACCTAAAATTTGATTTCTTATGTCTTGTTCTTATATTTTCGATTTTTTTGTAATTTTCCATAATAAATTATGGTGTGGACTCCATACTCTATTTTTTATTTATTTTTGATTTGCTGCCCATTGCAATTTCGCTCGTGAGTTTACCGAAAAGTATAAAATGGAAAAGATGACAACCAATGAGAAAACAACCATGTACGCTCATAAAAAATAAGGTACTAGTCTGGGATGTTAATATGTGGATCAAATCAAGGCGTCGGAGAGACTAAGTTGAACGTAAAGAAACAAGAGTAATAAGAAAACTTCCATTAAAGTCACAAAATAAAAAACCTACTCACTACATAAGAAACCCACTCGGTTGTGATTACAAATATGAGTAAAGACGATGAAAAGCCATGATCATAGCAGTCATGGATATAAACCATAACACGATTCCAATAGTTAAGCGATGATGGAGTGCTATCACAAATTCACTATCTGCAAAACTAGATGTGAGATTTGAAAGAAAAGATGATATATAAACAGAAGAAGACAACAATGAGATTTCATTTATCATGAAGACACTAAAACAATGATGGCTCTTCAACTTCTATTTCCAAGTATTCAGCTTTTGTCATATCTCCTCCAACACTTGTATAATAGACATGTTAAACCTTCCATCCATATAGAAATTAAAAGAAAAATAAAGCCTCATCAATCACTTTTTTAAATATGTTTTTGCTTAAAGATTTACGTAATCTAATTCTTCATTTTTAATAGAGATACGTGGGAGTGAAATACATCTTTGTCGAGGCCAAAAATTAAAAAAATGTATTTATGTCTCTTTCAACTGTCTTTCATTTTTATTTCATGAAAAAACAAATTAACATTTCAAAAAATCACATCATTTTGCATATTTAATTAAAGGTACCATCTTCAAATGGACATAATGAAGGAGTAAACACATTCCCTACATATGCATAATCGACTTCCGGACCCAAAATCTGGTTTCATAAACCATGTTCTTATCTCGTTGGTTTTTCCATAGTTTTTCAAAATAAATTATGGCAGCGACTTCATACTCATTTCTAAATTTTTGTTTTTGATTTGTTGTCCCGTCTCGATTTCGCTTACGATATTACCAAACAATACAAAATGGTTAAGATGAAAATCATTGAGTAAACAACCATGTACGCTCCTAAAAGATATGGTACTAAAGTCTGGGACGATAATATCTAGATCAAATCAGGGTGTCGAAAAAGTTAAAGTTGAAAGAAAATAAACAAGAGTAATGAGAAAACTCCCATTAAAGTCACTATATAAGAAACTCACTCGGTTGTGGTTTCAAATATTAGGAGAGACGATGTAATAAATGCCAAGATCATAGCAGTCGTGGACATGATCGGTAACACGAGACCAATCTTTTGACTAGGATATAGTGTTATCACAAATTCACTATCTACAAATCTCGAAGATGTGAAATTTGATAGGAAAGATAACATAAAGTAGAAGAATACAACGTGATTCCATTTGTCATGATAAAGATATTGAACCAGGATTTGTTCTTGTTACTTGGAGTAGTGAAGGATGCTGCAAATGTTACACTACAACCTAGAGCGGCCATAATCATTCAAGAATTTGTTATTCCTTTAGTAGATTCTTTGATTTTTTTTGGCTAAGAGTTTGTTGTCATTATAAAACACTTTAGTTGGTGTTTTTCCCTTCAAGTTTCTTGCATTCCTTAGTGCAAAACTAGAAGATGTGAGATTTGATAGAAAATATAATATAGAAACAAAAGAAGACAACAATGAGGTTCCATTTGTCATTTTGAAGACACTAAAATAATGAGGGTTCTTGTTACCTGGAGTAGTGAGGGATGCTGCAAATGTTATAGATCAAACCAGGGCTGCAACAATCATCCCAAAATTTGTTATTCCTTTAGCAGATTCTTTCACTTCTTTGGCTAAGAGTTTATGCTATCATAAAATACTTTAGTTGGTGTCTTTCCCTTCAAGTTTTTTACATTCTTTAGTGCATAAAGATATATTTTCTTCACTTCTTGTTTCTGTTTAGGTTTAATTACTCGGATGGTACCCACTTTGATAGGAGTGTGTGAAGTCCATGTTTTGACACGTGGCAATGTCAGTGCCACGTGGCAGGATAATGCCACGTGTGACAATTGTCATTGTACTGATTTCAATTTAATACCCATATGTATCTGGTTGTTTCAATTTAGTCCCCACTTTTGTGCCTTTGGTTCAATTTTATCCCAATTTTTTTAAATAATTGAAGATGATTTTTTAAGTTATTTTTTTTATAAGATTAAAAGTAATTAAGTATAAATATTTTTACAACGTTAAGTACTCTGATATTTATATCAAAATTTAGTTGTACAAAAAATGTTATACTAATAGAACAATATAATCATCTACTTTGTTTTCAAAGTAAAACAATATTGTTTTTGTCCAATTCATGACCAAATCTATTATTTGTATAAATGTTATACTAATATTTTTTTTTATTAAAAATAACTTTTTAGCATATTATGTAATTGTATATTATTAACCCATATCTTGTCAATGTATTCTTTGACCACTAAGTTTTAAGATAAATATAAGTACTTAATTTTGTAAAAATATTTATACTTAATTAGTATTAATCTTATAAAAAAATGAATTAAAAATTATACTTCAATTATTAAAAAGAATTGGGACAAAATTGAACCAAAAACACAAAAAGTGGGGACTAAATTGAAACAATCAGGTATATATGGATACTAAATTGAAATTCGTACAATGACAGTTGTCACACGTGGCATTATCCTGTCATGTGACACCGACATTGTCACGTGTCAAAATAGAAACTTGACATGTGACAACAAAATTTTTTTACAAAAATATTTTAAAAATTAAAAAAAATTAAAAAAACGTGAGAGTGACACGTGGCTTACCGTTAACGGCATTAATTATTATTATTTTTTTGAAAGAGACCTGATTGATGCATTTTTTCAAAAGTGGGGACGCAATTGACACTTTTTTTTCGGCGGGTACCAAATTGACACACTTCTACCAAAGTGGGTATCATCCGAGTAATTAAACCTTCTGTTTAAAACCAAAAATATGTTTTAATACATATTTCAAAGAACGTTAAATAAAAAACAAATGTTTGAATAATTATACGGAAATGAATAAAGTGTTAATCTATATTCCCTTTCCATTTGAACTATTGCCCTTCCTGAATCTAATATTAATTGGAATTGAGGTGACATAAACACAACCAAGTGTAGAACATTGTTTTTATCGTTGTCCACATCAATTGGTAAATACTTCGACAAATTATTCATTTTAAACTCTTCAACTATATCATATCTTTATGTAAAATTAGCAAGTGTAAAAGGTTATGTCCATTAAAGTTCTTTAAAGAGGTTAGAATTTGACCTCCTTATAAAAGAAGTCAAACTAGTTGGTTATCGTTTGATTTCAGTGCATAATAAAAGATTGACGTAGGTTTAACCATTAACATCTAAAACTCTTCTATTTCCAAATATTCAACTTTTGTAATATTTCCTCCAACACCTGTATAATAGACATATTAAACCTTTCATCCCTATAGAAATTAAAAGAAAAACAAAACCTTATCAAACACTTTTTCAAATATGTTTTTTCTTAAAGATTTACGTAACCTAATTCTCCATTATAAATAGAGATTCGTAGGAGTGAAATACATCCTTGTCGGGGCCAAAAATTAAAAAATCGTATTTTGTCTCTTTCAATTGTCTTTTATTCTTACTTCATGAGAAAAATGAACATTTCAAAAAATCACATCATTTTGCATATTTAATTGAAGGTACCATCTTCAGATGGACATTGTGGGGGTGTAAACACATTCCATATGTACGCGTAACCGACTCTCGAACCTAAAATTTGATCTTGTAAACCATGTCCTTATCTCTTTGGTTTTTTCATAGTATTTTTAGAATAAATTATGGTTGCAACTCCATACCCTATTTCTAAATTTTTGTTTTTGATTTGTTATCCCGTCTCGATTTCGCTTGCGAGTTTACCAAAAAGTATAAAATGGTAAAGATGACAATCACTAAGTAAATAACTACGCTCCTAAAAGATATGGTACTAAAGTCTGGGACGATACTATTTGGATTAAATCAGGGTGTAAAAAAAGTTGAAGTTGAAGGAAAATAAACAAGAGTAATGAGAAAGCTCCCATTAAAGTCACCACATAAGAAACTCACTCGATTGTGGTTTCAAATATTGGGAGAGACGATGTAGTAAAAGCCAAGATCATAGCAGTCATGGACATGATTGGTAACACGGGTCCAACAGTTTGACTAGGATGTAGTGCTATCACAAATTCATTATCTACAAATCTCGAAGATGTGAAATTTGATAGGAAAGATAACATAAAGTAGAAGAATACAACGTGATTCCATTTGTCATGATAAAGATATTGAACTAGGGTTTGTTCTTGTTACCTAGAGTAATGATGGATGCTGCAAATGTTACACTACAAACTAGAGCGGCCACAATCATTCCATAATTTGTTATTCCTTTAGTAGATTCTTTGATTTTTTTTGGCTAAGAGTTTGTTGTCTTCATAAAACACTTCAGTTGGTGTTTTTCCCTTTAAGTTTCTTGCATTCCTTAATGCAAAACTAGAAGATGTGAGATTTGATAGAAAAGATAATATAGAAATAGAAGAAGACAACAATGAGATTCCATTTGTCACGTTGAAGTAAAACTTATTTCCAAAAATTTCAAAACATAAATAGTAAAAAAATGGGTGAAAAGTTGTTTTTTTTTTTTTGGCCCAAATCATTTTTAATATCTACACCATCCATATTTTCTTTTTAGACTTTATTTTTGTTTCTTTTATTATAATCTATATTTTGTTTTTAATACACACACTTTGCTTTTTTAAATTTTTTTTATACCCATTTTCATTTCTCTAAGAGTTAATGACCCAAGTCTTCTTATTACCCACACCACTCAAGATTTTATCCACACCTTATTTTTATTTAGTTAAGGGTCCAAAAAGTTTCTATCATGTTTAATACAACAGGTTCTACTTGCAGACTATCATCTCTCCTGCACCATGCAAACCCATCCATACACATTATCAACCTTGTTGCATGTGGCATCAATTGTCCCGCGATGGAGGCTAAGTGGGCTGAGTTATAATCGAATCGTGACGCTTGGCCTGTTATACTCTTAAAGTAAAAAGTGGTGCGTCCTGACTAATAACTATAGCTTTTGGCCTAGTGGTAAGTGTTCGATCCTAACAATTAGTATCAGAGCCAAGGTCACAAGTTCAAGGTTCATAATTTAGTAACCAATAATTTTTTTATTTTGTAAATTAGTATCTAAATGTGTCATTATAGTGACCAACAACTTTTGATTACTAAAATTGATTATTAATGAAACATTTTCTTGTATCTTTTATTATCGAAATGTTATAGACATTTTACTTTAATTAATTATTTATCTTTCAAAATATTTAATTTATGAACTTGATGGATATATTTCGCTATGTATTTGTTTCTTTAGTTAATTTAGTATCACATATTTCTAATTTTTTGATATACTAAGACATAATTTTAACACAATATTTTAAATAAAAAAAAAGTATAACTGCATTTATCTTTTAATAAAATAAATGTAAAAGCTAGTTATTTAACTATGAAGTACATAGTAGTTTATGGTTAATTATAATTTTCCGTCATTATAATATCAACATTCATTTATGCACTACTGCAGTAGAATATTCATTCCAAAACATATACATCACTAAATTAAAACCTGCTTTCCTCAAGTTACTAAGCGTTGAAATCAGATAACAACATGCCTAAAAAGTTCACTCTCTACGCTACTTGTTTTTTTCTTTTGGATGTAATTCATGATTGAGGTGTATAGCTTCATTGAGATGGAGTTGCATTGCACCTAATATCCATTCAGAGTTTTTGTTTGATGCAAGAAGAAAAAGGGCTATAAAGGGAGTATGCAGATTGTTATATATGAAAATTCACTTGCGAAAAACTACAAACAAAAATCGATATACATGACCAATTTCTGAATAGCATTGCTACCATAGGCTTTACAAGACAGTATAAAATGGTAAAGTATAGTCAAAAGCTATTACACAAAGAACGAATTATAAACTTTAATTTTCACCATTCCTTTCGGCTATAACTTCTATATTCTACTGACACGTTGTATGGTTCCTCCTCATAACCCAAACAGGGAAAAAATCTTTGGCTTGTGGCATACCATTCTGGTTTTGGTTAACTCTCTATCACATTGCTTTGATTCTGTAGATGTCACACCTTTCAAGTCCTGTGCTTCCATTTTATCTTCTAACTTGCTCTGAGCATTGGCTTTTCCCATGTTACGAAGCCGAAACAAAAACTTCTTTATGTATTCCCTCTTCTTATTCCTTCTCCAAAACCCACTTTTTCTCTCATCTTTCTTTGTTCCCATACCAAGTTTTGAAACTGATGCCACCAGTCTCATCTTTCTAGCAAACACCAATCCTTTCGACTCAGATAGCACACTCATTCTTTCTGATGCTTCCTTTTTCTGAACCTCCTCACAAACCAGTTCAGCTCTGTCACTACACTGTGATTGACTTGACTTTGCTACTCTCACACTTTTCTTAAACTTGTGCCTGAAACCCCTGAATGAAGAAAGTGATCTACTCCTCCTGAAAACATGTTTTCTTCTCTTTTCTCCTCTCACATTCTCCAAAGCCACCATGAAGGGATCAGAGTCATTGTTATGCCGTGAAATCCGAAGTCTAAACACCGAGGACCTTGAAGAAGACCTTGAAGACATGAGTTTTGATCTGTAAATGCTACCAACTTCAACTTTGTGAAGCCTTGGAGGAAGTTTGAGAGGTGGCATCAGTGGCAACACTTTGCCATCACAGAAAAGCTCATCAGCAAATGCCATAGTCTGCAATGAATCACCAAAAGGATTCTCATCCTTCTGCTTTCTCTCAGAGTCCAACTCACTCACACTAACATTGAATCTGCGACTTGTTTCAAATTCAAATTCAGACTCATCCCCAGTAAAGTCTGAATCTTCATATGCTGTTTCCGTCGGTGTTGTTGTGGGGTCTGTTTGAGAATCAAAGGGTGATCTCAGTTTGAGCCTGCTGGTAGGACTATTTGGTTCACTGTAGAAATACATTTCTGAGATGAAACTACATGCACTCGTGTAGCATGATTCGTTACAGCAAGAGTTGTCTGTCATGTTTCAAACACAACACAAACCTTAACAGACTTGTGTAGGGATTGTTGTTGTTGTTCCTGAAATGAAGGGATTTGAATTATATATATTTGAAGAACTTTGTTGTGATCTCTGAAAGTAATGTTCAAAGTTCAAAGGTCTACCTGAATTAAATGGAGTTTTTCTGCTCTTCTGTCTCTTTCTGTGTTGGCCTTATATTAATTCTGCATTTCATAAATTTCAAGCAAGTTAATGTTAATTCTAAGCAACTTAATTCACGATCTTTGCTTCTTATCATGACCCTATTGTTGTCTTCTTATGATTTCTTAATAACAATCTTGCACAATACACCAAGCCTATAATTTATCTTCATATACTCTCCATTGTACATATCATAGAATATACCAAAAGATCATAATAACAAGAAGAAAAAAAAGTTTATTTTAACAATATTTGACTGTGTCAGTGGATAACCTTTGCTAAAATATCTTAATAAAAATTCTGATATCAAAATATTGTTCCAATAACAAATTCAAGCAAGCTTTTCTATAACCAACTTTGGTCCATGGAGTTATTCAAATTCAAACAATTAATTAAATTAAAAAAATTTCTTAAAAAAAAATATTGTTAATGCATGTTTGGTCAACTTCCTATTACCTATGACATAGGACATTCCTATGTTGTCACAGGTCATATGGACAAATGAATATAGTGGGACTATTACCCTTTCACCCTTCTTAGGAGTCTACACTATTGGGAATATATATATATATATATATATATATATATATATATATATATATCCATAAAATTCGTACATTGGCACCGAATTTCAGGATATGCAATAAAAAAATCATATATGTAATTTCAGTATTTTCAAAATTAAAATTGAAAAATCTTGTATTTTGTTTTCCGATCAAATAAACAACCATCTTGTCACTTTTAAAAAAACATTTTTTAAATTTTAAATATGTAAACTTGAATGTAAATTTTGGATGGTAGAAAATAAAAAATAAAAAAATTGAATTTTAAATATATTTTACAGATTTTAAAGGACCCAGTTTTGCTTTACACACAACAAACGAAAATTCAAAGGATTATTAGCAATGAAGACGAAAAAGTCAAGCAACTAGTCATATGCATCAATAGTTTGAGAAAAATATTAGAATAACTCAACAACTAAATTAAATGATGAACACTACAGATAACTGAATTATAGCTTTCAAACATTGGATGAAAAACAAATTGAAATAGTAAAAATTATTAGATTGTTCTTACCCAGAATAAAATGTCTTTTGACTAAGAAGCAAGGGAGGCAAAATCTCCAAACTTTATGAACTGAGATGTTAAATGTGAGTTTTGGTTCACCTTAGATGTGAATATATAGTTTTTGAGAACCTTATCATAAATAAAGATAAAATTTATATATTCTTAAAGATAATTCTAGAGATAACATAAATGATCTCCTAAGAAATTATGTTTTATTATATCATAACAGTTTGGGAAAGATATTTTAAATATACAAATATTAATGAATCTAAACTCTTATTTATTAACTACTTGATGTGTTAATAATAATAACTTATCTAAACAAAGATTTAATTTTAAGTATATTGATATTGCAATATATAGATGTGTTTTTAGAAACAGTTATTATATAAAATAAGATAAAGTTCGAGTATCTTCAACTATAATATTTTTAGTTTCAACTACCTGCATTTAACTTTTTAATATGTAAACCTATTATTTGTTTTGTGTTTATTTTATAAACCACACACATACTTTAGAGGAAAGAACGTGTTTGAGTGGAGTAGAAACATTTTCAGAGATAAGAATAAACAATATGTTTAACACGATTATAATTATTTTATATAAATTCACAAATAAGCAACTTCCATGTTGTCATTTTAATAACAAAATTATTATTATTATTATTATGATAATAATAACTATGAAATTAAATATAAATAATTTATATAGATAATTTTTTTTTTATTTTATAAATAGTTTTATAACTAAAAAGTGGTTAAATTTAAAAAATGTCAAATTAAAAAAATTAAAAAAGTATAAAATTGATAAAATAATTGTTTTAATTTAAAAAAAAAATAAAAAATAAATATAAACACAAAAAAGTGATTTTTTATTTATATATAGATATATTGTTATTATTATAAATAATTTTTTTAATTTTATAATAATTTTTATTTATTTTATTGATGGTTGTATAATTAAAAGGTGATTAAGTTAAAGAAACTAGTCAAATTGAAAATATTATACTTAAGAAACCGTATTTAAATAAAAATTTTAAAAATTAAACGTGGATATTGAAAAAACAGAATATATATAAATAATTTTTTAACTTTACTATAAATAATTTTAATTTATTTTATAGATATTTTTATAATTACAAAAATAATTATGTTTAAAAGATAATGAAATTAAAAAACGGTTAAATTTTGAAAAACGTTAGTATTAATAAAATAATTATTTTAATTTAGATTGTTTTTATTTAAAGAATAAATTTGAAAAAAAATATAAACATAAAAAGAAATTGATGATAAATTATAACGTGACATATATATGATTTCTGTAATTTTAAATCGGTATTTTCAATTTAAATTATATTATAATATTATCACCTTATTATAACTTTATAGTTTAGAGATGATGTTAAATATAACCATGTCTTCTAGATTTTATATCTTATTTGTTATCTATAAGTCAGTAATATTTAATTTGAGATACAAGATAAAATGGAAGTATTTATTATGAGCACTCTAAAGTTTTTGTGTGAATTAAAATAAATATAAAAATATTTTATTTAAACTAATATTTTTATTGTGAATAAAAAAGTTTCAAATAAATTATTCATTTTTTATTAATTATATTTTAAAGTTAAGAATAATATAATCTGATTTTAGAAGTAATTTATATTAATATATTAAAATCTTTGAGAAGGTGTTTTGATTCAATAAGATACAATTTAATATATAAAATTATAATACTTTTGGATAGATAAAGTAATGTTGATTTTTATTTATTGTATAAATTATGAATAATATATTTATCTTCCGTAAAATAAAATTATAAATAAATAAAATAATATCAATGGTGGATAAAATAAATATTTTAATTTAAAAAATAAAATAATTATTTTATTAATATAATATGATGTGATATTTGGATAATATAATCTAATATCTATAACAATATACAAAGGGATTCTTTTTTTTTCACTTTTCATTTTCCAAATTTACCCTTAATTACTATTTTAAAAATTAATTATTTTATAATTATTTTTTCTGTAACCGTTTTTTTTAAATCTTTTTGACCGTTATTCTAAAAATCTTTTCAAACAATTATTTTATTTAACAACTATTTTAAAATTTATTATATATATTTTAAAAATAAATATTATTAATCTTATAAAAATTAAAAAATACGGATACACAGACACCGTCACGCATGTGTGTTCGCTAATTAATAATAATTTAAATTATATAATCCATTGAGTTTGTTTTTTTAGAAACGTATTTGTACAGATTTGATTATATAAAACTGTATATAACATATTTAGTATCAATTATCTGCCATTAATCTTACTAATTTCTTAACCTTTAGATGCATAGAGTAATATTGATTTTGTATATGTTTTATATTCATCTCTTTAGTAAAATAAGTATACGAATACTTTTTTGTGCACCTTATTTTCAAATCATCTGCAGTAGTACACATGACTAGTTTCAATGATAAAATTCGGATTCAAATTCATGTTATAGACATTTTATATTAAAAATATATTTAATTTTTTTCACATAATTTCCAATTATATATATATATATATATATATTTTAAATTGATCCTTTTAATTAAAAATTTATATTAATAATATCATGTTATTATATCATAGGTTAAAGCTAACATTAAAAATAATCATGTGTTTTATATTTTTTTTTCTCTTTATTTGTCTGTAATATTTAATTTGAGATATAAAATAAAATCTAAATATTTATTTTATAAACAATATATTTTGTATTTATTTTGTAAACAATTTACATGTATTAGTAAGCGAAAGCAATAATAATTAAATACAAAAAATTGAACATTTTATTAATACAAATGTTCAACCCATTTTTTATTTATTAAAAGATTTTTATTTTATCACTTTTTACATTATTACTTCTGATGTTAACAATTCAATATAACAACTTGATTAAAAAAATTAAATATTATCTTTTATTTTTTAATCAGTTTTTCTTAATTTATTAAAAGTATTTTATTTTACCTTTTTTTAACATTTGCATAAAAATGGATTTCAATATTATTTTTAAATTTTTTAATTATCATTTTTTCTTCAAATTAAACTTTAAATAATAATTATAATAAATAAAATATTTTTAAATAAGATGCAAATTGAATTTTAAAATATTAACATAATGAAATATTACAACAGTTTTAAAAGCATAAATTATAAAATAAAATATTGATAGTATAATCATACTTAAAAAACACAATAACATATTCAATTTAAATAATATTTATTAATAATTTATCAATTGTAGTCGTATCTTATATTTTCTAAAATAAAACGAATCTTATCAAATACATATCTTATCTGATGCTGGTATCTATTAATGTGCAACTAAGATATTAATGATGCAAACATTGCATCTCCTTTTCTTTTTTTTTTTTTTTTTTTTTTTTTTTTTTGCATTTATTCCAAGAGTAAAAAAAAAAAGAGTAATACATGAACTTGCACATTTTTTTCATAGTCTCTAACCAGGAATTGTCATTTGTGATAATTCTATTAACTTTTTAACCATAATCGCTTAAAATTTACAATTAAAATGACCAGTTAACAACATAAAAAAGAAAAATCCTTCCCATTCTCTTTCTGTACACAGAAATTAAACTTCAGTCCAAAAGAATTATGGAATTAAAAACCAATCAGCCAATTTTCTCTTCTTTGATATTGAATTGTAACATAACATTCTCACACATTGTTATTGACAATACACCAGAAGAAACTGGTCTACGAAAAATAAGTCACAGATTCTCACAAGAAAAGAAATGGCAGAAAGAACAAGACAAGAAAGAAAGAAAAAACCTATATATGTATATATACAAATTACAGAGAGAACTCAAAAAAAAAAAAAAAAAAAAAAAACCCTTTAGAACTAAAATCCTGCACTTATCTGTTATGCAGAGGATTAGGACCAGTGTAGATTATCCTTTTCTCATCACCAAGAACAGCTTCACCATTATTCTTCAGTCTTGAACCTTTATGACTGAGATTTGACAAAGGTTCACTTGCAAGGCTTTGAGATTCTGCATAACCTTCAGCAGCAGAGGAAGAGAATATGGAGAAGAACAGAATCAGCAGTAGGACTGAGAAACAAGGTAGTAGAGTCATCAACCTCATGCTCTCAGTTAGGAACAGATGGTGCATGGAAAGCTTATAATTGGCTCAAAACCCGGTAAAGTAAGAAACAAAATCAGGTTCTTTAGGATCAGATTGAAAAAGGGTGTCACCAGAAACACTCAGAAAGAAAAAATAAAGGTTAGAAGAAGAAGGGAAGGGAAGTAAAGTTGTGATTTTGAAGGAGGGTGACCCTTTTTGCTATGGTGTGAGGAACCTTGAAGTGTGAGCTCTGAAAATGAGGATCGTGAATGAATGAGAGGTGTGAGTCAATGAATGTGCATAGCATAGCATAGGGGTTGGTGCCTAGAAGCAAATAAATAAATAAATATGTAGCAGAATGTGTTTGGATGCTTTTTTACTTGGGAAACAACTATGGACCAGAGAGAGAGGGAGAGAGAGAGCTTTTGCTATTTTTGTTGGAGCTTAGGTAATGTTCCTGTGATCACTTATTATGGCTCATGTATCAATATTTTTCACTGCATGAATGTGTGTGAGAGAGAGAGCTTTGAACTTCAATAATATCATTGCATATCTATCTAACTCAGTTTATCAAATAAATCATCACTAGATTGTGTTGTTCTTTTATCTTCTGTGATGTGAGCACAATTATGCAGAAACTCATCATGTATACAGGTTACAAGAACAGAAGAAATTGAACAATATAAGTAACAAGAACAACTTCTGTGTACATATAACTTTATTTTTGTTTCTGAGATTGAACAGTAGAAAGATATAATTTGGTCAAACTGGTGAGGGGTTTGACAAATAAGCGATGAAAGTGTTAATAACCAGCACATGAATCTTTTTCTTACAAAGAATGATGTTGTCTTTACTCACTTTACAAAAGTGGAAACTTTCATGGCTTTTGGTTGTGGCCATTTTTATATTTGTTTTACTCCCTTGGTGAATGCCCCCCTCGGCTTTAAGACAAGAACAACTTGACACAAATTTTGCTGAAAAATCTACTTTTGTAGATTACAAGCTTTTTCCTTTTCAAATTAGTTGAATGTGATGCCATGGTTTTTATAACACTTAGTATATATATTTCACTAGGATCTAAACATGAATTTCTGTAACCTCTCTATTGGAAAATGGAATTGATGAACATGGCAGAGACATGTCATTCTTTCCCATGCCCTTAGAATGAAACACAAACGTATCTAGAAGTTTTCACATGGAGCTGCTCTTATAAAAAATACTAACTCAATATGAGTTTTTAAAATTAGATATATTTTTTCACTAATTTCAAGATAAGTCACCATAAAATAATACCCTTTTATACATTGCAAATATACTCTTATTTTCTGCATGTAATTAGTTGATGGGTAAAATTATTATCATGGATTTTTAAAAAGTAACACCATAAGTTATAAATAAAATTTCCTTGAAATTATATTGACATATGACAATAAAAAAGTAGAACAAAGTAAATGTATAACTCATATATTTTTTAGTCAAAATAAAAAATATAATTTCGACTTCAAACTCGTCAAAATAACATGGTCATCAATTATTACATTTGATTTATATCTGTTTTAGAGTTCGATTATGACATGATATTTGTAGGTAAATATCTTCTAGGTAATGTTATTTACAAATTGTAGCTACGAATATATTACTATTAAATCTTATCGATAAATAAATCATAATTTCTTTCATTAATCGAAAAGGAGATTTAGAAAAGATACATCAAATTCAATAATTGATCTTAATAATTTTATTTCAAAAAATTTAAAGTAAAAACAAATATAATAAAACTTAATCTTGAATATAGCAATAATTGTTGAAAATAGTTCAAGTGTGAGTCAAAAAGTCTCACATTAGATAGAATAAATAAAGTTAAATAATATATAAAAATAAAGACCCTTAACACCATATTGTCAATTCAGTAGAGAAACCAAATTCATTTAATACTTACTTTGCTAATTATTTGAATTTGTTCACCATATGATATTATTGATGGATTATATTTGTTCATATATGGTTATAGTCTATTCTGACCTCTTTTTCTATAGTTATGGTTATCGAAAAATTGTGATTATATATATATATATATATATATATATATATATATATATATATATACTACTCCAAAAAAATAAATTTGGTTTCTCTAGTGAATTTTGTTGTGTTGTTTATTTACTGTGTCTTCATAATACACTGACCACTAATTTTGACGTTTTAAAATCTATTAAAAAAATATTTAAAATATCAACATAATGTATTTTTAATACTCAGCAGAAGATAACATAAAAAAAAAAATCAGTAAAGAATCTAAACTCATTAAATAACTGCAATTTCGGAATGGAAGCAACACTAGGATTGCCTCTTACAAGACGAAAGGTCCCATGCATTGCAGGAGCCATGAGCGATGAAGAAATCATGTCATTTATTCTAAGCAGAAGCATTTGAGATTCCAATTATGGTAAAGGGGAGCCATGGCTTTGACCGGTAAAAAAGGGAACCAAAAGAAAAGCAAAAAAGAAACCTTCATTATTTCATTTTGCTTGTGCACCAATTTATTTCCTTGCCTTAATCATAGCCTCATGTACTCAACAAATTGCATGTTTTTTTCTTTTTAATCTTTTGACAGAGAAGAAAAAAGGAATAAGAAGAAGAAAATGTGTCTCTTGTGAGTGAAGACTTAACAGGGTGAGAAGATGATGATTTTGCTAAGTTGAACTTTGAGAGTGGTGGTGTCCCTCATCATCATGACTTATTAGCTTTGTGTTTGATAATGTCATAATTAAGTTTTGTGAGTGTTATACAGATAATTTGAATTTGCATGGTAAATTTTGCAGCATGATGGCATGGGCATGCAGTTTTTGAATTATTATTATTATTTTAGAATTGACATGATACGTAGGAAGATGAAATCATCCTATGAGTGTTGTCAGATTCCTGTTGTCACGAGCTACTAAGAACATCATCACACAATGACACAAACTACAATTTCGTATTTCAAAAACACCAACACTGTCAAACATTAAAACTTCTTTATCAGCATGCTCGTAAAAGGGGTAACTATGTTTTTCTTGCTTTTCTAAAGTTTAACTTAAAGAACCCTAGCTTGAATTTTTCTACATAATTAACAACTTTGTTGTAGAAATTTAAAAATAAAATGTTCTTCTTAAAAGAAAAAAAGAAAAAGAAAAAAGCATGGCCTACATGCAGAAAAATTGGAATATATAACTTGAGAATTGTGTTGACCTCGTTCTCTCAGTTAAACATTATAATATTTTGTATCTTTTAAAGGTACACTTCATATATCAGTTTCCTTTTATTTTTATTAATTAACACATTTGATCCTTTTAACTTCGTACATTTGATCTTTTGTTTTTACTTTCATTTAGTTTTAGAGACTAAAATATAATTTCAAAGACTAAATTAATTATTTATTTAGAAGTGATTCCAGAGTGAAGATGTTGTTGCAGAAGACGAAAGGAACATAATATATGTATGCAAATGCAGTGGTGAAGTGTGAGTAGTTGAAGCATGATAATGTAAATTCCTTTAGTGATAAACTCTTAAGAAGATGAATCAGTTGTGACTCGGTTGAAGGCAATGGCAGTTTTTGAAGTTGAAGGCCTTCCCAAATGGGTGCTGATAAAGTCACCAGCCATCACAAGTTTTGGAAGGTCAACGTTGGTTTTCACACCAATTCCATTCAACATGTACACAACATCTTCACTCGCAACATTCCCAGAAGCTCCTTTAGCATATGGACACCCACCAAGCCCAGCAACTGACGAATCCACTATGCTAATCCCCATCTGTTCACAAATAAATCATTATTCCTTTTCTTCACGGTGCCAAAAAAAAAAAGGTTTAATTAGTAATTTGATCTCTGTAGTTTGTTCCTTATATTTGTTTTTGACTCAATACAGTCGTTATTTTTGTATAAAAACTCGATGTCGTCTGATTTGTTAAATTGGTGTTAATACTCTTTGGAAGTGTCACTTGTCAAAATTTAGGTCTAACACGTGTCAAAATCTGATTCTAACACATGGCACCTTTCAAGTAGAAGATGACCTAGATTTTAATACGCGACAGACCCAGATTTTGAGACATGATACCTCCAAATGATGTTAACATCAATTTAATAGAATGATCACATCAAAATCTTTTTATAAAAATAAGGACTCAATTGAGTCTTTTTCAAATACCGAATCAAAGGCTTAAATATGACCAAATTAATAATTAAGACATAAAAAGTACAGTTCAACCATAACCAAACATGTTACATATGTAATGAGGTTGAGGTCCATATAACATTGGACTAAAGTATAACTATTTTTCTTACTGTCATGCATTTACTCCAGTGTTCCTTTTGCTTATTCTTTCTCAAAAAATCATAATGAAACAAGTAATAAACTGAACAAGTTTTACACAGTGAAAGGTCGAACCAAGCAATTTAGTTGAGGACTTACTTGAAGGGACACAAGTATATTTGGAAGGGATTGGCCATAAGTGTCATGGAAATGGACAGCTAGTTTCTCTATTGGAACAACACCCATCACAGCCAAAAGCATAGGAACTACACTTCCTGAATATAACACAATGAATATGACACAATATAAGTTTACAAGGAGCCAATAACAAAGTCTCAGTAAAAGACAGAAAAAAGACACTTAGTTTTACATTCATCCACCTTATCAAGTTCATACACAGAAAGGTCTACAACAATAGAGAATCTTGTCTATGAAGCATAGATTGCTCAAACTTCCAAAGTTCAGAACTCATCTAAGTTGTTACCTGGTGTGCCAACTCCAATTGTGTCAGCGAGGGAGATTTCAAAGCAACCCATATCATGAAGTTCTTTAGCAACATATGCCACTTTTGAGGGAGGGATTAGTCCTTCTACCGGGCATCCAACAACACATGATACATACCTATCACGTTTCAATATAAAGAAATTGATTGTCATATGGAATAAGAGAATAGAAAAAGTGAAGGTTTTTATTTTGTGGAGTTTCATTAAGAAGAGATTATATATATGCGACATAAGTCCAACTCATTTAAGGGATTGTCACCACTTTTAACGCAAAATCTCAAGACAACAGGTTTATTGGTTTTTGTTCTTATTTGTCTGACTTTGTCAGTCATTTTTACTCAATATATGACATAGACTCACATTTAGATTATTCTCAACAAAAGAACGTTGTGTCAGCAAAATCTACAATATCAACTAATATGACACTTTCATGCATCCAACTAGTGGACATTGACCTTGACCTTGCCACCTTTTGCAAGGTTTTACCCATTGCAGATATTGAAGCAGACAGTGATATCTTATGATGTAATCTTAGAATGATTAAGAAGAAAAATAAAGGCATACCCTCGAACAGGAATTGAGAGTTGTTTAGCAGCACGAATAACAGCTCGGTAACGAGCAAGGCTTTCTTCAATACTACAATTAATGTTGGATTTTGAAAATGATTCAGAAGCTGATGCAAAAACAGCAACTTCTCTGGCACCAGCAGCTACTGCAGCTTCAAAACCCTACAAATGTAACATGTCAGAGATCTGAATATAAATCGTATGGTTTATGGCTTTATCAAGATATTTGTACCTTTAAATTAGGGGTCAGAACTGGCATTCTGATGCTTCCTAAGTTATTTACCGCTTGCATTACATCCTTTGCATCAGCCAACTATAAGATAAAGAAAGAAACGTAATTGAAGTCATTAGCTTTTGTTCAATGCAAGATATTCAAACATTGTACAATTGAATGACTTTTATCCAACAGAAGCCACGAGATCCATGAGATTGAGAACTAATTTCAGATACAAGCACTTTGGTACAAATTTACTTCAACCAACACTCTTTAAAATCATCAATATCAATTTAGCACAAATAAGGTAAAACAGTTGTACCTGAGGGACCCATTTGGGAGACACAAAACTTGTAGCCTCAATAACAGATAACCCTGTAGAAGCTAGTCTATGAATCAATTCAATCTTTACAGCTGTAGGCACAATGTTCTTCTCATTTTGTAATCCATCCCTTGGACCAACTTCTACTATCTTAACAAACTTTGGTATATTGTTCAGAAACTGCATCAAGCCATTATCCAATTAAAAATTTAACAAAGAGGGGTAGCTGAAAACTTGAATAAAGAACACTGAAAACAATACAGCAGCCACTGAATTACCTTATATGCCAAACCTTGCAAATCTTTGGTATAGCATTTTGGACTGCTTTGGCTATCAGAGAATGAATCATCAGTCATCCCAAATTTCATTGATTTCCTCCCTTTGGTCATAGTCTTCTGAGTGAAGGAGTTATCTTGGGATAAGTCTCTTGTTTGTCTTTTCCATGGGAATGTCTCTTCATCATCTTCACTACATAAAGATACAAGGTACTATGATATAGTAGGCAGGTAAAAATCAAAGACTATATATACAATGAAAGTGATAAAAGTTGAATTGTAAAGCAATGAAATGTCTCAAGTCTCTAGCATGAATTGCAATATATGACTCACTTGCAGCTGTTAGATGTGCTGCAAATTCGTCCTTCAATCCAGCAGTTTCCCATGCCCAAATTCTCTACTCTGGGACGACAAGCCCCAGATGAGAACCTCTGAATCCTATCAATGGTGTTCATACTTGGTAACTTGTCAAGACCAAGTGGTTCCTCCAAACTTGACATGGTGAAGTGGTTGGGTTAAAGGGAGCTACCAAAAGATATCAGAGAGTAAGTAATGTGTATGAAGAACCTGTTCAAACTCAACTTAGCTATTTTCATCTGCATATCATGCTTCTATTTATCTTCGCAGAAAGAGAGTCAGTGGCAAGTAATACTGTTCCGGATTGAGATTTTGCTTCATAATCAGTTAAAATTGCAAGATAAATAAGTTTCCCTTTAAGAAATCCATTTACTACATATAAAAAACAGTTAAAAAAAAAGAATCATAGTTAGTTGCAGTTGATTTTGAAGTGATATGATTCATGTTTAGATGTTTTAATTCTAAAAGTATGTCAGCAGTAAAACTGAATAATTATCTCAGTTCCAAAAATAAATTCTTGAAGCAAAATCAAAATCATCATGAAACCTAACAAGTAAATCCAAACATTAGACAGCATACCAACGTGGTTGCAAATCATCTAACGTGAATCCAAACATATGGGGACAATGTTTGTCTGAGCATGTGGAAAAGGAGGGAAATGAAATGAGTTAGACAGAAGAAATGTTCAAATTTTCGATACTCGTATCCTCGTTTCATTGTAGTGGGCAAAAAATCACTTCCAACTTGCTTTGGTGCAATAATGAGGGCCAAAATTAGTGGTTGTAATGTAAAGGAGTTTCTTTCTCCACTTACAACCTTTCCGCATTTTGCAAAAGCACGTTTGAAGTGATTTTCGTTCCTCATTTTCCACCGATTCAAATAAGGATAGCCATGGTCACAAAAATGGTGACCAATAATAATCAGCCACAAGGTTATAAAAATTTGCTTGTTCTGTTCTTAGTATCTCAACATCAAATCAAAACCTTTTTAAATGGAAAGCAGAGTATAAATGAGAAAATGCATCCCTTCTAAGATCATCATGAAGATAAACTATGCTTCTGGGAATTTTAATAGCTGCTGCTCACAGCTGACAAAAAAAATAAATCTAGAGCAAGAACTCAGTGGAAACTTGAAACCCAATTCCACAAAAAAATTAAACTTCGAAAAATGGGCATTCAATGGAAAACAACCATGCTCAATGAATAACCCAGAAGAAGACAAATTTATGTTTTTTCTTGTAATTTTGAGAGTTTGTTTGGCAAGTTCATATGAGGGGGAAGAAAATAGAAAATGGGAAACAAACAGACCTGAAAAAGTGTAGAGAGGAAAACCAAGAAATTGGGGAGAATGGAAAGAGGAAGAGGAGGTAGATGAAGAAGAAGAGTAGGAACAAAGGGAAATGACATTGACTTTTTATTTGATTATTTGAATTGAATGAAGACAGAGAAAGAAGAACAAGTTTTCAGTTGGTAGTTAGGTCACTAGTTAGTTTAGGTCACTAAGGTTTTAAAATAAACAAAGGTGTCTTTGATACAAAGAATTGCTTTGAAAAGAATCACTTTTTTTTTTTCCTTTACAAAACACTTATTTCATAGCTCACACTCTTCCTTCAGTTGAATACAATTCTTATGAATGAGACAAAACTTTATGCACACTTCAAACTTAAAAGTGAAACTACTTTTGCTAAACTACAACAATTTTTTTATACCAAAGTTTTTCTTTTTCTCTCTGAAAATGCTTTTTTAGAGAAATTTATCTAAACATACTTTTAGTATATTTTCACAACCATATGCATAGATTGAGTGAAAAAATTGTCACCCTCTTTAAAAAATCCTTGTTCATTAATAAATGATGGATTTTTCTATTATGTTACAACTAATACATATTTAGTTTATTGTAGTAATATCAATAAATGTAAATATATTATTAATATTTAAAATTTAGTGTAATAATTATATTAAAAGTAATAATTAATTCAATATATAAAATTATACAAAAAGTAGCATATTTAGGGTTTTCATTTCAATATCCTAGAATAATGATCACTATCCTGTATCACTACTTAATTCTATTCTAATAACAATAGTGAAGTCAAATGTGTTGTAAAGTATAGCTATTTTTCTTACTCTTTTTTTAATTACAGTTATATTTCTAAAGAAAAAGAAAATATTTTTGTTTTGAAATGTATCAATTAATTAAAATAATTAACATTATACAAAAAGGTTGTTAACAATTGAAATAAGTATTCTCTGTTGTTATTCTTTTTTAAAGATTTTCGTTTTTAAATGATGTTTTTTTTATTGGTATTCTTTATAATTTATTTTTGATTTGTTATTAGTGTTATACCATCTTAATTAATAATATTTATGTTATCCGCATTTATAATATTAATGTCAAATTTTCATTTTGTGTTATGCATTCATTTCAAAATTAAACAATAATTTTCAACACATATTTATTATATTAACTAAATTATAATTTAGTTTTTGATGCATACATATATACTAAAAATTAATATCTTATTAAATAATATTCAGTTTAATTTTATATTTACCCTTTTATTATGTTATTGATAATACATTAAGTTTTACAGATGTCATTAACAAAATTCAAAATATAAAAATATATTTTCAATTTTTATAATATATATAATTCACTACAATTGAATAACTTAAAATTTTTTTATTTTGTTGTATTTAAAAAAAATAATCAAAATTCAGTTCCTCAAAATTTCCGTTGCTGCCAAATTCTTAACGCCAGAAGATACAAAACAAAACCATTTTGGTTTCTTGTAATTGAAAAAGGAGACAGTGTGCAACACGATTGGTCCTGTGATATACCAAATCATTTGAGAGTCTCTTTAATTTTTTCAACTTCCTTTAGTTTTATCTTAGGTCAACAAACTATTTTAACATATTTTAAAAAAAGTAAACATAAAATCAAAGAAATTCAATTAAAAATTGAATATATATTTATCTAAATTTAGTTCTTACTAATAAAATTAATTATAATTATAAATGCAATGATATTTTTAAAAATTAAAAATTATTTTTTGAAATTTTAAAATAAAATTATTATTTTACAAAATAGATGTGCGGTAATTCTAACTCTAATTTAATTCATGTTTAGTTAGTTAGGTTGGAGTATCTGGACACGTTTTTTGCACAAGATTTATGATCTCAAAGACAAACGTTTTTAGGTTGAGTTCTAAGGAGAGAGTATTCCTACACACATTTATACGGAATGGAAGGTGGAATGGGTATAGGTATAGATTTTATAGGATAAGTATTAAAATATTTATATATATATATATATATATATATATATATATATATATATATCAATTTTAAAAAAATAATATCATATTTATATTCATATCCATGATTAACGTGAGAATTCACATTAAAATCAATAAAAATTCACACAATACCAATACCTATAATAGATTTATTTATCATCCTTAACCACTATCTATAAAGAATAGTAGCATAGATTTAATGCAAGATATCACATTATTTTGTTTAAATAAATTTCAATATAAAGGATTACGTTAATTTTATTTTAAATAAAGTTAAAATCAAATTGAAAGCCTTTTAAAAAACATTAGAAAAACGTGGAATAGAGATAAATGTGTATTTGTCTTAATATAGTTTAAGAACTTTTCACTCATGTTAAACATATTTTTGCAGGTCTAAGTTGTTAAATATTATAGGGCAAAGTAAAAGGTGGTGATTTTTGAAGTTTTTGTCTGTGTATTTCTACGAAATAAAAGGCCATAAATTCGGTGGAAGCAAATGCCATTCTTTCCACACCACCGACCAACTATAGCAATATAGAATGAAATTATGATAGATAATTTTATAAAACATAGATATGGTTTTGTTATTTTTATTTGTAAAAGTTATACTTCGCTTTCTTAAGATAGGAAAGGTATAATAAATGAATGATAGTTGTGTAAGAATTATATAAACCGTGATTTTCTTTTAAGTAGTGATAACACATTTAAACCGATTAGATAAATAAAAATGTTAACCCTTATCAAGGATTTCCATGGGAGGCTTGTACATTTTCTAAAAGCAATAAAAGTATAATGAAGAATTTGAATAGATGAATGTAGTTCAAAGACAAGGTAAAGTTAGAGATAACCAATTGATTGATTATTTATATATAATTGTGCTTAAAGAAAGGGAAAATATATTTTAGAAGAAAAGGAAAAAATGACTAAGCACCAAAAAATAAGGTTTGATTGATAATGAAGTTATTGGAAGAGAAAGAGAAGAGGAATTGGTAGTATATTATGTATGGAAAATGCTTTGAATTCAAAATAGTTAAAAAAAAAAAGTTTTTAAAAAACTTTTCATTTAAGACACTCACGAACATGTAGGGTAAAATTTACATTTCTAAAGAAAAGTTTAGTAACTTTTTTTTTCATATGATATTTTTCAACTTCATTCCTATTTTTTTAAGATGAGTCAATAATAATTTTTTTTCTTATAAATTAATGGTGACATAGTGACAATTGACATTAATTGTTCATGTCACATGTTATCCCTCTCCATACCATATATTATTATTTAACATTATCACTATAAATTTGATAAAAAAAAGTAAATAATTTTATAAAACATCAATATCTTGATCATTAAAGAGGTTGTTGGCTTGTCCACTTTAGTCTATGCTGATTTTATAAGTAATGGTACCAGTGGAATTTTGTGGATCAATTTTAGACCAAGTTACTCCAAGGAAAAAAAAAATTGTTAGTTAATTTATAATTTTTTATATAATTTTCGAAATCATTATTTTTTAGACTAATTTAAATTTATATAAAAAAATGTTATTTAGTGACAGTTGCCCATTAACTGTTACCATCATTAATGACTTGCCATAACCCAAAAGACAAGATACATATGAACATGACACAGACACGTTTCAATAATAAATTCAAAATAGTTTTTATTTTTTATAAATTAAAAATAAATTAAAGATAACTTTAAAAAGTAGATAAAAAGTGAAAAACTTTTGTAAGCACTTATAACATGCAACATGTCTTTTCTGTTTTCTGTTTACAGTTACAATACTCGAGAATGTACAAATTGTGTAAGTATCAATGCCAACAAACAGAGTTAATGGATGATGCTGACACGATCAGAATGACACCGAATGATGGAAACTCCAGCTTCTAGGCACATAAAAACGAAGTTCAAACAATTGAAATGAAGAAAAAAGATATATTAGTTCTTAATATTACAAAAGTAATAATAACTACAGATAAAAATTAAAAGGTCACAGGTATAAAATTATAAAATACTTTGATACAGTACAAAAGAATTACAATGGCCGATTGTTGAATCACAAGGAAAATGTTGAAAGCATATTCTTTGGAACTCTAGGATGATTTTAAGAAGCTTCGAGCAGCATCCAAACCCAACTCTTCATTCACCTAAAAGATCAAATATAATGGAAAACATAAAATCAAACAACAAAAATTTTCGTTAAATGCAATACTATTACGGAAACAGTTTCTATTTATTGCATTAGAAGCAACATTTTTAGTCTCTTTTCCCCTTTTTGCATTATCTGTAATTTCAGGGAGAAAATCTATTACTTTCTACTTTCAACTTGTGTAAGATATATTTTTGGTAGTGTTTATTATGGAACAATGACATATGAAACTTAATTGGCACATACTAGTTTCTTATGGATTTGTCTGAATGCCTTGCAAAATCTCTCTGCTTCTTCTGCACCCACCTGTTGGAACATGACAATCAATGAGCTGAGTTTCACTAAAAGCATAATTGACAGCTTTATTTAATAATGACAGGAAATATCATGGATTCTCAATAACATCATCAAATATCACCACTGTCTGCAGTGCTTGCAATGGTTTAAGGGTAAATTATAGTTTGTCAAAAACAGATTTACAAAATAGAGAAGTTGCCTGTGAGTAACATTCATTCATGCACAAAATAATACGAATGTTTCTCTCCTATAACCAAAACGACAAAATCCCATTACATTGGAATGCTTCTATCCTTATCTCTACAAAATAAAGGTCCAACATTAAATGAAAATTCAACTGGGAAAATCAAGTAAACCAGATTACTGTTGTCCCAAGGGAAGGAGGCAATGATGCAAAACAGCTGATATATTGATATACCATATGGGACTCCAAATAATAATAATAATAATAATATGGAAAATACAAATTTTGGGTTTGATCAAGAAAATAGTAAGCAATTGACACAAATAAAATCCAATGCATCCCTTCATATGTCAAACTCCTCTTATGGAAGGGTAGGTTAAGCCATGTATGCATCTAAGACATGCCATTATTTCCCATTAAAATTTCAATATTCACATAATCAGCTTCAAACTTGATAAGGGTGTAAACAAATTTCTGATAATGTGCAATGATGCTAATTCTGGAACAAATTTCTATGCATATAATAACAGGTAAATTTTAGAATACCTTCCTAGCAGCCTCCGTCTTTAGCTTGCTCCAAAATGAATCTGTACATTTGAAGAATTCACACAAGAATAGTATGCATTAATTTTTCAAAAACATTATTCTGTTTCCTACAAGTTATAACCAAAATAAATAAATATATTGCCATGCAACTCAAGGATGATGATGTGCTTTCTAGAAAACTGAAGTTGATAAAAACGTCCCAAAGATAGTGGTACCATGTTGATCAAGTCCTTGCTTCTCAGAATCCTTATTTTCCTTTTCATCCCATGCATCTTGCCATTCCTTTACCTGAAGATACAAATTCGTTAGCTAACAATATATGCAAACATCCATGCATATAACAGATGCAGGTTCAGCATTACCACCTCATTCTGTGCTACCCCAGATGGAATTTGTCTGGATGACGCTGCTTCTGCCTGCAATTTAACTGTTATTAATTTGGTACTTGAATGCATTCTCAGATATAATTCGTAAATTATTTTAGCTAAGAAACACAAATTTTGAATTATCCGTATCTCAATTTCAGAAAATGCCACTCAAAGGAGTAAAGGCACTTAAGGTACAGAAAATCAATTCATTCGTATAAAATAAAACGTCAGCATTGTGGACACTACATATGTAAGTGGACAAAAAGTGGGAAATTATTCCAATCTTTGTATCGAATAAAAAATAAGAATAAGATGAGCATGTACGTTAACATCATCCTAGCAACTGTTAGGCAATCTTCATAATCCAAACTTCGCAAAAAGGAGGCACAGATAGAGAAGGAGAAAGGTCAAGATTTTGTCTTTAAAATAGGTCAAGTAGCATGTGGATTAACATCATCCTAGCATTTCCCATTCATCAACCAACACAGAACAAAATAGTTAAATTAAATGATCCTTCAAACCACAACAAGCAAGAGAAAACTTTTGGATTTCAGTATCTTCAAATTGTTTCAATGAAGTTCAAAAGTTGGCGCAGAATACTATGACATTTGTAATTTTCTATAAAACAAGTATCATAATATGAAAAAGACAAGGAACACACAAAGGAAGGAGGATGAGCTATCCTCCTAAACGACTAAATAATAATAGTAGAATAAAAGAGTACAATACAACAAGGAAACTTGAAAGTATTCAGAACAGATGTTCCCTTATAAAAGCATGAGAAGGGACCCAGGTAAAATCCATGAATTGAATACAGCCTTGTCCCATGAAAACTCCACAGAGATGAATATCCTTAAACATAAAATCAATCCATTTCAACGAAATACACCATTGATTTGCAAAAATCGATAGTCTTACACTCACTGCTCTCTATTCCTACCAAAGCCTCTGGCTTCAATCCAAGGTAAAACTGAGTACATCTTTTCTAAAATTATCTTTCAACTCGATTAGTATATAACTAAAATACCCAACTTCACCACTAAAACTGAAACCATATATTTCTTACCGATAAAGTCCACCCAATTCATTCTTGGACCTTGCCAAGATCTCATACCAAACCCTTCTCGTGTTTTATGGTATTCGTAACCTAAACCTTTCACCTCAAATTTCCTCAAGAATTGAGACACTAAAATACATCAATCTGCACTACCACCTTAAAGCAACATCAAAGCCAAAATGGATTTGATTGCATTAGAGAGAAGCATTACATGAAATGCGAAAATCATAACATGGGTCTCTGAAAGATCGAAACTTTAACCAACAGAGAAGCCAGATTGCTAATGCAGCGTTATAGAGATAGAAAAATTAAAGAGAAGGCATACAATTGTAAACCCTAAACAGAGAGAGAGAGGGAGAAAAAGGTACAGGGTAATCGCGAGAACGAACAACGGGGAAGAGTTGGAGAAGGCGTTGAAATTCAGCTTCATCCATGCTTGCACTGGAAACCCTTCTTTCTTCTAATTCTTCGTCTTCTTGAAGGAGAAGACTTCACTGAGAACGGAGAAACGCAACCTCACTCACTATGATTATTGCTTTTTATTGTATGATCATTTCAATTGTTTTGAAAGTGGTGTATATAATTTGTATTAATGGTTTTAATAAAGGATTAATTACATTTTAAACGATTCATTTCAAAATTTTCAGTTAATTCTTTATTAATTTTTTTTAATTAGATAACATAAATTAAACAAAATACAACTAATATAAATCCATAATAAATTTATTATTTTAATTGCAACATACGAAATCTGGAATAACTTTTATATCATCATTTATTATAATCAAAACAGGTTGTCGTGAATCGTGATCACTTATTTCTCACCACTATTACAAAATCTCATAATTTGTAATAAGTAAAATTATAGAATAAAATAAGAATCACTTCATTTATTTAACAAAAGAAATTAGACAATAAAAACTCAATTAAAACATTAATTTTTTAAATATTTAATAAATATTTTTTCAATAAAAAACAATTAAAAATACTTAAATTTATAAAAAATAAAAATTAATTAAGTTTTTAATAAATTACTTAATCTTAATTTCAAACTACTTAATCTAATTCTGTTTATGTTTAACTATGAATGAATTTCGTAAAAAAATGAATATTTATTTATTTTAATATTTAAAATATATCATAATTAAATTTATTATTGATAAATTTAATATATTTACTCTTATAGTTTTCTCTACTTTCTTTAAATTATTTAGCTTCTTTACTTTTACATAAAAATAATAATGATAAAAGATACAAATAAAAAATATTTATTTATCATTTCCTTAATTTACCAATCTTAACAACATAAAATTATATTAAAAAATAATAATTTTTTTCGTATCTGTTATTCCTCTCAATTTCATTGTTTTTCCTTCACTTGTTCACACAATCAAACAAATAAAAAAAAAAGAAGAAATAAAAGTATTTATTTTATCATTTTTCTTTATTCTATCAATCTAAACAACGTAAAGTTATATTAAAAATTCCTTAAAAATTGTATCTAAAAGTCAAAACTCAAATATAAAATTATTTGGTGAAAAATGTTGATATTTAGTTAAAGAAGTCACCTTCAAATCCGAGTCATCAAATTATAATGCAAAAATAGCACACGAAAAAATACAATTGAATGAGCTTTCATTTGACAAACTACGATTATTTTCATTAGAGTTGTTTATAATAATTGTTTAATTAAATATTGTTACTTAACATACGATATTATAAATGATAATTCAGAATGTTCCATGTCGGCGTTGCCATCATTAAGTTCTTTTTTAAATTGTCAGAAGAACAATTTTACTATTAATAATGGGACAACTATGCGTACAATCTTATTTTTACTCAAAATTATAAATTTATTTTAGTAACTTGCATAAGATTGATATTAGAGGTTGACACGAGTTGCCAGATGAAATTCAATTTGTTTAAAAAATACGACATTCTTTTCTTCTCAATATTATACGTTGCTTTGAAAGTTTTAATTTATGAAGAAACATCTGTTGCTTTAACAGAAATTGTAACCATAGTATTATCATAATAATCTGTATACACAATTTTGTTATAAAAATTGTAAATCCTTAAGACAAAATAATGGAAGTATAAAAGAAAGAACTAACCCACTACACCAAATAATGAACAAGAAGCAGGAGCTGTAGTGATTTATCATCTGAAAACTTAGTAATTAAGGATTAAGACCATGGCTTGTACAATTTATTGTTTCCAGTCTTGAAGAATGTTGACACATTTTCTTAATATTGACTTTGCACCTTCGTTCTTCTCTATCTCGTACTGATGAAGCAGCTCGTCCTTGAATCCTTCATTGACGTTGCCAACTAACGCCACGTCCATGGAAAGTTTCATGACTTCCAGAAGGCATTCTGAAGCTGAAATATGAACCTGAATTTCGGCACAAGAATCACTACTTAGTAACGATGATCACGCAAACACACAAAAAGTTACAAATCTAGTTCCTAAATTTCGGCTATTCTTTCCGTTTTGCACGTTAGATTTTTAAATAGGTAATATTTCCTAAAATGATGCATACAAATAGAACAATTTTTTGGAACAAGTTTCAGTAAACATTTCATAATTTACGTTAATCAAATATTTAAATGAATGCAATGAAAATATTCATGATTCCCAATTTAAATTGCACTTGTAATTCATGTCATTATAAATTAATTGTGTTGTCTATTGAAATTTATTTCCAAAAGTGCTGATTACCCCAGGGGTTTTTAGTTCTATAGGGCTGGGAAATCTAACTCATGAATAATGTTCAACCAAACAAGATAGTGACGTACCTGTGCAATTTTTATTGTGCTTATGCAATTGAGTATTTTTGGTGACAGAGTGTGAAATATCTGAAAAAGAATAAAGTTTATTTTAGATCATTCAAGAATTGAAGTTACTAGTCCAACTGAGAGTAAACCTCCATTACCTCCTGAACAAAAGAAGTTGCGCCAGAAAGTTCGTGATTTCCCTGGGAGTCTTTCACAACACTGTGGAGCCTTGAGCAAAGTTCTTTGATAGATAAAAAGGCTGTAGTTTTAACTGCACAACGATGGCTTTCTTAATTAAGACTAATAGAGAAATGGAAGGGGCTTTGAAAAATGAAAAATGAAGTATAAAGAATACCAGTCCATTTATGTTCAGGCGACAGGAATGCCGTATACATGTGCATTAAGCTCTTTTGCTTCTCAAGAATATCATTTATATGTGCCACATGGATACAGGAGGTTAAACAGTCAACAATTTTGTTATGTGGAACAGAAATCTCTTCAACACTGTCTAACTCTGCAAAAAGAAAAAAAAAGTCAAAAAGGGCAGTGGTCAGTAGCACTAAGCAGCTTGTAACAAGGAAAAATCAAATGATTTAAGTGGCTGGCCATTTGAATAGCCATTGAACAGTAACAGTAACAAGGAGAATCGTCCATTTCATCAAGTTTCTAAATGGGGTGATGTTATAAAACGTCTTCTATTTTCACTTTGTTTCCTATTTTCAGAAGTTTGTATTGGAACAAGTGAAAGCAAAAATGAAAATAAAAATATTTTCATTATTCCTATACAAACCTTTGAGAGTAAAAAACAATGAAACCAAATGGCCCCTAAATGAAAAATCTCGGAAAAAATCGGTTCAATATCATACAAGAAACAATTCTCTTAACTATTTCTTTGATCAGCAGCATCAAACTAAACCAACTTGGCATTAGAAACTTAACCTCAAGAACTGCATTAAATGATTCATAAACATGTTGCAAGATATAAATGAAGATCCAGAATTTGTCATAACCTGTTTCAGCGGGATCACTGACCAAAGGTGCTTGCCCAGACTTTAGGGGCTCTGAATTGCATAGATCAAACAACAAGGGAAAAACCATATTAAAGAACTCTGGATTGGCCAAGGCTTTTATAACCTGGATACATACAAAAAATAATGCAACTTAATATGAAAGAATATATGAAAAATTGCTGCGTTTAGTATTGGGTTTTCTTATCACCAGTCAAGGAAACTGTAATGACAATTCTATGAGCTAATAAAAAGAGGTAAACTTAACATACATATCCTAAGAGCTGTACCGGAAATTTTCTAATCTGGTCTCTTGTTTACTCTATACTTACAATTTAATCAAACAAGAAATGAATAATAGATCCTCAGGTTCTTTCCAATGACTACAAATAAAAAATAAAACTGGCACAGCAAAATATGTTTTGCTCTCAGTTATCTTTGTAGTGTTATGATGCTCTCAGTTATACCTATTTTTATTTTTATCTTTGTAACTAATTCTCAATAAGGGGACAGAACAACCAAGTGGTTGAGAGCAGATCGCTTCGTGTTTTGAAGCTTCCATGGATGCAGTTTAATTTCAAGATTTTAAATGTGGAATACACAAGCATGGTAGCATAACAAGACGATTTGAGATTCTGTAGATTTTTCCTAAAGCTTGACTTCCCAATTTCTGCCATCAAACTCATCACTACAATTTGGAGTGTCACCATTCTGTATTCTTTTAGAATTTAGTAGTTTCTAACACATTTGATTTGTAACTTATTATGCGTTGAGTGGCAACTTTTATCCACTTTTGATTATAATTTATCTTTTTCTTGAAATTGATTATATAGCTTTGTTGGTTTCAATTCAATGTTTACCCCAAGGGAGAAAAGTTTCCCAAAATTACTAACCAGCACACACTAAATAAATTACTAACCTGTTCAAGAGAGGAAAGTGCTGCTTCACGATACTTTTTCCCCTTTGTGGTGCATGCAGATGATACCAAATTCAGAATGGCAATGGAAGACGAGGAACCTTCAGCTAAAATTGCTTTATGGCAGGATGTACATAGAGCACCTACTGCTAGCAATAGAACCTCTTTACCCTGACATAAGTAGTAAGAAAAACAAGCACATGAAACTTGAGGCAATCGTCCATGATTGATATTTGATAACAAGTTTCTCTGCCAAATATAAAAACTTAAAAGTGGCAGTCTTCATTATTTTACCTCCCATAGGCGACCAGGAATTTCCTTCATGAGAGACTGAAGCAAAACCTTATGGTGAGAAGAAAGAGATTCACCCAAAACTTCACTAAGCCTACATATAGCCTGCGCAGACTGCAGGAAACAGAAGATAAATAAGTAAACATCTATACACAAACCATGAAATCACCAAGCTGAATGAGGTTATATGAAAAAAATAGAAAAGAAAGAAAACGGAGCAAGACTAACTTTTCTTTTACTTGCCCATGATGATGATGACATGCCCTCACAAATAAGTGAAACAATTTCTTGTAAGTATAAGTGAAGAGTGATTCGTTCCCCACTTGTATATTCTTCCCATAGTTCCTCAAATAGTCCAGAGACATTTTTATCATCTTCAAATCTGCAAGACAATTTTTAGCCCACGTGAAATAAGAATACTTTAATTTTTCAATGTGAAGTTCTTAGTTTGCTATATGAGCTTCATTCAACAAACAGTTTGCTCATCTACCTTAAAATTCAGAACCAAATGCCTACAACAATATACATGATTTTCGAGAGTTAAATATAAAATCCATAATTGGCCACAATGTGAGAGCTTAAGCTTTTACCAAGTATGGCCTTACAAGTCTGATGGGAACATTCTTCCAATTAAATTACAAATTTGAGACAATATCTGCTTGGTCAGTACTTTTTCCATGATTATAAACCATGATTGAGCTATGTCAGATATATAAAATTATTCCCAGCCGGCCTATTTAAACTTTCGGAGAGTTGGAACTTGGCTTGGTGTTCTCCATAATAATAATTTTCTAAAACAAAGGACACTGCAACCATAATTAATGGGACCTCAACATGGTATTCACAACTTCTCTATTGACCTACAGTTTGCTATATTCCAAATACAGTCTCAGAATTCTTTTTTTTTTTTTTTCCACAGAACATGAAATAATTTCTGAAATTGATGAGAATGCAACAGCATAGATAATACTGCATCCTCTGAAATTGGTACAAGAGAAATTATAGGAAAAACAAAAGAACAAGATAAATCCTACAAACCTTACCTGGAATCACCCAATGTTCACAAAGAATAACAAACTAATATTCTAAAGGACAGTGGCTGGCAGCCAATAAATAACAAGCTTCGGCTTAAAATTATGATTCTGGATTTGAAATAATGTTGGATTTTTATAAAATATAAAAATAAAAAACCATAACAGAAAAAAAAAGAGAATGTTCATAACCTTGAATAAAAAACAACTGGAATGATAACTGCATGATATCCACCAACAACATCTGCTGCCATGGATGAATAGCTCTTTAAGAGAAATGCACATGCAATTTGAGAATTCTTGTCACCAGCATGCAGAGCCGCAGTATCTTCAATAAGCTTTTGTGCTTGTGAGGCCGGTGTATACTTTAAGATTTTCGCACAAGCACTTGCAAAGGCACGTTTTGCAGCAGTACTTTTTTCCTCCTTAACAACTGGAAACAATAATCTCACCAACATATTTGCATATGGCTTGATGTCAACACCAACACTTTCAAGCAACAGCGTAATGAAATTGGCAACACCAACCCTGCACAAGCACAGAAAGCATAACTAATAATGAATATTACAAAAGTGCATCTATCAGAGACAAAGCTTAAATATAGATTCATTCCATTTATAAGAATCATATAACTATCAGCACTGCTACAGTTGCGCTAAACATTATGTGCAAGAGAAGTAAAATTTACTCATAGGCATCTTGCACCGTGTATGCATGATTGGTTGACACTTCCAATACAAATATCAGAGTATTACAAAAGTTTCCTATACAAGCTGGTACTAGAGTGTTTGGTTTGCCATTTGGAACCTTAAAACCATGATTTGAGCAAAAATTACTAGTCGTGAAGCTCTGAATTGGCATCCCAGCAATGCTTCTGCACTTCCGCCAGGTATACTCCACCAGACCGTACACAACACAGTATCAGACATTTCGTTTGGGCCAGAGGTGGCCCAGTACTTCGATATGCCGGAAGTGATTCGGTCCAGCAGTTGGATGCATATCCAGTCCCGAAATCATGTGCATCAATCCCAAAAACAAGTGTATCCAATACCGAACTAAGAATATATTTTAATTAAAAAAATAAAAATAATAAAGAAGTATGGAAGAAACCACCCCTTTAAATTTTACCATTCATCTTCTATATCTTGACCTTAACCCACTCCATCTCATTGGTGCAAAAGAAAAAATTTACCCAGGCATTCCACCACCGTTGCATGATAAAGAATCATAGAGAAAGAAGAAAAAAGGGGAAGGAGAAGAAAACTCTAAACTTACCAAGGTGCTTGTTGGTACATGTACCATATTATAGTATATTATTAGTCATCTAAATCTCATTTGTCAATTTTTACTATTATTCATTGTGGTAATAATATAATATTATATTCAATTTCAATGAGTACTTGGAGTGGTAATAATAATATGGTATTATGGTTGCTGGTTGCGTGTTGCTCACATGTGTAATATAACACTATATATGCCTGTGCTGGTTGCATGTTCACACGTTTTTACAACAAATACCATCTATCATTGACGTTCGACAAGTATTGTTTGCCACCAATGCTTTTCCGCAACGTACCGTTTTCTACCGATGTTCTCTCCACCAAGTATTGATTTTCACCGATACTTTCCCAACGAGTATTGTTTACTGCTGATTTTTTTTTTTTTGACGAGTGTTGTTAATCACCTGCCCTATAACCATTTTTAACAAACTTGACTGATATGAATCATGATACATACGTTCCGGCTTGAGGGTGAATGTTGAAGATATAGTTTGAAAAGATGAAACATACTGAAGATTGATTGTCACTTTGGCATAGAGGAAGTCATGCCCGGGAAATATCTACTAACATTATGATTACGTGCACTATGAACTTAGGGGGTCTTGTATTGATAACATTTGTAACCAACATCTCATATAATACATATGCTCCTATTGGAGGGGAGTATTAAAGATATGATTTGACAGGGAAATATCTTATTTAATATTTCCTATTATTGGATATTGATTTTGTCCTCGTCGTTTTATCTTTTCATCGTAATAAACAAGAATACTCGGTGTCAACATATTCCTTCTTGATTTCTCTCTTCTCAACATGGTACTAGAGTGGTACCATCCTCTTTGACCCTATTTGTCACTATTCCTTTCAACAATACCTATGATAGGGGGTATGGATAACTAAGGCCATGTTTGATATCAATTTCAGAGAATAATAAGAATGCTCCCTCTAAAAAAATAAGGCTAAATTAAGCTTGAAGTTCCTCATAAATTTGGGTATTTTCAATTGAGTTTCTAATAATTTTTTTTTTACCTAATGAGTATTTTTTATATTTTTTAACTGGGTTCCCATCGTTTAATTTTTCTGTTAACCGGGTAACATGGTTGTTATCCTAACTCGTTATATTGTTTACTTGTTTTCATGTGTTAAAAAATGTGAGGTTTTAGGATCAATATAAAACTATATTATGGTTAATGTAAAATTTTATTACTTTAATTGAAAACAAGTTAGATAACGAGATAATCATACTCCTTAATATCTTCCATGTCATCACTTACAATGACAAGAGACTATCTCTATCACTACTATTGATGTAGATGACACTGACAATCCCTTGTTATGCCACATGTTTTCAATGAAAACAATAAAATTTATTTGTCATTTTACATGAATTGCAATATCATTTTATATTAGTCCCAAAATCTCACATTTCTTAATACGTGTAAACAAATAAGAAAAATGACTGAATAAGAAAACAATCACTTCATTTGAGAGTTAAACGGCAAGAAATTAATTAAAAAATATAAAAGTTCTAAATATTCAATAGACCAAAATAATTTAATAGGGACTCAATTAAAAATTAAAAATACCAAAGTTTGAGCAACTTAAAACTTAATTAAGCCAAAAAGTAACATAGCTTGAATTCATTTGTTCTGTTTTTTCCTTTTTCATAGTGAAACAAAATTTCAATAGTAAAGAAATACAAATGTGCTTCAATGTAGGGCAGAATATTCCCAATAAGAAGCAAGAGGAAAAGCAAAGGAATATAAAAAAATCACTCAAATATAAGAGCTCGAGCATCAGCATCATAAGGGTGACAATATATTAATTCGTAAAACAGTGAACATCAGCCAACTACTGATTGTCACTAATCCTACATGCCTTTTCTACTAACCCACCCTCCTTGAATCAACATAAGCTCGTAAAATTTCAAGGGAAAATATAATACCAAAATGACTGGACAGTTCAGGCAGGCAAACAATGCAAAAGAAATACATTAGATGCGATAATAAGTTAAGAACAGACCTAGTATTGAGGCCCACACCAGATCGCACTAAATGAGCAAGCCGTGGGATCAATGTGTTCAATGATTCTGCATCAACAACTTTTATGCATGAATCTAAAGTTTCCCACATAGGAGAGCCTTTGGCTATGGAAATTCTCAAACTTTCAAGCTTGTCTGACTGTATTCCTACATTTGCTGCATGAAGCTAATAAAACGAAAAACATAAAAAGTTAACATATAAATAAACAAGAGTTAGCAGTGAACTTATGCAGGAATTGAAAATATAATTCAATCTAACCTCGACATAATTGAGCGATTGATCTTCTAGGCTTGATAAACTTTCAAGCATGCAGCACACTAAATCAGACATATGTGGACGAATTGCAGTTCCAGCATGCTAAAACAAGACAATAATAACAAGACACTCAGATTTAACAGCATCATAACTTAATGGAATAATAGCACTATGTTATCCTTACATCACAATCAATCATTATTCTTCTTACACAATCACAATCAGATAAACATAGTCAAAGGAAAACCAGAAAATACACAACGTATAAACTAAAAACGAAAACCCAAACAGACAATAAAAATATCCAAAATTGTGAATCCAATATGTGCAGGTTAGCACCAATCATGCTTACTGGGAAATGAATTCTACAACAGTTGGTATTCTAAATAATTGGTTTTGGGAAAGAGGTTTGAAAATTTAAGTACAAGAAATTAGGATAAGTTATACTTCTGAAACAAACAAATCTGGAAAATGTAGTACCAACCAAATCATCGGTAAGATATTAAAAATACCACACCAGAAAAATCATTGGGTAATGAACAAAGCAGAAAAAAGGAACAACCAACATCATATCTGATGAGAATAAAATAATATTTAAACAGTCTTGTGTTATATTCCATCTATATACACGACAGCCAAGTAAACATATACATCCTACTAAAGTTTGACCAAACAACTGAGATGTAAATATACAAAATTTACATATATTTAATTACAATTGGGTGGGAGAAAATTAAGAAAACCAAAGCAGAGTGTATGCAGTAAGTTGAAAAGCAAAGGGATAGCAAGCCATTCCTAACCTTCGTAAGCTTCATAACAACTCCAATTGATGCCTTGCGGACACTGTCAACTTTACTCAGTATACCTTCTGCAAGTAAAAAGGGTAAAACAATATCCATTGCTTTGTGTGCATCTGTCACTTCAGTTAGAGAAACATCACAGAGCCTTGTTGTCAAGGAAGCTACACCACGGCATAGCTTTTCACCAGAAATTCTGACAGTTTCCTTTATGTCATCCATTGCACGAAATGCTCCAGACCACAATCTCTTTAAATGCTTCCCAACCTGTGGGTGGTGCATGATGAAAGAAAAACACAAAAAAATTAAAATTAAAATCAACCAGAGCTCAAATTGTAGATAGGGATGGTAAAATGAATGGATTAGATATATTTATCAAATGAAACATGAATTAGATTTTTATATAATTTTTTAACGGATCAAAATGGATGGATATCCAATTCATCAAAAAAAAAAAACTATTACCTCAGGTCGTATATATTAGACAAATATATAATTCAAGAAGACTAATAAAAGTAGTTAAATTGGTTAGTTATAATTAATAATGTCGTAAATTCAAATTTTATTTAAGTGAAAGTTATATTTAATGAGGCTACTCATAATTCAATGAATCACTTATCAACTAATAAAAATTACTTATATTTGTAATGACCCAATAAAGGCATTCATCTATAACAATATGTAAACAAGATTCTCTTATTTGATGTACACATTTTATATTTCTATTTTATTCTTAATTATGTTTTAAAATTAGAAAAATGGAAATAAACTACCCACGCAAACTTCAACAGCACAACACAATATACTACAGATCACCCACTATTTTTTATCTGATTACCATTATTAATTTTATTTTCTTAATCTATAACAACATATAAAGGGGATTCTCCTCTTTGGGTACTCATTTCATATCTCTATTTACCTTTAGTTATATTTTAAAATTAAAAAACAATTGAAATAAACTACCGAAATGTTAAAAGTAACTACCCACACATTATAAATCAATCACATCCTTCAACAGCACAATATACCACAAATCACCCACTAGTTTTAATGAAAGGGAAAATCAACCATTAGTTTTCATGAAAGTGAATAGCACATCAAATATAAATAGCTCTGTAATATCTCTTCAAATAAAAAAATACTTAAATAAACATATAAACCATATTTTACCACCAGAATAAAGCCAAGTAAACAACACAATAAAAGTAGGAATGAAGAAACAGAAGACCAGAATAACTAGTACTATTTCTCCATTGACAAACATCACAAAACCCACAACGGAAAAATTTGCCCTGCTTTTTACAGATAGTGACTCACCATAACAGTAGTTACATAGGTTTCTTGTTGCCAAGTATTAGCGTCAAGAGAGAGAGAGAGACAGACAGAAAAGAGAAACCGAAAAGTAACTTTGTATTGATAAAATGTACAAAGAAAACAAGGGTTCTTTTTATATAGAGAATGAAAAGAAACTACATCAGACTGAATACAAATCAACACCTAGCATAGTTAGTTATTAGTATAATTTTCCGGATTTCTTGTCTATAATAGAATGATCAGTGACAACGCACACTTTTAAACTCAAGAAAAATATAAGTAATCTTAATGACCTCATTAAATTTCCGTCCTTGAATAATGTCTGTAAGGGCAAGACATGATGCCTCACGCGATCGCCAAAGCCTGGATCCACACTGCTCTAGTAAATCTTCAATTATGATATCTAAATTGTCATCAATGGTTTTTTTTGAATCATCCACAAGTGACTTCCATATATGTATCATTGCATCCTAGACACACAAAAAATGCAATAGCCAAATCAAGTAAGTGCCTGAAAATAAAAATTCATATACTCATTGGATATCATGCATAACATTGCATTCGAGGAAAAATGATTTTTACACTGAAAAAGGCCAGGAAAAGCTGCACAAAAGAGGAAAAATCTTACATGGAAATAGAGAACCAAACCAAAAATTTTAGGGGGTAAAACTACATTTTTTTTTTGTTTGAAGTTTGACAAAGACATTAATTATATAGCACTATAATCATTTATCATAGATTAAAACTAGGTAAAGAAATTTTCTGTATTCACCTGGAAATGCCCTAGGTAAGGATTCAATTCAATACCCGGCTTACCAGATTACATAAATGGAACTTACCTGCACATTTTTGTCAGGATCATATTGGTAGCGTACAAGCCTTGGAATTAAAGAACGTAAATATGGCTTAAGAACATCCCCTGCTTGTTTTGCTATTTTGGAAAAGCCAAAAGCAGCACCCCTCTTTGAATTCAAAGAAGCCTGATAATTTGCTAAATCCATGAACTTATATATCAAGTCCGGTTGTCCCATCTCATTTGCCAAGTTACACAACTCCTTATAAGTGTTCAGTTTTCCTCCACTAGCACTTCCACCAAGAGTTCCATCCATAAATACTTCAGTATCTTCAACAAGCTGCACAAAATAATTTCAGAAATGTAATTCAAACAAAAAATTAAAGGGAGCGAAAAAAAATAAATCACCAAGACTTATTCCACATAAAACAATTTAAAAGATATACTAGATTACTACCAACTTACTTTGACAGCTCTTTTCCGTTTCCCTGACCCAGTCAATGTACTCACAAGTGCATTCACCAAATTCTTTTTCATTGATTCATCACCAATGTCATACACAATACTCATGCCTTGAGAAGCCAACTCTTGTGTGAGTTCATTTTGTTCACCAAGAAGGTGAGAAAAAGCCTCCTGCATATTTACATTATAATCGTAAATCCAATAACACAAGTTGCAGGATTTTGCAAAAAGATAGATATAGCGAAGAACATTGTATAAAATAAATGGGTTAATGGTGTTTCCAGTCCTTAAAAAATGAACCATCTTTAGTTTTAGTGCCTGACTTTTAAGACTTTTTATTCTGTAAAGTGTTAGCTATTAATAAATACAAAGATGAAAACTCGTAAATTTAAAAGTTGGTAATTAAAACCAAAGGTAACCCATTTTAGGAATACCAAGTTACAAGATAAGTTGTGGTTTCACAGCGAGAAAAGCTCCATCATAACAATTAGTTTAGAGTGCTGACATGCTCAGCCTAGCATACAACTTATATAAGCATTTCACATTTGGTATGATGCCCTGCATTTCACTTTTGGAAACCTAGGTCAGAACCTCATTATTGCAAAGCCTCTAATTGAGGCATAAACCTAGGTAAGACCTAGTAGTTCAAGTCATTTTGCAACTGCACAAAGTTTTGACAGTTGCCTGGCTGGACAAACATAAAGTTTGACCAGTTCTAACATTGTTATTAGGTCCACAGGATAGAGGACGGTTAACTGATCCTAAACCCAATCAAAACGAACAGTTAGGTCAGATAACACTGACCAAAACAAGGATGTGAGGTCCAAACATATAAGCTGTATAGCAAACCTTTCAATATTCAAACCACCACACTAACAATGAAAACTTCAGGGGAACAGCAGTTTAATCTGCAGTATTCACATGCAAACCTTCATTTGTATCATAGGAGATCCCGATCTCATGAGTCATGACAGCATACATCAACAACCACGGTAACTCATTTCCTTACACCCCTATGATCTTAACATTATGAGTTAGGCCTTTCTTTCACAATGACTGAGAACAGAAAAAGAGCCACAGATCCACTTTAGGTACCAAAAGTTATCTTAAGAACATCCGCCCTAAACAGAAACCTCTTCCAATTGAAATTAAACATACCCAATATCAACTCTCAAACTACTCCAGTGGCGATCAATGGGATGGATGCATTTAATATCTGATACATGCAAGCACTTTCAATTTAAAAACTATTAGCACCCAAAGGATAGAACAACTGAGGGAATTTCAGACCATGACTCCTGCCTGGATGCGAAAGGTTATAAACCAGAAACCAGATAAAAGTCTAAAAGAACTCATAGGACATTTTTAAAAATATTCAACAAGTTTGAACAAAACAAAAAATAAAATTACAACGACAAAAGGGCCGCCTTCCAGTCCATATATCACACTAACTTCTTTCAGGAATTTCCATTTTCCTTTTTAAATATACATAAGAAACCCAAATATAAATTGAAGAAAATCAAATCTTTATTTATATCTGTCGCCATATAACCATGGAAAACAATACAATACCATAAGTGAAGTTTCACATTTTACTATAGAGATGGGAAAAAAAAAAATAGAAAAATTGCTTTGTTAATGAAAAACCTGAATTTCTGGAAGCATTTGCTGAATAGCAGGATGATAGCTGCAGTACTTTATTAGTGAAACAAGCCAAACAGTTCCAGCACATCTCTCTTCTTTCCTGGTACTATACAAAAGAACATCAAAGAGCTTTTTGGTAATTGCATCTCTCACAGAAGCATGATAATCTCCACTATATTCACTTTGTTCGTTAGAAAACTTCTTAGGCACCGAAGTCAAATCTCCCATCAAAAAATTTGAAGCCATCGACAGTGAAGTATAGTTAGTTTGAAGAATAATATCAGCATTGAAAGGAACACCACCCCACAAAAAAGACAGGGCCTCCCCTGCAGCAAAGAGAATATCCTCAACCTGAAAATTTAGTTAAACAAATGTGATACTTTTTAGTGGCTGCAACTTATAATGAAAAAAAAAATTACTGTTAGTGTTTATTTTAGCTCATAAAGAAAAGAAAAAGAAGAAAATAACATCAAACTGTTTCCAATCAAGATTAAGGCATCCCAGAAACCAAAATCTAACTTTTCCACAACATAAATGGAAAAAAAATAATGGAGCCAAAATTTGAGAAAGGAAACAAAAAAAGGAACATGAAAGTAAACATCAATCCAACACAAGTCACTGAAAATAAGCTCATCAAACAAAAACCAAGGAAAGAAAGTGTATTACCTTGGATCGACAGAGACTGAAAATCAAATTTAGGGCCATATCGAGCTGAGTAGATGATGTTTCTTTTACACATATATGTCCAATAGAGATAACAATCTTCTGAATTGCTTTAATATCTTGACCCAAGAGAAGCTTGTTCAATTTATCAGATAACATAATCAGAATTCCATCTGCAGAGTTAATCAGACACCCTTATGATAGCTCAACACGTAGCTCAGTTCTAAGTTCAAATCAAAACATGTTCATCAGTCTTTTACACTTGAATTTTACCTGAATTAGAATCAAGTGGGGGTAATGAAATACGTAGTCCAATATGACCCAGTGCTTGCATTGCAGTAGCAGCTAGTGCGGAAGTTTCTGAATTAACCACATCAACTAGGCATCTAAGTGTATCCTCGAGAAGTATTTCTGGCATCTAAAGATTATGTATATACACAAAGTGTAAGCATATTTATGATCAAAGGAATGACGTTATATGCAACAATTCTGACTTCAGTTTCAGGGGATAAAAGTAAATTTTAGAACAGGTAATCAACACCTCAAAGAATTGATCAAGATCAAAATCACAATTGCACATTACTATCATACTCATAAAACTAGCCTTCTAAGTAACTGTGCTAAATCATAAAAGTATAAAATCTTAGAGAGATATATTCTTTTGGAATATCAAAAGATATTTTTACATAATAAAGTTCGGTAGAATTTAACAAAATTTGGTAAGAATGTAATGATTTGTAATGAAAAAATGAACACTATATCAATTGTTTATGAAAAAAATAACACTATCATGTCACCATTTCCTCCTTGTTTGTTGCTTTCCATAGAGTTCTTAATAGCTACGTTTTTAACTCGTTGACCATAAACAAGTAGATCATGTTGCTGAAAAACGATCATATGGTTAAAGGAAATTTTTTAAAAATTCAGTAAACAGAAAAACCTTGTTTTCATGAATTGAACAATCATATAATAATAGCAATAACCCATAACAATTGCAGAAAACAATTACATGGAGGAAAAAAAAATTAATTTAGAAGAGATTACTCTACTATCATCACTGTTGAGAACCAGAAAAGTTTGAAATGAAGTAGAAAAGTTTTACATACTTGGATGAGATTTTTCATGAGAACGATATTTATACATACAATTAAAAAATCACAGAAAATCCATAGAAATCCAGTCAACAAAATAATCCATTGAACTAGTATAAATTTGAATACAAGATGATTCTTCTTTTAGTCTTGTAAATCTGAAATGAATGCATCCCCCCTTAAAGTCTATTGCCCCAGCCAAAACTCGTGCTGACCCATTTAGAGGCTGTTTGGTCCAATGGAGTAAGGGGTTAGGCAGATCATAATGGAGAGACAGGGAGGGGAGGAAGTTTAATTAGACATTACATTTGGTTGAAAGAAGGGGAGACTAGGAATTTCAATAGAGGGAAGGGTTGTTTGGTTCACAAGGGGTGGTGAGGGATTTTAAAAATTAATTCACATTCAGACCCTTATAACCTTGGATTTCAAAATTAAAAGAAAGATCATTTTAGTTAATATGCTTGAAATGTTTTATATCATATCTCCTTCCCTCCAAATTCCCCCAATATTGGATGAGAGCAAATATTGTTCCCACCTAAAAATAAACCAAACAAGATTTAACAAAAAAAACTCCCCTCCAACCAAACAGTTAGTAATTAAAAATGTGCAGTAAAATTGTACTTACAGGTGTTCTAGATAAATAATTTGCAGCTATATATCCTATAGCACAAAGAGCACCGTGCTGAGTTTCAAACCTATCAATAAATTAATTCAGCATGACCATATATCAAACTGGGAAAAAGCAGCAATTATCAGAAAATGAGCTAAAAGATTTTAGTTCCACCAGCACACATACCTTGACTTGAGTGTTTGGCTGAATAAGGAAGTCAATTCAGAAACAACATCAGGGATGGAAAGAGCAGAAGACACAATACCAAGTATACGTGCAATGGATTCACGAGTCTCCCAATCCACATGACTTAGCAGTTGCTTAAGCCACGAAACCTTTAAGGAAAAATGTGATGCTATCACCTAGAACAATAAATGTGTCAGATGGAACACAATGGAGTTGCTTAAGCTTTGAAACCTTTAGTGAAAAATGTGATGATATCACCTAAACAATAAATGTATCAGATGGAACACAGCGAAGAAAGCAATCAAAGAACTTTTATAATAACTGACCTCTGGCATATGTGATCCAATTATAAGCAATGCCTTGGAAGCATTGACATGCAACTCAACAGAGCCTTCAAATGACATAGAATGCTCCAGGATTAAACTGAATGTCTTCACTGATGACACAATTTCAGATGATCCTTCAAAGGATTTGTTCTGCTCCAACTCTGACTCAAAGCACTTCAATAAAAATTTAATCATGGCCACATATGTACTTGAAGGAAAAACAAGGTTTTGTTCTCTAGTTTCACTGGACTCCAACAACTTTGGCTGTTGTCGAAGAATGTAATCTAGCATCATGCCCAATTTGGGATAAATAAGACCAGAAATTTGACTTTCACTTTTAAGATGAAGACCTTCGTGTGACATTTCTCTGTTTCAAACCAGAAAACAAAACTTAATCTGAAGTCGATAAAGCTATATATAAGACTTCAAATTATGAATAAAATCAGAACTTAATTAACTATAATTACAACTCAAATTTTTCATATTATACACAAAATAAAGTTCCAAAACCATCCGTTTGGAACAAAAGTAGCTATTTACAGCAACAAGAAATGCATTACGAGAATCATAGTCTCTGATTTTTCAAAAAACAGTTCAATGTAAGGAGATAACATGTTCAAGATAGATGATTATTACAATTGAACACATGCATTTGGCCTTTTCTCTTTAGAGTCATGGTAAAAAAATACAACCAGACAAAGTAATCTTTTAAAACTAGAATATAAAAGCCATGCATGGCACATACGTTTTCATGTGCATATTATGATGTTCTGTATATGCTTGATGCAATATCAAAATAAATATGCAATAAAGTGTTCAGTCCTGAAATTGAACCTCCTTTGGGAAAAAAATATGCACAATAATAGGTTTGGAGGGTTCCTATTTTATTGATGAAAGAAGAAAATCAGTTGGGAGGATAAGGGAGGATAAGGAAATCTCTCCAATGTAAAAGGAAAACACAAAAAAAAAAAAGCAAAGTGAAACATTCCCTCAATATTTGTAGCAGAAACCCCCTTTTAAGAAAAATACATACTTTCAAGCATCATAGCATGTCAGATCATCACCAGAGGAATTTGTAATACCTGATATCTAATTTAGCATCTGCTGCTCCAAGCATACAAATAAAGCGACTTGGACAATGTTGCAGATCAAACAGAGATGTTGCCCATCTTATGGCACAAAAACGTACTTCACTTTCCTCCTGACATCACCATGCAGCATGTTATAGTTCAAACCATGTGTCCATTAAATTTTTAATTGGATAGGATATTATAATAGCACTAATTTCAGAGGATTTGATTAAAGTAAAGATGCCAAAAAGCTATATGGTGTTCTCAGGCTGCAGTGTATTAGGTTGGAAAGGAACAAAGGAATCTTCTTCGGGACTGAAGTCTTGTATTTGGTTCATTTGGCATCCAATATTTTCTCTAGCTCCATTAAGACGTTCTGCTCATGGTCTTTGAGGGGTGCGCCCTTTGTTAGATCTCCGTAGAGATTGGTATTTTTGTTGCTTGTTACTTAATTTTTGTTGTATCATCTTTAGACCTTGACAATTTCTTATCTTCTTTCTGTATCTTCCTTCTCTATCTTAATAAAATCTTTTCTTACAAAAAATTTATGATAATAAAAGTAGAAGTTCTATGTTCTTCTGATTGCCTCATGAAATGAGCCCCATAAGAAGCCGTACAAAGTGCACCAAAGAGAAGCTATTGAAACAACCTCATTCAAAAGAGTGCACTCTCGCCCCAACCGAAGACAGCATAGGATAGAAAGTTGTACAAAGTATCAAAAGGCCTATCCAATTGTAACTAATGTTGACCAATGTAAAACAAAAACACTGTGTAGTTGTCTCATAACAATAACAAAAATATCAAGTACCAAATTCGTGCAGGTCTTATTAAAATATAACATAAGTCCAAATGGTAGCAAAGAATGGGTCAATTCCACATTCAAACCTCTTCCCAAATATTGTCACCTTAAAAGAATTTTATATGGGACGATAAATGAGAAAACACAAAAGCAAGGAAGGGTCAAAAGGTTTTACTAAGGTAATATAATTTGGAGAAAAAATAGAACAATAAAAGAAAACCATTAAACTTATAAATTGAATGTGTAAGACGGGTACCATACCCAAAACTCCAAATAGAGGCCATAAGATCTTTAACATCCAAAAACTTATATTTCATTATTTTGAGAACTAATCCAAGGAAAATCATTTACAATCGACTTTTCTTTTGTGGGGAGCATATCGACTATCTCAACTTTTATAACCAGAACAACAATTATTGATCACACAACTTTATATGGATGGCAGGATTTGTTTTATTGAATTCAGTCTAAACCATCCATGTATATGATTGTATAATCTCCCTCTCACAAAAGTGTGTGTGTGTGTGTGTCTGTTTTGAACTGTAAATATCATCATTAGGAAACCCACAATCCCTTAGATCAAGGGATTTATTTCAGGAGCTAACTTCACAATTATCTACTTTACTAGGATTGATTCTGTTTCACTATTTATCTACATAAATTATATTATAAACTCTTGACAAACTACCAGCCTGTCATTCCAATTTCTTAACAATATTTGAAGAAGGTACTTCAGATTTTAAGGACAGAATATTTTAGCAGAATATTCGAGTGAAATTGCATGATGAAAAGTTGGAACGCACTCAGCCTAGGACATATGAGCAGAATAATACACGGGAAAAATAAATACAAGCAATTTACAAGAAAGAACAATCTTAGTCAACTCCCGAAGTTAAAATAACTTGGGCAACTAGGAAAGAGGAGCATGTTTATTATCATGCAATTTCCAACATGACACTGGCAGAAACAAATAATACATCTATACAGTACCATAGACAAGGGAAAAAGTCAGTATGTTTTGTCTTACCACTTGAGAATTTTTTAGCAGAAGTGTCTCCAAATCTTGTAACACAGCTAATGGGGCTCCCTGATACACAAGACAGTACAGTGAATAAAAAAATGAGGAAAAAAGAGGAAGGTAAAATCCTAAATCAACCATAAGTTCAAAAGTAAGAAGAGGTTTGAAAAAAGAGTCCAAAATTATATTTTTATACCAAAACCTAAAGTCTTGCTGGTAAAAGAGTTCAACAACATAGCCCATAAAACAGAGTCTCAGGAAAATTGAGTTTCTACTCTAATTTTATTAAATAAAAGAATTCAACACAACAAAATCACACGGACGCAACCATTAATGAACTCTATGTATGCTTTACTAGTTTAATAAGTGACAACTTTTTAAAATAATATGCTTCAAACATCCTTGAAGAACCAGTACAAGAAATAATAGCAATGGGTATTGAAAGAAACTATGAAAATAAATAAATTAACTATGGCACATTGAAGGATCTGGAAATGGAATCTCCAGCAAGTCTTCGAACTATGTAACCTTCGAACTTGTTCTAATTCTCAACATTAATGGTGGTAGAGGTGGTGGATTTGTTGGGGATTAAGGGACACTATGTGCAGAATCAACCAAGTCTGAGCATGATGACACTTTCAGTGGCTTGGAAATTGAAGTGTGGTTTGGTCATTGTCAATTGACTGGAGTTGATTATAGCCAGAGAAGAATACACCTACGTTTGCTTCCAATGTTATGCATGCAAAGAAGTGAAACAAAAAACTGGAAGCACTCATTCATCACTGTTTCATATTAAATAAAATATATACTCGAATAAGTCTGTGGGGTCATGTCTCAGGTTTGCAAACCAAAAATACACTTATTACCAGACTTGATTTGTTCATTTTCTTCTTTTGAAATTTAAACAATTTCGGCCAAACCAACTTATTTGGGTTCAGATCGATTCAGGTGGGTCTAATCCATGTTCACCGCTATCTAAAACAAAAGCTCATTGGTTCATCATAACTCTCCAATCTCTTGTACTAATATAAATTATCATGTAATGATCAAAAGGAAATCATGGAACATTTTCCTCTAAAAGAGATGGATTATGTTGAATAAAAGGCAGCTAAGCCTTGGCTCAACTTTGGGTGTCCAATGGCTTCTAATAATTTTCTTATAGCATAGACTTATGAATAACAGTTGTACAGCAATTCATTAGTTCAATTGTATACTTTTACTTGTCAAAATATCTAAAGAGACATGCCACTATATGATGCATCCTGTATCATATATACAAGTGAGGTAAGCCTTAACTGTGTGACTATACTTGACAAATTAGTTTCACTTTCACATCAACCATAATACAATTTACGTGATCGAAGAACATTAATGAAAAATAGATTCATCCAAATAGTAGAAAGATACATACTTTGTATGCTGAAGCAAGAGATATAGTTGCCTCTTGAACAACAAATCGAAGAGACTGGGATTCATCTTTCAAAGCATGAAAAAGACGAGCAGCCATGTCAATCTTTTCCCTGCCAGAACAGGGAGCAGCTTAGTCAGTAACTAAGTAGACCGCATAAATGACCTAGCTCAAGGCAATTCTCTTTTCAGAAAAGAGTTATTTGTTACCTTAACAAAGAGAAATACATTAAAAAAAAAAAAGCAATAGCAAACCATCCTAAAACAATGCAAATTTAAAAGGGTTAATAAAGAAAGAATTAACTACAAGCTATCAAATCCCACTCCACAAGGATAGAAAGAAGAAAACTATCCCATAATGTAATACACACATAAGAAGAAAGAGTTTTTTGATGCCTACTACTCTATAACAATCAGAATTAGTAATTCTATTGTGTATGATAGTCCAAACAAAAGACGCCCCCCAATATCACACTTCCAAGATATAGCACAGGTAAGATTAAGCTGAGAACTCCCCTGACGTGCTGCCCTTTCCTTGACCCAGCCTGAGTTTTATTGCCTCAAGTGCACCTATAACTATATGGTCTTGACCCATGGCCATAGAGCTTTTTCCCTTGTAACGCCTTGTAGGCCTCTCAGATGGCCTAAGCATTTGGTACTTCAATCTTTTATTAAGTTGGAGCCAAAGCAATGTTGCCAAAATCATGAGTATCCTCACAAACGTATACAATCCTGCAAGAAAGGGAGACGCATGGTGGATTGAAATGAAATTGGAAGATTGTGCACCATCACCACGTCGATTCATTTGTGCAGCCTAGAGTTTAAGTTACCCAACTCATGCAGTTGGGCTTTTCTAAGTCAGGTTTATGATGACTTAATTTAAAAAAATTAATAAAATGGTCTTTTCCCCAAGGGTTCCCAAACCTAAATAAGAACCAAACTCAAATGCGCTCAACATTGACAACACTCTCATTACCATTGGCAGCCATAATAGCACTCACATTGTGGTTGCCAAGGCTTGCTTCATTATCAACAAGGTTCACTTCACCACCTTAGACTATTGCATCAACATCGTCAGTGGTGCCATCATAATTGCGATCATTCCCCTCTTCTCCAACTCTGTTCTGTTTTGTAAATTTTCTTCTTCATATTTTCTTTTGTTCTTGCTATCATTTAGACCTTGAAAGTGTTTTGTTCTGCTTAGAATTTGAAGAAAAATAATGGCATCAACTAAAAGTGGTTCAAAAATAACGGCTAACAGTGAGAAGTTTTCATATCCCACACATTTTCACTCTACGTCAAATTCCAACTCACTTTCTCTACAAATCTTCCTCATCCTTTTCTTTCCATCTGAAAAACTTTCCCCACAGTACCAAAACTCTTCACATTCCCTTTAAATTGCTTTCTTTTTCTAAATTTAAACGCCTTTCTCATCTCCTGTCAAGTAATATTGATATTTTCTTCAGTTCTTCATAACAGCATTGATCCATAGAACCAACAAAGGAAAAATTGCAAGCAAACTCATGGAATCGCATGATTCCACAATCTAGCCACCCACAACCATGTGATGTGAAATCTTGAAACATTAATTAATGGGACCAGCAGATAGATCATAAAAGGGTGGAGTCGTGCAAGAATTGTCAGCCCAGAAAATGTCAAGGCTTTATCTATAAAAAATGGGCTTTGAGCAAAACCCAAGACCAATGGTTATAAAAAACCTTAAAAATATAAAAAGTCAAGTTTGTTTTACAGCTTCTTAAACGACCTATGCATGTTGTCATTTTTGCACAAAAAGGTCTTCTTCCTAGACTCCTCAAGACTTCCAACTGCACAAGAGCACTGGCTTCTCTTCTCTACTAAGCAAACAGAACACACGAAACACATTTTTCTGCTCCACAAACAGTTTGAACCTCCTCAGCCACGGCCCACAGGTATGAACTTTATCAGTCTTCTCTGCTCTCACAACACCCCTCTGTTTCACTCATCTCTTTTGACTCAAACACTCCGTTTTCTCTCATCACTTTTTCCTGTTTTCTTTGTTTTCAGGTGTCCATTTTCGTTTCTGCCCCCTCATAATGTATACTTTGTTGCATCATAAACACAACTTCTAATGCATCTTCTGCCAAATTCATTGTACAGCTGTCAATGACAGTGTGCTCATGGTGATACTAGGAAATTTCAAAGCAAATACTGTGAAAAGTTCTTAACTGGAAGGATTTATCACTTGAAGCACCACATTGCTGAGAACTCAAAAGGATGTAGTAGGTGCTAGCAACAAAGTGACTGGAGAAGTGAAAAAAGAGATGTTTGGAATTATTGTGGGTCTTCCACAGAGACTAATGAAGACAAGCTTAGATGTAGAGGATGATGATGCACAAACTGTAAAAGAAAAAGGACTTAAGGGTATGGGCAGCACTAGAAATATTTTCAAGACGGGAATTAGCTCATATGCCTCAATTAATCAACTATTTAAGAAGGATCATAGAGAAACTACTTGTAAAGATGTTGCAAGGATTTTCTATGAAAATAAAATACCTTTTAATGTGGTAAGCAGCAAAGCATTTAGGAGTATGTTCGGTTCAGCTTTAAAACATGGCCCAGGATTCAAGCAACCTTCATACCATGAGATCAAAGTAAACTATTCAAATGAAGAGGTTCGGGCAAAGGGCAGAACTTATTTTCATGACTTATTTTAGTATGTTACGTGGACACGATAAAGTGGCACAACTGTGAATCTCCTCTAAATGGCATGAGAGCTACAGCCTACATGATTATCCTTCCTAAAAATATACTGTATATTGTCCATTACGTGTCCCGGACCATTCTACCCTTCCAATGAAAAGGGAAAGATAAATATGAAAAAATGGTAAAAATGATGACCACAAGAAAGAGGTCCGAACCTGAAGAGGTGAGGCATGCGCTGTGCAAGCAATCCAATTGATTGAAAAGCATAAGTTTTGACCTCCCGCGCAGTGGCATCTGAGTCAATACTCAAAATTGAATTCAAAACAAAAGAAATTTTATTCAAATAACATTAAAAAGAACTTTCAAGTCTCCAGCAAACCTGCTTCAGAACTTGGATAATTGTCAAGGGACTTCATAATTCCACTTAAAATAACAGGACCCATTAACTTAAGCTGTTCGATTTTTGCCTGAAATTCCAGTTACAGATATTAGAGGTTGAGGAAACAAAAGTTATACTGCTTCAGTAACGAACAATAAATTCATAGTGAAGTACAACCACTTTCCAAAAAGCTAATCAAAATATAGAAATAACACCCACACAGTAAAATTCGTTTCAAACTGCAGATTCATTGCAAAATTTGAGCAGTATCTTATCTTCAACTTAACCATTTCTAAAACAATGTCTCAGTAGGCATTTTAAATTATTTGAACTGAATCATTTAAAAAAAAAAAACACACAAATGCTTCAAAATGGTATTAATATCCATGTGTTGTGTCAGAAAATATTTGTATAAATTCTTTTCTTTTATTTTTAAACTTTCATACCAATAAAGATGAAAACACCATGGTAACTAGAAAAATGTAGCACATTATTGACTTTTGCAATTATGCATGCTCTTTTTAAAACATCAATTCGCTTTCTTGATAAAAAAAATCTTGGGTTGTTTAATGCTAATTTTGCATTAAATTTATACTCTGCATGATTATAATCATAGCATATCCTTTAGTTTTAAAATTTGTCATATCACTGTGCTAGTGTCAATATCCATGCCCCATGTTGTATCCGTACTTTCTATTTTCTAAACATTTACTAGGCAAAGAGACTTTTATTCAATGGGTAAAACTTATGACGAAAACCAAAAGCCAAGTAACATTGCACTCACATGCTTAAATACCCACACGGTGAATTCCATCCCCAATTGCTTCAACCTTGATGTCGTACCATTCCCTATTAAATTCAAGAATATGAAATACTAAAGATAAAGATTAAAAAACTAAACAAAACAAAAAACAATAGGAGGGAAAAGATAGAGCAAACAAAAATCAGCACAGAAAACCCAATTATTGATCCACATATCATTGTGTCTGTCTCTCATTTTGACAATGAAAGAAGAACTCTGTTTTAAACAAAGGAAGTTGGAAATTTTAAACCATATAGAAGAGGAAAAACTTCGTAATATGAAAGAAGCATTATTTGTAATAAAAAAGATGTCCACTTGTTATTAAAATTTACCAATGAAGATTACAGCACCTACAATCAATACAAAGTTATAATCCATTTTTCCCCTCCAGCATTCATTCCATGATTTAGTTAAGGATACAACTTTGTTGAAGACAAGAGAAATTGGGGGTTTTATTGGCATGATCCATGTTTACACGGTACCATTGAATAGATTGTTTGATCAAAGAAAAATATTATCACAAAAAGAAGGTTATTTCAACACTTTTTTTATTTCCGTCCTTAAGGATTTGCCCATTTGCATTTTCTATAAGCTCTCCTTTTTTGTAACAGAATCTATTGAGCGATGAAGCTGTCAATACAAGTGCCCAAGTATCATTACTATAGTCCATGTGTTACGGATGATAAAATAAAATCTTAATTACACTGGCCAATTCTTAAACAATCAACTTTGCAACAAAGGAGTTACAAGTTTTGAGAACAACAAAAAAACATTAGTTAGCAAATATGAGCTCAATCATTAAATAAAAGGATATTCCAGTACCATAAATGCAACCAAAAATGCACTGCAAGGTGGATGGGAAATTGTTTGCTGCTGCAATTGATCTGCAGAATATAGACATCAATTTTGCCTTTAAAGCATAACTCCCAGGACTAACTCTTGATTCTGAATCCGCATTTTCAACTCCAACGGTACCTACATTCAACATCAATAATGTATTAAAATATTGAAGAGCAAACAAAGAAATATATAAAACTCAAATTTAGTTTAGATAAAATAGGGCAGAAAACAGAATTCACTTTCAAGATACAAGAGTTCTCTCTGAAAATAGAAAATGAAAGTAAAGCTAACAGCAAACAATAAATGTCTATAGTATCACCCCCAAAATCATACAAACACCACAATAGGCTAAGACCTGGAAGAAGAAAACCACTAATACGATCAAAAATCACAATACTTATATCATCTAGGTTTTCTATTTTTGGAGTAAATTAAAAAACCAAGGAAACAATTGTAGCAGTTATATCTCGAGTTTTTTAATGATTTAAAAAAATCATAACATGGAACAAAAGCAGTTTCTTGATCAATTTTTTCTGTATGCTTTTTCAGATAGACTTGTTAGTGTACAAAATTATTTTGTTATTTATTTTAATAAAAATTGCCTTAGTAGTGATGTTGTTCTAACAAACCCAAAGGACTTGGGTTCACCCAGTTCACAGCCCGAGTTGATGACACTACCCCAGGTTAAATAACTTTCCAATCTAAACAGAATATCAAATCAGTTACAGGTCAGTTCCCAGGATATCCAATCAGGCTGGTCTGGGTCTAATAACACTGAGTATATGATAAAGACCAACTCTGCTGATTGAAGAAGCTTTTAGGGTGACAACTAAGAATGGTCTTATATTTATTACAGCTTCAAGCAAGAGCATAAACAATACATACTGTCCTAAGCTAACCGACATTCCAACTCGTCTCTTAGATGACCAGTATAGTCCTTCATGGCCGAGCTACAAGATTGACCTAAGGAGGAAGCAATCTAGTCCTTTATGGGCCGAGCTACAAGATTGACCCAAGGAGGAAGCACTCTAGTCCTTCATGGACCAAGCTACAAGATTGACCCAAGGAGGAAGCACTCTAGTCCTTCATGGGCCGAGCAACAGGATTGACCCAAGGAGGAAGCACTCTAGTCCTTCATGGACCAAGCTACAAGATTGACCCAAGGAGGAAGCACTCTAGTCCTTCATGGGCCAAGCAACAGGATTGACCCAAGGAGGAAGCATTCTAGTCGTTCATGGGCTGAGTCATAGAATTGACCCAAGGAGGAGGCATTCTAGTCATTCATGGGCTGAGTTATAGAATTAACCCAACAGGAAGAAAGGGGCTGACCTATGCGTAATTGTGTTGTTTCCGAAAGTATACAGAAGGTTGTCCTCAGGCTGAACTACAACGATGGCCCAACATCTACAAGTTCATGGTTATCTTGTCTTTGTAATCTTCAAGCCATATTTGATTAATTTGTTTTTATCTTTGTAAGCATGAATATTTCCCAAAATCAGGGGAATAATAACAACTTGTAAAATACTCAATCTACAAATAAGACGTTTACTCCCACATCCAAAGGACGAACTATTTTTTGGCTTGAGAGTTCTTAATTTCACGATTAGGTCAAGAAGGTTCTTAAACACTTTGTTTTCGGTAGAAGATATATGACTTTTTTCCGAAACAATAGGCCATTTAGCCTGTGTTTAAACATTGAGCACAACCAACAGGGCACACAGTTCAAACATGAAGGATGCATAAAATGTTTACAAGTAAACACATGATCTTAATTAATTGAAATGTGAAAAAATAATAGGAAATTAGGCACAACCTCTTTAGAATCAATTATACTCTCATGCATACACATTTAATTTATGTAAGAATCAAGCAGGATCATATTTTAAATTCAGGGGAAACATATAAATATTTGCATATTATCATAAACAAATTGAAGAAAAAATAATTGAAAAAAAAACATGTCAGAACATGTTAACAAAATCTTTAATAGCATACCATTGAATAGCAAAAATAATCTGTTGATCAGATTTAAATCATCTAAATTAGCACCATTGGCCTTCTTCTTTAAAAGCTCCTCGCCTCTCTTAATAACAGGCTCTTCACTTGAGTTAATTGATCAAGAAACAGATGTGATTGTGATCATCCACAAATGAAACACCAAAAGATATAAAGTCAGTAAGTTACAAGAAAGTGTTATAAATAAATTCGGGTAAAATGGGAACTACAACGTACCGATCTACAGAGGCAGCAATATATAAAGGATAAACAAGCTCAGGAGAAAGCTCCATAGCTTGAATGACATTCAAAATACCCAACTGCACCAACAAAGATCAAGATAAGACAGATTGCAGTAGCTTTCTGAGTAAATGCAAGATTGGACATGACATGCTTGTATGCTTTCAAACATACTGACATGTTAACCAGTGTATTTAAATGAAAATTTGAAGAGGTAACATATGTCAGAATAATATAGTTAATATGTAGTTGCTATCGGTTGCAGTAGTTAATGGTTGTTTATCAAGCCAACTCTACTAGCCCAGAATGTCAATAATGAAAGTTAGCTCGAGCTGTAACTTGTTAGTATTACAATTTACAACCATCCAATATGACTTCTATATAAATATCATATAATTAGTACAGCCAGAACAACACAATAATATAAGTTCTGATTCTCGAACTTGCTATGAATATTTTGTTTCTCTTCCTCCATTTCCTCTCAATCTTCATATTATAAGGTTAAAAAATCATCATACTAGATTGAGTGATGGATTCTTCAATTATGTTTCTTCTGACAAGAGAATAAACGTGAAGGATAACGATATATAGCAGTTGAGTTATTAGTTTTTAGCAGCAAAGTAACAACACCAACAACATATGCTATTTGACCTTCACATGCCAAGACAATATTAAAACCATTACATGATTATCTTACCTTTCTTTGTAAAATTTCATTACTTTGCAACTGCTGTTTCCCTGTAACACGATTAACTTGTGCTATTGAAAGCCCGGGAGGTAATCCACCACTGCAACAAAATAAAATCTAAAAAGAGTTCCAGAGAGAGAAAGTCTGCCGATCTTTATGCAAATCAAACTGAGTTTTCACTTTTCTATTCATTGATTCAGATTCTGAGTAATCTGATTCTTATGCATACATTATTTTAATGTGTTCTAACTCCTAACTTACTGAGAATAACAGCAATTACCAACTAACATTCTAACAGATGACCTAACTTAGGACATTTTAGATTACAATTTACAATGAACAGCAACTAGTAAAGGAAAATGCACATAAAAAGAGGCACATATTATATACTCTACCAAAATGTCATTCAATTGAAATAAGAATGAAACAAACTAATTCATGTCAGAACAAATTCAAATACCATAAGCTCCCTCCCTTTAGCAGAAAGTGAGTTACATACCTTTGAGAGACTCGCTGGTACAATATTGTATGAAGACAAAACTCAATAAACAGCTCCCTATCTTGAGGATTGTTCACTTTTTTATACTTTGCTGCAACTTCCTCACCAATTTGACCAGTGTGGCATTCACCAATTACCTATAAAGAAGCAGAAATCCATTGGCAGTCCAAGAAATAACTGAGGATGACCCTTGCTATTCTATAACATAGTAAAAAGAAAAATAAAAAGCAACTAAGATATATAAATAATGAAAATAGAGCAAGAAAGTCCCTTTTAAAAAATTGATGCAGGAAAGAATCCCATGGATCCAAGAAATCCAAGCGCTCTTAATGGTAGTAATGGACCCTTCTTCCCACTAAAAGATACCTTTATTTGAATTCCCAAGCTTAGAATTTCCATCTAATTTTCCTTATATATCCTTTCTAATTTCCTAGAAAGAAATATCTGCAAAACTGAAGCCTTTCATAGATAGAATAAGGAGAAAAGTGTCCCAATGCATTGAACAATTATAGTTACACCAACTCAAATACTGTGTACCGATACTGAAAATTATCAATGAAAAACTCTTCCCCAACTGTAATTACAAGTTATAACCATCACCATTAAAATTTGGGAAAAATCCGATAGTGCGTGTTGATACCTTAACAATGATTCTAAGAATAATTTCCTGATGTTGAAGTGGAAGTTTTGAGATGTTCACCAAGAGATCAGGAGCCAGATCTTCCTTTTCCTATTTGAAACGCGTGGGGCATCAGATAGTCTCCACAGTAAGCATTCAAGAGCAGAAAACAATATTCAAGAATCCCAAACCAATCAATTTAACTATTTATTCTATAATGAAACATTATTTACTTCTGAAAATTCAACCAGGTGCCAAAAAAGGAATTATCAGCATCAAAATTCACATTAAAGTCACAAAATAATAACAAACAGGAACTTAGATGTAAAAAACGAGACCTTTGCATTAACACGCTGAAATGCCATCTCTATATACACAATACAAAAATTCCTTATGATAGGGACAGCACTAGAACCCGAATACAACTTCCACAGGTCAGACAAAGGTAAACCAATTTGAGGCTGCAGCTTAACTCTCTTGTTCACGTGACTCAAAATCTCAAGCACCTGTCAGAAACACAAATCAACAATTGTGAAACATTTGCCATATCGCTTCACAAAATTATATCAAAGAGAACAAAATATACCGTCCAAAACTGATATACGTGTACACAAACTAAAGTGAAAAATGTGATCTCACTATGCCAAAGCAAAAAGTACTCTTAGTAAACACCAACAGCTTCTTCTGCTGATTCGTATAGCAGAGAGGAGATATTTCATCTAGCCGATAAAGTTCACACGGCAAAAACACACTATACTTCATAAATTTACATCAAAGAGAGCAAAATAGACCGTGCAAAACTGATGTTCATGTAGGCAAACCCCTCGCTATCCTTACAAGTGCGATTCACTCGTACTATGCCAAAGCAAAAAAATCACTCTTAGAAAACAGCAGTGATTTATGTCAGTTAACTCAGCACTAGCAACAACTAAGAAGAAACATTTCTATTTTCCTGTAGACGATAACGTTTGGAGAGTCAAAATACAATTAATTTCCGCATTCGCGGATTTATTTGGAAACGGAAGGTAAGCTACAAACAGCGAAGTGCACGTACGCAAAATGTTCCTTATTCATAAAAGTGTAATACAATCTCACCACCCCAAACAAAACCTACTCTCACTGAACAGCAATAAGCCGCTATCCGTACACTCAGCAATTTCGACAACAGATAGATGTTTCAATTTTCAATTTACGCATTCATAGTTTGATTTAGAAATAGCGTAATTGAAATTTGGCGGTGGAGAACCTTGTTGCGAACAGCGGAGGATTGCGAGGAGAGGGAGGAGATGCAGAGAGGGAGAAGCTTCACGAGCAACCGTTCAAGCTTGGAATCGTCGCACAGAGCCAAACTAGTCAGCATCCGATCCAGCATTTCCTCTACGTCCGCGTCGGACTTCGCTGGCAACGAAGACGATGATGATGATTGCGCCATTTTTTTTCCCTCTTTCTTCGATTCGTTTCTTGACCAACAAACTCAAACTCTTCTTTGTGCACAGCGCAAGTTAATAAATATGAATTAGGAAATGACCCTGCTTGCGCTCCACGACTGTTTTGACTCTTCGTTCGAGCTGGTCTCTCCTCAGCGAATTGCTTCCTGCACCCAGCTTTTTTCTACATGCACCGCCATATATTTTGAAATGACAACATTGTCCTTCCGAGTTTTATCTGATTTTGGGGTTGCACCTGTCTTTCTATGGTTGAACTTTATGGTGAGATGTTGGTGCTGGAGCACAGGTGCAGTGCTGATTATGTTATGGTTTTTTTAATGTCTAGAAAAATTCTTGTTAAAAATGGTAGAAACTCTGTTCAAAAATTCTTTTACAATATGCAACATGGAAGGATAGTATCGATGAAGTTAAATTTGTAATAAGTGGGAACTTCAAATTTTATGGATAATGAGTTTTGGAACTTCAAATTCAGAAGTTCTGAAAGTTTGTAGACATTCTTACAAAAGAAGTATTCTGGAATCCGTGAGTGTTAGTCATATACAAAACTTGTTTTTCATGTGCTAAGCTAACAAAAAAATCATACACCGGTAATGGACCACGAGTATTACAAAGTTATGAAATGAAAAGGACATATTTTTTTTTTCCATAAATCTTGTGGATGGAGTTCATTATTGTGTTAATTAACAATGGATGAAATAATACAAAGAAAGAAATTGTATTCATATTTTTTTCACAATAGATTATGTAAATTATATTTTTTTATAATTATTTTCGTACATTAAAAAGATCATATATATATATATATATATATATATATGTGTGTGTGTGTGTGTGTTTTTACCATTACTACTTAACACAACCAAATAAATAAGTAACACTCTTATTATAACCTTGTATTTCTTAACACAACCAAATAAATAAGTAACACTCTTATTATAACCTTGTATTTCTTGTTAATAATTAAATTACATATGGCCGGTGAAATAAAGTGATTAACTTTAGAAAGTTAAATGATGTAACACCAGCAATAAACGATGTAAATATATTTATTATTTTAGTTTACAAATAACATATGGTATATCCTAACTCGCAATTCAATCTCTCACAACCCCACTATCTCACTCACCCAATGAAAACATATACCTATAATTAAAAAAATAATAACAGTATAAAATAAATATTTGACTCATCAAAGGAAGAAAAGCAGCGTCCCTAATAGGACAATGTGAAGTTGTGCAGACACTGAAACTGAGAAAGAAGTAGAGTTTTGTTTGTCACTAGCTTTGTCATCATCATCACTTTCTTCATCTTTCGGGTGGTTGAAGTTGGCAGGGACAATAGTGTCTGGTGCTGAATCATCATCTCCAGAAACAGCACCAGCCGGAGATGGAGCATCTTCTTCTGGGGCTTTCAGACTTTTGGGTAACCCTTCTCCATAGGTCACATTTATCTGGAAGTGTTGTCCACTCCTGCACTGATCACCATCATAATCACCAGAAAAAAAGTACGTTTTTCCCTCCTTCATCAGAGGAATCGCCACTGTCACAGGATGTGTTTGGGTGTTGGATGGATCAGATGCCGACCACTGCGTTGTGTCTTTGTCTTGAGCATCATCGTAATCACATTCTTTGTATGTCGTAAAGTTGTATGTCTGAACCACAGAGTGGTTAGTGTCTGTGTTGAAAACTGCAGAAACAAAACAAAACAACACCCACATGTCAAAAGTGTTTAGCACTTAGGTGAGACTATAGGGTATATCATAAATATTCATACCAAACTTCCAACACCTCCATGTTCAAACAATTCACTAGGTCATGAATTGAGAATTTAATTGTCGGCAACTGTAAAAAGTTCAAAGAAGAACCTACTTTTCAGCCCAACAACTCATTGCTGTGGTGGGAATGGCTTATTCTATGTTTGTTTGCCACAATTCTATGTTTCTTTTATGGTTTTTTTAAATGATAGCTTAATCATACCCAATTACAAGTGTAGTGGTTAGCTTTAAAGCAAGTCCCTTTCATCTCTCAGAACATTAAAAAAAAAATAATCAAGTAAAATTGAGTGGCCACTCAAGAACAGTATCAAAAGAGAATGTTCGTACCAAAAGAAAAGAATAAGAAAAAGCAATTTGTCAACTAGTCATTTTGGGTATCAGATTTTCCTTTTTCCCCATTTAACCCAAACGAGACAGATGGTAACTAACAGTAATATTCGTTGTTGGCTCTTATGGCAAATTAAGAGTGAATGAATACTTGATTAGTGAGTAAAGGTTGTGGATCGTGACAGACTCCATGAAAATACCAGCAAGAGTGCTTCCAATTTATAAGCCTAACTTTTTTTCTAAATCTACTGACACTAATATATTAATATAAGCCACAACATAGTCAAAAGAAAAAACAGCTGATATATGCTGCAGAGGAAACACACAATAATTGAAGCCAATCTAATTTCTGTGTCAGTGAGAGATATATGATATATGATATATGACATACAGCATATTCTGATTTAAATCTGATTAGATATGATAGCAGTGAAATATGAAAATGTAAGAAGAAAAAGATGATGTGAGAAACTTACTGAGGAAATCTCCTAAGGTGAATTGTTTAGTATCAGCCCATTTCTGGTAATTGACATTGGATTTCTCAGTGTTGTCAAACCAGCCTAAGGAGTCTCCCACAGTGTAGTTCTTGTAAGCATGAGCAGATCCTAAGAGACAGAAGAAGAAAAGGAGAAGACAAGAGAGAAGTGATGACATAGGATGAAAACAGCTTCTTCTTCCTCTTCCCTGTTTCATTCTTCTTGGGGTTTGTGAAGACAGAAAAACTGAACTTTTATCAGTGGGTGGTGGCTTGAGAGAAAGGGAATGTGGGATTCTTGTGCTGCCAGCTATGGACAGATTATGAAACTCTCTCCCTTTCTCTGCTTAATTACTAAAGTAGTCACTGCTCCATGTTGCTCCAATTATCTGTGTCAGACAAGTTTAGTTCTTTTCTTTACACTTTCTTTTTCAGTTACACTTACTTTTTATATATATATATATATATATATATATATATATATATATATATATATATATATATATATATATATATTTATATATATATTTTATAT